>Ga0226835_1001081_pt1 | contig 17757 bp, 15 predicted proteins | sample LAC_MetaG_1_FD_163627 | JGI IMG/M metagenome (GOLD analysis project Ga0226835, IMG submission 163627) | Anaerobic ammonium oxidizing microbial communities from anammox membrane bioreactor (MBR) in UC Berkley, California, United States -... | ecosystem: Engineered > Bioreactor > Anaerobic >...
TCGCTTCGAATGCCGTCGCGATGGCGGAGGCGACTGTCGCGAGAGAAGCGCTCGATTTCGCCTGTCGGTTGCGCCCGGACCTTCCAGCCGATTTCCACTCGTTGATCGCCGACCTCGACCGGCTTCAACCAAAGGAAGCAATTGCCCGCCTTGAAAGTCATTTCGACCGGTCGGTTCGGGAGGGCTGGTGGGGAAAGGCGCGAATCGGGACCGAACCGCTCGAACCCGTGCCGCGCTCGGCGTTCAGACGAAGGTCGCAGTAAGGACCTGCGTGCCTCAGTACGTCGAGGTCACCTTGTTGATGAATTCCGGCCGGTCCGGGTCGTAGGCTCTGCACCGGGCTGCCAGCAACGCCAACCACTGGCCAAAGACGATATCAGAAAGCGGCCGAAGTTCATCGGGAACCGTTTGGGGCATCGCAGGGGCTTGAACCACGTCGCAGCCTTGCTGCTCGAGGCCTTCGACGCTCTCGCCAAACAGAATCGCGCAGCTAAGGGGTCCTGCCAAAGCGCGCGGGCCGTGCTGAAAGTCCGCAGTCGAATACGCCTTGCACGGAACGAGCGCGCACTCCATCAACTTGAGCGCGCATTCGAGAGCCGTGCTGAATCCGTAACCCCTGCCCAGAGAAAAGCACACGTTCGACCGAACGACTCGGCCCGATGCCCGTTCGGCGGCCTCTCTCGCAGCCTCGATCCAGCCGTCCGTAGGTAGTCCCTCCTCCGGTGGGGGTAGCGGCGCGCCTAACGAGCGCGCCAGTTGATAAAGCGCCAGCAGCGTGCACGTATAGGTTTTGGTCGCGGCGACCGACTTTTCGACCCCCGAATTCAACGCGAGCACGAACTCGGCTGTGCTCCCGACTGGAGATTCCTTGTGGTTCGTCAGGGCGAGCGCCGTGTGGCCGGCCTCCCTCGAAGAACGCAGCACCTCGGCGACGTCCGCTGCGGCCCCGCTTTGCGATATCCCAACCACGAGAGCGTTTGGATAGCGAACTCGCGTTCCGTATCTCGTGAGGACGCTCGGAGCGCAAAGTACGGTGGGGATGCCCAAGTGAACTTCGAACAAATAGCGCGCGTAGAGGGCCGCATTGTCCGACGAACCCCTCGCGACCAACACGATCAAATCGAATTGACGCCCCCGCAGCGCTTTCACGAGTTTAGCTTCATAGACGGCGCTGTTGCCGCTGAGGACCGCCGGCTGCTCCCGAATCTCCGATTCCATCCATTGCCCAAGCATCTCGTGAGGCTACCGCGATGGAGGGCCCGTTTGTGCGTAGACTTGGAATATGGAGAAACGCGCATTCACTTTGTCGATCGGGGAAGAAGCGCCCGACTTCCGACTCCCCGCGACCGACGGCAGGGAGTATGCCTTAGCCGACTTTGAGGACGCCGACGTGTTGGTCGTGATGTTCACGTGCAACCATTGCCCTTACGTGATCGGGAGCGATGAGGACACGAGGCAAATCGCCCTCGACTATGCGCCCAAGGGCGTCCGATTCGTCGCGATCAGCTCCAACTCGCCGCGAACCTATGAGGCCGACAGCTTCGACAACATGGCAAAGCGGATGGAGGAGCACGGGTTCCCATGGCCGTACCTCTTCGATGCCACCCAGCAAGTCGCGCTGGCGTATGGCGCCCTGCGAACCCCGCATTTCTTCGTGTTCGACGGAGATCGAAAGCTCGTCTATACCGGCAGGGCGATCGACTATCCTCGGGATTATCGCCATGCCACCACCCGCGAGTTGCGCGACGCGTTGGACGACCTCTTTGCGGGACGAGAAGTGAAGGTTTCTGTGACGAACCCGATCGGCTGCAACGTGAAATGGGAAGGCAAAGAAGCGCATTGGATGCCGCCGGAGGCCTGCGATCTGGTACCTGCTCCTCGGTAGTCCCATGAGGGTTTCCGCTCGGCCGTCGATACGGCATCGACACGCCGTCCTAGGCTCGGTTACCCTAAGGCCGGTGCAAAGCGTCAAAACAATTCGGTGGTGTCTGCGATCGTAAACAGCGCAAAGGTGGAGTCCTTTGACGAGGATCGAGTCCTGATCGACCGGTTTCTTTCTGGCGAGGCCGAGGCTTTCGAACGTCTTTACACCCGCTATTACGACAAGGTTTTCTCGGTGGCGCGGGGTGTTCTAATGGACGCCGATGAGGCCGCCGATGCCGTGCAAGAGATATTTACCCTCGTTTACAAAAATCTCGGCAGGTTCGACAACCGGGCGCGCTTCAGCACATGGCTCTTCCGAATCGCAGTCAACCGCAGCATCCAGCAAGCCCGCGCCAACAGGCATCGAAGCCGGCAATCGCCGCTCAACGATGCGATTACGCAAGAAGCCGACCCCGTCGAAGTCGACTCGGACCCGAAGGTCGAAGCGGCGCTGGCTGAGCTTTCGGCTTCCGACCGCGCGATCCTATCGCTGTTCTATTGGGAAGAACTCTCCCTCAACGAGATCGCCGAGAGCATGGGGTGCAGTCCGAACGCGGCCAAGACCCGGCTTTATCGGGCGAGAGAGAGGTTTCGAGAGAAGTACGACGCCCTGGAGGATCGGCCATGAAAGGCATTCCCCGAGACGTCGATCAACTCATGTGGGCCCTCGCCGAAGCGCGGGACGCGAAAGCCCAACTCGAATTCGAAGAGCGGTTTCCCGACCTCAAGTACGAGCTCGCCAAGCGAATCTCTCTGGTGCGGAACCTAAAGGGTTCAAGGCCGGGACCTCATACCGGCGACCCGCCTCCAGCGTTCGTTCCTCCTCGAATCCACCCTCCTGCGGGCCTGAACTGGCGTTGGTCGTTTGCTGCGGCGCTGATGGTCGCGGCCCTCGCTTTCGGGTCGTATGCGGGCTACCGCGCCTTCCGTTCCGCGCCGAGGGAGTTAGAGCCTGAACCTGGCGCTGTTCGAATTGAGGGCTTTCGCGATGCCCCGATTCGACGCGACGACGCGCTTTCGCAACCGCCCATCGCAAACCCCGTCCCACAACCCCAAGGCAATCTCCCTGAGGGCTCTTCGACCGAGCCGATCGTCGTCAGTTGCAGCGGGGAAGGGGTCAAGTTGGTTGACGCTCTGGACCAGATCGCCAAGAAGGCCGGGATTCTAATCGAGGTCGCTCCTGGGTTTCCCGACAAGACAATTTCGTTCAAGTACGCGAGTTGGAGCGTGGATTCGATTCTCAACGACCTCTCCCTTCGCTTTGGCTTCAGCGTGTTCAAGCAATCCGACCGGCATTATCTGCTGATTCCGGCCGTGGAAGGGGAGCCCGGCGACAGCTCCGCTTCCGCAGGCGGCTCGGAGAAGCGCACAGATTCGTCGGGCGCCAGCGAGGGGCAGGACCCCCCGAGAGGGTCGCGGCTCGCGCCTGAACTCGGGCGATGAAGCTATCGCCCCGCGAACTCTCGGTAGACGTTTTCCGTCATGGGAGCATGCGCAAGCGAACCTGCGGCACGCGTAAGTTGGCTTTCACATTGATCGAGATCCTCGTCGTGATCGCCATCATCGCGATCCTTGCGGCGATCTTGTTTCCTGTGTTCAGCCGTGCAAAGGAGTCGGCGCTTGCGACTCGTTCGATGGCCCAGATGAAGCAATTGGGACTCGCGCTCGTAATGTACGCCTCCAATCACGATGACTATTACGTTCCCTGTTCGCTCAGATCGACCGATCCGGCCGCCGTCCCCGTGCTGTGGCCTTCTCTTCTCTTGCCTTATGTCAAGAACGAAGAGGTCTTTGTGACGCCCGGGACGGAAGGTGCGTTCGCGGGAAGCTGGAACACGCGATTCAATCAAAGCGTCGGCTACAACGAGTCCACAGCCTACGACCCGTTCGGGTGCGTTCCTGGCGCTTTCGTGCCGCCTTGCGAGGGCTTCACATCCGTCATCAGCTTCGCCACAACCGAGTTCGTCGCCTCAGCCGGTCTCTTTGCGGTGACCCCAAATGGGCCCGGAGGGAAGTACCGAGGCTATACGTTCAGCCCGTTCAATGGCCCCGATCATCCAACCCTCCCGCATTTGGGGCTGCCCCTGATTTCCGATCGTGACCTGGTTCAAGAACTGTCTCACCTGAGCGCGGCTCAACTTAAGCCGATTTACTGCAGGTTCTTTCGCACGGGCAAAGAAGAGGGTCGCACGCCGATCGTTTTCGCGGACGGACACACGAAGTCGTACTCTGCCAAGTCGCTTCAATCGTTCCAATCAGGGGTGATTTTTCGCTTCCGCGAATAGCCCTTGCTGAGATTCGGCTCGCAAGCGGTTATACTTGCTTTGAGTCAGTTCAAGGAACCCGTCCATGCCGTTGCGAAGGTCCGATGTCATCGAAATGATCGGCGAGAAGTCGATTTTGTTTCTTGTCGGAGGTGTTGTGAGCATCCTTGTTGGGTTGCTCTTTGCCAACTACAATTACGGCGGATATGTGACGGGCCTTGTGTGGGTCCTTCTGCTGGCGGGCGTGGGGATGATCATCGCGGCCCTCTATAGCGGAACGAAGGTTCGTGAGGTGGGCGATTGCGAGGCCCAGTGCCCGTACTGCAACGCCGTCAATCGACTCGTCGCCGCGCCCGACGACGACTTCCGGTGCAGTTACTGCCAGCGGCTGATCCCGGTCAAGGACGGCGAGATTCTCGAGGTCCACCAAGTTCGCTGCGGCTACTGCAACGAACTCAACTTCTACAGCGAGAAAAACGACGTGCTGATTTGCGAGAAGTGCGATCATGAGATTCCGATCACAGTCGGCGAAGGGAAGCCGGTCCGGCACGTACCCCGCGCCTACACGGTTACCGACGACGAACGTCTTTATGAACTCGTTTTGACCGGCCACGGCCAGCACAAGCAAGAAGAGCTTATTCAGACCCTGCAACACATGCTCGCCCTCAACCGAAACCAGGTGAAGCAGCTTCTCGAAGAGACGCCGGTCACGCTTCTCACGGGGATCACGCGAAAGAAGGCAGAAATGCTGGCGGCTCAACTGGCCGTGAACGAAGGCACCGCCGAGTTTCATCCGCTCGGCGAATAAACCCGGGCCACGGCGATTGAACGGCTATGCGCTACGCTGGGGTATCCTTTGCCGTCCATTTACCAACCACGGCCAAATGCACAACGCGCATGGAAGCGTGGCGTCATGGGGGTTAATGACACCGTGAAGTTGATGCATTCTGGAATTACCCGCCGCCTGCGCGCCGGGGTCGGCAGGTTACTTCTTCTCTTTTTGGGTTCCCTGCTAATGGCCCTTACGCCTCGGATGGCCCTTGCCGCTGGAGGAGAGAACGTTCACCTTGAGTTCACGTCCTCTCACCTGACCTATCTCTTCGTTTCGCTGGCGATCGGCGCGATCTCGTTGATCACCGCGTTCTTCTTGGCGAAGTCGATCCTTGCGAAGTCGCCCGGCAACGAGAGCATGCAGGAGGTCGGGAGCGCGATCAAAGAGGGTGCGCTCGCCTACCTCAAGAAGCAGGTCGGCACGATGTCGGTCTTCATCTTGGCGCTCGCGGTTCTGCTGGTCGTGATCTTCCAGTCCAGAATCGGGATGTCGCTCTCGATTTGGACTTCCGTCAGCTTCATCGGCGGCGTCTTGGCCTCCTACATTGCAGGCTTTGCGGGCATGATCATGGCCGTCAACGCCAACACGCGCACGGCACACGCAGCGCTGACCAGCCCTCGCCAATCGCTCGAAGTCGCTTTCAGGAGCGGCGCGGTAGCCGGATTGCTTACGGTGGGCATGGGCCTCGTGGGCGCGACCCTCATTTTCTTGCTGGCCAGGGGCGACGCAATGCAGCTCTTGGTCGGGTTTGGATTGGGCGGTTCGCTCGCCGCGCTCTTCATGCGTGTGGGTGGCGGCATCTACACGAAAGCGGCCGATGTGGGCGCGGACCTCGTCGGTAAGGTCGAAGCCGGCATCCCTGAGGACGATCCTCGGAACCCCGCTACCATCGCGGACAACGTGGGCGACAACGTCGGGGACTGCGCCGGAATGGCTGCCGATGTGTTCGAATCTTATGAAGTCACGCTCGTCGCCGCTATCGTCTTGGGCGCAGCGACGGCCGCGGTCTTCGATCAAGCCACTTGGATGAAACTCGTGCTCTTCGCCCTGATGGCTCGCGGCGTGGGCATCATCGCTTCAATCATCGGGGTGTTCTCAGTAAGGGGTTCCGACGACGTGGACACCGACAGCCTCAAACCGATCCGGAGGGGCTTCGCGGTTTCGGCAATCGTAGCGATCCTCGGTACAGTCGGACTTGCCTACTTTATGATGGGCGGAATGGGCGATCCGATCCAGACGACTCAGCTCACTTCGCTCGGCAAGCTGAGTTGGGATGAGGCGGCCCAGATTCGCGAAATCCGCGACGGAATCGCGACCGAAGCGAAGAAGTCGCCCTGGGAGGTGACAGCGCAGGAGATCCAAAGCAGTGCGGAAGGCAAGGCGCTGGGACTGGATGCCGACGAGGCGATGACCTCGATTCAACTGGCGCTCATGGCAGGGGCTGAGAAGCAGCCACAGCCTGACGAATTGGCAGGTTATGCGCCGATCAACTTCAACGACGCGAACAACAAGGTTCTCAACTACGCCGTGCGGTCGCAATCGGCCGAGCCGGGCCAAGCGCAACCGATCGTCACTCTGAAAGAGGAGTTCGGCGGCAAGAACTTCTTCATGTTCAAGCTGAAGATCACGCGACCCGCTACGACGACGCCGGACGGACAAGAAATCCCTGGATCAACCGAAGAGCGCTGGTTCCCTCCCACGGACGAGGGGTACCTGGATAAGCAGATCGCGGAAGCTGCCAAAGCCCCTGCGAATCTCAAGGTCGAGAAGCTGGAGCGGGTTCCTGTCGAGTTCTATTCCAACTCCGAAGGCAAGGTCGCGATGGCCGTGGACGGGAAAGTGCCGTATCCGCATCGCCAGTTCTTCGGTGGAAACTTCACGTACGGTTCGTACTACACCCAGTCTGTCGACGAGATCCGAGCCATCGACAAGGCGCGCGAGACCGACCCGATGAAGTCCTTGCCGCCGGACAACCCAATCGCTATCGCGGTCGCAGACCACACGACGGTTCCGTGGCACCTGTTCTTTTGGGCGATCTTCTTCGGGATCCTGATGGCCTTCGCCATCGAACAGTTGACCGACTACTACGTCTCGACGCACAAGAAACCGGTCCGAGAAGTCGCCGGACTCTCGACCGCGGGCCCAGCGCCGATGATCATCACCGGCTTCGCCCTTGCCAAAGAGTCGAGCGTGTTCTCGGTCTTCGCCATCGTAATCGCGCTCGTGTTCCCGCTCCTCCTGTTCCCCGAGCCCACGTACGGAACGTTCATCCTGAGCTTCTATGGAATCGCGCTTGTAGGGTTGGGCTTGCTCACGACGACCGGCTACATCCTGGCGATGGACACCTTTGGCCCGATCTCCGACAACGCGCAAGGCGTGTTTGAAATGTCGAAGGCGGGGCACGGCAACGAGCGGGCCAGCAAGGCCGTACAGCGACTCGACGCCGCGGGCAACACCACGAAGGCGTTGACCAAGGGCTTCGCAATCGCTACGGCGGTCGTGGCCGCGGTCGCGCTGTTCCACTCCTATATCGAAGAAGCGCAGCTTGCGAGCGCGGGTCTTCGACTGGAGATGCCGGAGATATTCCTCGGCCTCTTGATCGGTGGCGCAGCGCCATTCCTGTTCTCTGCGTTCTCCATCAACGCCGTGGGGCGGGCCGCCTTCTTCCTCATCAACGAGGTGCGAAGGCAGTTCAAGGCCGATCCAGGAATCATGAAGGGCACGAGCAAGCCGGACTACGGCAAGTGCGTGGCCATCGTTACCGAAGCGGCGCAGAAGGAACTGCTCGGTCCGGGCATCCTCGCGATCGCCCTGCCGATGGCCGTTGCGTTCGGATTCTCGATCGGCAAGGAGCCCGTTCTCATCGGGGGCGTCGAATACAATCTCACCGGGGCGCAGGCTCTCGGTGGATTCCTTGCCGGCGCGATCCTCAGCGGGCAGCTCATGGCGGTCCTCCTGGCGAACGCCGGCGGAATCTGGGACAACGCGAAGAAGCTGATCGAGGACGGCCTGTACGGAGGCAAGGGAACCGAGGCCCACAAGGCGGGCGTGGTCTGCGATACCGTCGGTGATCCTTTCAAGGACACCGCAGGACCTGCGCTCAACCCGCTCATCAAGGTCATGAACCTGGTGGCCCTGCTCCTTGCGCCCGTAGTCATTCAGGTTCGGTCCGAAGCCGCCCAAATCGGCATCACCGTAGCTTGTGTGCTCGCTCTTGCTTTCTCGATCTGGTGGTCGAAGCGGGGTTCGATGCTCGATGCGCTCGTTGGCTCCACTGAGGACGCCGACGCGATCGCTCCGAGCGCCCCCGTTGCGCCGCCAGCAGCCAAGAAGCGAATCACCGTCGAGGACGAACCCTCTTCGGAGGAAGAGTCCAGCAAAGAGTGACGGCCGCTTGACCACACGCCCTGGGGCTCGTTGAGCCCTGGGGCGTTTTTTTATTGTGCCTTGACGCAATTTTCCTGGACAAAGCACGAATTCGCAAAACGTCCTATACAATATCAATGAGGGGGTGGCCATGGCTGATCCTCGAGATATTGAAGCCACGAAATACGCGCGACGCGAGTTCATCAAGCATCGGCTCGACGTGACGATGGCGGAGATCCGTGTGAGTCACGGGGTCGTGTACATTCGGGGTATCGTTCGCCGCGATCCCCAAGCTCACTACGACAACGTGAGCAACGAGACCGAGCGCGTGGGGCGGTTGCTCAAGCAGCGTCCTGAGATTCGGGACGTTGTGGTTGAAGCTAAGTTCCTGTAGAACCGGTACTCAGGCCGAAGCATGGATGGCCCGCGCTTCCCGCTCCCGAAGCGACCTACCTACTTCTCCCACCAGGTAGAAGCTACCTGTGACCAAGAGGACGCCGCCTTCGGGCGTCTCCTGCAGCGATTGATCCAAAGCGCTTACGAGGTCGGAATGAGCGGAGCAAGGAACACCGGCCCTGGTGGCGCACTCAGCGACCAGCAAGGGGGGCATCGCTCGGAAGAAGTCGATCGGAGCCGCGTGGCCCCGCCCGACCCGCCCGACGAGCGGTTCGAAAAACGCGGCGCAATCGTGCCCACTGAGCATCCCCACAAGGAGCACAACGGGGAGGCCGGAGAACTCCTCATCGAGAGTGCCCCGTAGCTCCCTCGCCGAGTCTGCATTGTGGGCGCCGTCGAGGACGATTCGCTTTCCAGCATGCTCACGCACTTCGAATCGACCCGGCAGCCGGGTTCGAGCGAGCGCCTCGCAAGCCGCGCTGGGGTCTTCAATCGCCTGAGAAGCCTCGGCAGCAGCCAGCGCGAGCGCAGCGTTGTCGATCTGGTGAGGGCCCTTCATGCCGGGAACAACCGGCGAGAAACGTCTCGTCGGAGTCTGGACCACGTAAGCGCCCTTCCCATCCCGCTCGGCAACGACTTCACGTCCCACTCGCCACAACGGGCAACCCCGCTCTTGGGCGACCTTCAGGACGACCTCCATCGCCGGGACTGGAAGGTTGCCGACGACTGCAGGAACTCCCGGCTTGAGAATGCCCGCCTTTGCCTTTGCAATGTTCTGAAGCGTGGGCCCAAGGATCTCTCCATGGTCCAATCCGATGCTTGCGATCACGCTGCAATCTGGGGCGATTACGTTGGTGGCGTCGAGTTCGCCGCCAAGACCCACTTCAAGGGCCACCCAATCGCACCCTGCGTCCCCCCAGCACCTAAGACCCATCGCCGTCTTAAACTCGAACTCGGTTACGGGGCCCAGTTCGGACTCGTCCATGCTCGTTGCGACAGGGATCAGGGCCTCCACAAGCCGCGCGAACTCGTCGTCGGAAATCGGCTCCCCTCCCAGTTGAATCCGCTCGGTGACGTGGTACACATACGGACTGAAGTAGCCCCCGACCCGGAATCCCTGACTCATCAATACCGACTGCACGTAAGCCGTTGTGGAGCCTTTGCCGTTCGTACCTGCCACATGGATGAACCGGGGAGCCAAATCCCCTTCGATTGAGTTCAAGAGCCCCGCACGAACGACGAACTCCCGCATCCGGTCGAGCCCAAGACGCCACCCTCGGTGCTGCAGCCCGGAAACGAACTCAAGGGCTTGTTCGAATGTCAGCGGCATCTTGGCTCGCCTATCGCACCAGGTCCGGGATGAGGCCCGACGCCGCGATCCTCCGAACGACCTCGGCGAACCGCTCGCCCTCCCGATCCCCCTTGAGCGTGAGAGACATCCGCAAGTATCCTTCCCCCTCGCTCCCGTAGCCGCTTCCCGGAATGGCGACGACGTTGGCCCTCCGCAGCAGTTCGGCGCAGAATTCCGCGCTCGACATGTCCCCGCGCGGAACCCGAGTCCAGATGTAGAAAGTGGCTTTGGGTTTCGGGACGTTCCAGCCGATCGACCTCAGGCCGTCGCACAGGAGGTCGCGTCTTCGCTGATAAAGCGCCAGCGTCGACGAGTTATCGACCGCTTCGAGCGCCACCGCGCCGGCTTCGGCGACGGCGGGGAACTGCTTGCTGTCCAGATTCGACTTCAGCGCCGCGAGGTTCTGAACCGCGTCTGGATTCCCCACCGCGAACCCGAGCCGCCATCCGGTCATATTGAACATCTTGCTGAGCGAATGGAACTCGAGCGAAACCTCCTTGGCCCCAGACACCTGTAGTACCGTGGGATTCCGGAAGCCGTCGTAGGTTACCGTCGCGTACGCCATGTCGTTGACGAGGAGAATGTCGTACGTTCGGCAAAACTCCACGAGGTCTCGGTAGAACTCGGGCGTGGCCACGGCGCCGGTCGGGTTGTGAGGATAGCAGACGAAAAACAGCTTAGCGCGTTTGGCGACGTCTGAAGGAATCTCATCCAGTCGCGGAAGGAACCCATTTCCCTCTTTGAGCGGCGTTTCGTACACCTGGCCGCCCGCAAAAAGCCCGTTCACCTTGTAGACCGTGTATCCAGGGTTCGGAACGATCACGTAGTCGCTGGGATCGACATAGGCCCAGCAGAGGTGGGCGAGCCCCTCCTTGCTTCCGATCAATTGAACGAGTTCGGCCGCCGGGTCGACCGCCACCCCAAACTCACGCTGGTACCAGGACGCGGCGGCGTCGAGGAACCTGCGCCACCCGCGCGGCGTCTCATCGTAGCGGTGGGTCTCTGGGTTCTGCGCGGCTCGGCCTAGCGCGTCGATCACCGGATGGGGCGTGGGGAGATCGGGGTCGCCGATGCCGAGGTCGATGACGTCTGCGCCAGAAGCGACCGCCTCGGCCTTGATTCGCGCGATTTCGGCGAACAGATAGGGAGGTACCAGGTCGAGGCGATGAGCTCTGGCCGGCATTTCGGACTGAATTGTACCTACGACGCCCGATTCCAGGTACCCTCCGATTCGCCTTTCGTCGGGGCGTGGCGCAGTTTGGTAGCGCGCCTGCTTTGGGAGCAGGAGGCCCCCGGTTCAAGTCCGGGCGCCCCGACCAGTTTTCAGAGGGTGGGTTCGTTTCGGGCCTGGTCACCGTGCCTGAACTGAAGCGCGGAAGGGGTAGTAGCTACTTCGTTTCGCGAGACCCGGTAGGAGTACTGGGTCGTATTCCTGAAAGCTGTGTTACTATGGAAGGGAATCAAGTGCCTCGGTGCTTGAATGTCACGTTCAAAGGAGAAACAAAAGATGCGTATTCGTACAATGGCGCAGGTTGCTGCTTGCGCTCTTCTCACCACCGCCGCGACGACTTCGTTTGCGGTCCTCGTCGACTTTGAGGGTCAAGGCCACGGCGTTTCCCTTACAGATGGTTATGGCGGTCTGGATTGGACCGATAACTCCTGGACGCTGGACGGGTCGTTGATGCCCGCGGGCTGCGGCTACGATATTGGCCGGGTGTCCGGCAACAACGTCGGGTATAGCGCCTATGAAGTCGACTTCGGCTTCGCGACTTCCGACGGTGCCAACTTCCAGTCGTTGTCCTTCTGGATGGTTCCCGCGTGGAATGACGGCGTGTCTGTTCACATTGATGCTTACGAAGGCGGCTTCGGGGGCACGCTGGTGGTGTCGCAGGACTTTACGGCGAGCCTCTCCGACGGCGTGGCCCAATACACGATGAGCGCGCCCTATGCGGGACTGACGGACGCCTGGGTGTTCACCATGAGCGGCGGCACTAACGTCCATACTGGCGGTAGCGGCTCCCATCTCTCGTTCGATGACATCGAGTACAGCACGGTCCCTGAGCCGACTTCGATGGCTGCTCTCGGTCTGGGCGCTGCTGCGCTCCTTCGCCGACGGCGCAAGTAAGTTAATCTGCCGAAAGGCTACAAAGGGCGCGGGCCATCGGGATCCGTGCCCTTTTTCTATTCTGGATCGGCACTAACCTAACCGCCCAGCCGAGGAAACACACCTCGCCTTCGCCCCTCCTGTCTGGGTGGCTCCACCGGGCGGATTACCGTGCCGTTTGTCCCATAGGGTTGGGGGCATTTGGTACGGATCGACAGAAAAACGTCCCCGCACCTGACCCGCAAAGCAGACCGGGAATCAAGGCCTGGGTGCCGGGAACACAGGCCCGGGTGCCCCGGTCTCACTCGCAGAGCAGACCGGGTATCACAACACCAGTCCAACCATGGAACGAAGTCGATCCAATAAGCGAATCGAATTGGCTGGGGACTCCAGATTCCTGACTTTCTCCTGTTACCACAGGCTCCCCCTCTTAAGGAGCGACTGGGCGAAGAACGCCGTCGTCGAGTATCTCGCCCACACGAAGAGCCGCCTGGACTTCCGGCTCTACGCTTTTGTGGCGATGCCCGACCATTTGCACTTGCTGCTTCGCCCAAACGCCGAGGTTGCGAACGTTCGCCGCATCATGTCGGCGCTAAAGTCGAGGACGGCTACGGCAGTATTGGAGCGTCTGAAGCGCGAAAGCCCTTCGTTGGCCGAACGGGCTACGGATGCAAAGGGCCAGTATCATCTTTGGCAGCCAGGGGGAGGTTACGATCGCAACATTCACTCTCACGACGAATTCCTTGAGAAAGTGAAGTACATTGACGAGAATCCGGTGCGGCGCAGACTCGCCGAACGTGCGGAAGACTACGTCTGGTCCTCTGCGGGATCGGCGGCACTGGTACGAGACCCGTGGGAGGACTGAGATCCCCCCATGCTCGACGGCTGAGTCGTCCCGGTCTGCCCTACGGGTCAGACCGGGGCACCCGAGACCGTGTCTGCTTCACCCGTTTCTGGAGCCGAGGCCGTGGGTGAACTGAGACCCCCCCCATGCTCATCGGTCGAATAGCCCGGCGCCTGACTCGCTGAGCCTACCGGGTCCGAGAGCCTGACAGAAGTTAGCGAGAGAGCCGCCGCAGGATCGTTTCGTTCGGGCGAAGACATTGCATCCTTGAGCGGCGGGCGCAGCCTTCCAGCATGGGGCGCTCGTCACTAGCGTCCGGTGTATCCTCCGCCTCGATGATCGCCCTGTGCTCGGCGAGTTCGAGGCGGTACTTGGCTATGAGGTCTCGCTCCAGCCCGGGTCGTGCCAAACTCTCGGCCAAGGCTAGGAGCTCCGGACCCTGCCGGTAGCGCCAATTCTGGGCCGCCTGGTACATCACCGGGTAGAACCAGTCGGGGGCAAGGGCGCGCACGCGGCGCACAATGTCCCGAGGAAGAGTATGCTCCTGCGTCACAAAGTCCGCCGGACCTCCCTCCAACGCCATGATCATGAGGGCGGCGGCCTCAAGTCGCTCGGGCGAGTACTCCCAATAGACTCCCTCCGGCTCGGGGTCGAACACCACCAAGAAGGGAACTGGCTCGGCTGATCGCTGCCCGCCCCCGTTAAACCTACGGAGCTCAGAATAGTACATTGCCTTGGCGTCCTCCGGGCGCCCCGCCTTTGCGAGCAGAATCGCGTACTCCATCCTGGGTATGCGCGGGCCCACGAGGTCCCACCCGCTCGGAACCCACCCGGCCTTATCCCAACGAAACAGCATTCGGTAGGCTTCGAGGGCCTCCTCGGTCCGGCCGAGCTTGACGTACAGCCTCGCCAATGATTGGCCAGACACATCCCAGGTACCAAAGTGCAAACTGGCCTCGATGGCCGTGGCCTCCCGCAAAACGGAAATAGCTTGTTCGATCTGGTCGCTGCGTAAGAGAACTCGAGCCCGCTCTTGCAGCGCACGAATCTCCGCCCTTTTGGCGGTTACAATGGGGTTTTCGGGACGGATGACTTTGCCTCCCTGAGCGAGGGCGTGGCTAGCCAATATCCCAATGGTGACAATCCAGAATCCATACCTTAGTAATTTTCTCATGGCACACTCCACAGTACGAAATTTGCGGGCGAAAACGTGGTCCACTCGGGATGGATAGTCCAGTCATTCGGATCTATAACGACGCTGCCGCCGGAGGACGTCAGGTACCACACCCCTTCGATTCGTTCGGCAACACCGCTCCACTGCCATGTGTACCTCCGTAGCGGTATCCACGTCGTGGGCTGGTTCTGGACCGAAGGGGGCCGGTACATCGCCCAAACCTGAAACGAGTCGTTGGCGCTCGAACGGTACCAGTCGGTTCCCCCACCGTCCCCAGGATCCCAGCCAAGTCCCTGGAAGGGCGAGTCAACAAACCGACCGCTGCCACTTACATTCCAAATCCCAGAGAGGAACGGATAGGGGAATCCTGTATCCAGAGCGCCCGTCGTCGAGTACACAAATCGAGACGGACGGCCGTTCAATGGGTTTCGCAAAAGCTCTCGATTTGCCGTAATCAGTTGAACAAAACAGCCTTGTCCCGCCTGAGTGAAGGGAGGCTGGACCTGAATCGTCACCTCCCACTCCTGCCCGTGCTCGATTGGCGTTTCCGGAATCCCGCCAAACATAAACATCGTTGGATAGAGTGAGACCGTTCCGGTCGCGGGTTGAGTGTCAGTCACGGTTGGCCGAACCGATTCGATTTCTCGCGACCTTGCCGTAAATGCCGGCAGTCCCCCTTCGTACCGCTCTCCTTCCTCGGCGGGGCCGAACTCCAACTCGCATTCCACCAATAGGCTGACCTTGTTGACGGTGTAGAACGAGTACACCGGTTGAGCCTTGTCGGCCTTGGTATGCAAGTACTTCTTACCCAAATTGGTCGTGTGCACGTAGTTCCTGAAGATTCCCGCATCGGCGTTCGGGTCACTGCCCTGCGCGGGTCCCGCGTACCAAGAATACTTGGCGATCGGTAGCTGAACTCCCGACACGGAGGCCGAAACCTGTTGCCCGGTCAGAAACTTGAGCGCGTGAGGGGAATAAAACCGGGTAACTCCCACGAAGGATACGCGGGGCACGATGATGCCCGACCGGTACACGACCGAGACCCTTGCGTCGGAGATGTCGCTCAATGCGAATGCATCGGGAGTACAGGTCAAGACGATGCTCTCACCCCCGATTCGCTTACTGTACAGCGTGCCCATCGAGATCGACCAGGCATGGGATCCGTCGTTTCCTGCTTGAGGCTCGAAGCCGAGCCCGTTCGATGCGTCAGCGTCAAGAATGCCGCCGATCGTAGAATCTGCCTCGGCGGACGCAAGGCAATACTCCCACGAGATAACTTCTGTGGGTGGATTGTCCAGAGGATCAGCGATCATCTGGCCCGGGTGATCCGGGTCGGGAATCTGATCGCGGACCCAAACGTACTCGGTAGTGATTGTCCCTTCGCACCATGCGATCTCGCAGTTCTCCGCGCCAGCTCCATATCCGTTCTGATGGCTCCCGTACGCCCACGAGTTCTCCCCGCAATGAAGCGTCCCTCCGAAAGGGTTCTTGGGAAAAGAGGGCGGGTCCAAGGGCCTGAGTTGATAATAGCCCGCATTGCCCAGCGCTGCAAGACTTGCCAGCACACCCAACAAAGCGAATCCCCTTCCAATCATGATCGACCCTCGATGCAATGATATAGCAAGGGGCTCCAAGAGTCAATATCTCCCATTCGGTTTTCTTCTATTCTTCGCGCTCCTGGGTTCATACCCCGACCAGGAGGCCCGTAGCGAAGTCTAAGGCCCGGGTGACTAGGGTGAGCGTTCCAGCGCATTACCCATGTCACCCGTCGCCGAATCATCGTATTTTGCACAACATTCCTCCTTGAGAATGAGTGCCTACGATTTGGGGGTCACTCCACTTTGCCGGGCACGAATAGCTCTGCGCCTGACCCGCAGAGCCTGGCGGGGAGGGAGCGCCTCCACCTAGACGCTCTCAGGGAAGGGCCAGGAGGGAAGCGTTCGCTTCAGCGGCCGATCCTCCCGATAGCCCAATTCGTACTCCGCCTGCAAGATCGTGTGAATCTCGTGGGTCCCCTCATAGATCATCGCGCCCCGCGAGTTGCGGAAGTAGCGCTCGACCGGGAACTCGTCGCAATAGCCATACGCGCCATGAATCTCGACCGCTTTGTGGGCCGCGTCGAAGGCCGCGGCGCAGTTCGTCCACTTCGCCAGCGAAACCTCGCGCGTGTGACGTGCGCCCGTGTTCTTCATCCACCCGACCTGATAGTAAAGAAGCCTGCCGATATCCCGGCCTTGGACCATGGAAGCGATCATCTGCTGCACGAGTTGCTTCTTTCCAATGGGTTCGCCGCCCACCTTGCGGTCGTTCGCGTAGGGCACGCAAGCGTCGAGGCAGGCCTGAATGATCCCCACCGCGCCCGAAGCGACCGTGTACCGGCCATGATCGAGCGCAGACATGGCCACTCGAAAACCGTCGCCGTCGTCGCCGAGCCTGTTTTCTGCGGGGACTCGGACGTTATCGAAGAAGATCTGCCCCGTGTTGCCCGCGCGAACGCCAAGTTTGCCCTTGAGAGGCCTTGACGAGAACCCCGGCATGTCCCGCTCGACGATGAGCGCGACGTGGCCTCCTCCTTCGAGCCGGGCGATCACAAGGAACTGATGAGCGTAGTCGCTCAGGCTGATCCAAGTCTTCTCGCCGGTCAATAGGTAGTCGCTTCCCTCTTTCGCAGCGCGGGTCTGAATGTTGATCGCGTCCGACCCCGCGTTCGGCTCGGTGAGTCCAAAGCCGCCGATTCGAGCTCCTTTGGCGAGCAGCGGAAGCCACCGGCGCTTTTGTTCGTCGGTGCCCCACTGCAAAAGAGTCAGGCTGTGAAGGCCGCTATGCACGCTCATCACGACCCTCGCGCTGGTGTCCACCCGCTCGAACTCCTCGCAGACGATGCCCAGCGAGATGTAGTCGGTATCCATGCCTCCGTACTTCGCGGGGAGGCTGACGCCGGCAAACCCACCCTCGCCAAGGCGCTCGAGGAATTCAGGCGAGGGATCTGCGTTGGCGTCTCGCTCGCGGAGTCCGGGCAAGACCGCGTCGAGCGCGAACTTCCTGGCAGATTCGCGGATCAAGGCGTGTTCGGGTGTGGGAGAGAAGTCCATCGGGAGGTCTATTGTACCGTGGGGTGTTGGTCCTCCGTGGTCGCTACGAGAAGGCGACGTGCATGCCCCCTCGCCGGACTGGTACTGGCAAGGAACCGGCTCCAATTAACGTGCCTTTCGAACTCGGGTGCACGCCGGCTGTTCATCACCGACGGATTCCATTGATTGTTGAAACGTTCGGGTAGTCTTGCGCAAAAATGTTGTATAGTCTCCATTGATGGGGATATCTCAGCGATGATACAGGTTCGCGTTAAGTTCGCTTGTTTCGTCACCCTCTTGTCGGTCGTTTGCCAATCGTTGGGTCAGGCGCCTCCACCGTCTCCGGGAGGGGGCCAAGGGTATTTTGAGGTGACGTACTCGGGTGGTGCCTGGTCCTCGACCGGGGAGGCAGGGACTGTTGTGGGCACGTAT
>Ga0226835_1001084_pt1 | contig 17626 bp, 16 predicted proteins | sample LAC_MetaG_1_FD_163627 | JGI IMG/M metagenome (GOLD analysis project Ga0226835, IMG submission 163627) | Anaerobic ammonium oxidizing microbial communities from anammox membrane bioreactor (MBR) in UC Berkley, California, United States -... | ecosystem: Engineered > Bioreactor > Anaerobic >...
GGCATTACTGGACGTATCTATGACTTTTACCAATCTGAAGGCCACCTCTATGGAATATATGTATCTCGCCCACGTAAACTTCCGCCCGGTGGATTATGGAAAATTATTTTACACGGCAATACCCACCCCAAACCATGTACGCGTAAGAAAAAGCATCCCCTCTCATATCAAGCCCAAACCCGGTTACCGCGAATTTTTAGAGGAATTATCCAAAGATCCGACGATTCACCATGAATTGAAGCCGGGTTTGTTTTTCGATCCTGAGGTGGTTTTTATCATCGATTATCTGGCCGATGAAAATGGCTGGGCGCATAGTATGCAGTTACACCCTGATGGCACTGCCGACTATATCCGACACCGGCCTGATCAGTTAAGCAAAGGAGTTCGATGGATTTGCCGGACGCCCGATCAGGACGCTCTGGGGTTAAACCTTCCTGCCACCGCAGAACCTGAGGGATATACGGCTGAAAAAGCGAAAGGGAATGTCCACTCTCTGGGGGCTGGAGAAAATTTCCATTTTGATCTGGAAATTGGCTTATTACGACCAGAAGAAGCCAGCGCCATGGCGTTAAAAATCAAAAAAGCAGTTGGAAAGGAATAAAGAATATGTCTCTTGAGGCACCTTTTCCTGATTTAGACGAACTGGTAACCGCCATTGGTGATGCTGGGTCCCGATTATCTGATATTGGGGCGACAGAAGGCGCTGCGGGAAATATTTCCGTTTGCCTTGGATGGCCGGTGGATGCACGACGAAAATTCCCGTTAGAAGAGCAGATTGAGTTACCTCATCCAGTGCCTGGGCTGGCGAGTTGTACCCTCCTGGTTACCGGGTCGGGGAGGAGATTGCGGGAGATCCGTATAGACCCGATTGCTAACCTGGGGGTATTAAAAATCGAGCCGGGAGGAAAAACAGCCATTCTTTACACTTCTCCGCGTCGGCTTTTCACCCGTCTTACCTCTGAATTAAATTCTCACCTGGCCATTCATGAAGACCAGTTTCTTAACTCGGGTACAAACTTCAACACCTTTGTCCATGCCCAGCCTCTTTATTTAACTTATCTCAGTCATATAAAGACTTATCAGGATTTTTACTACCTGAACCGGCATCTGCTCCGCTGGCAACCCGAAGCCATAGTAAATTTACCAGAGGGAATCGGTGTGGTGCCCTTCCTTGTTCCGGGTTCTGATGATCTGATGGCGCACACTAAAGAGATGCTTCGTCACCACAGGCTGGTAGTATGGTCGAAACACGGGGTCGTGTCCCGATCTGACCAGTCTGTTAAACGTGCTACCGACCGAATCGAATACGCTGAGACTGCCGCTCATTATGAATATATGGACCTGGTTAATCATTCCGCTGCTCAAGGGCTTACCGAAGATGAAATTCGGCAGATCTGTGTCAGTCTTGGAATAAATCAAAGTATTTTTTAGCAAGGGAGGGGGTTCAACCCCCTCCTCTATGCTATTGATATTCTTTTTGGAGCTTTTCTAGCCTCCCGATACTATCCGCCAGGCCACCTGGCCGGTTGCGCTGCAACCAGATCAACCGATAAAGCGATAAAGTTTCCTGAAGATGAGCGTTGAGAGCCTGCTTTGTCGGAGCCCCGGGATGCTCAGCCGCAAGGAGACCGCGCCAGCAGGCATGCCGTAGCATGCTCGCCGTGAGTTCAATCTCCTGTCGGATCAGAGGTGCGTCCATTCTTTGCATTTTTTCATTTCCCAACTTCTCCATGATGGTTTGAATTTCCTCTATGCACTGTTGGAGCAGGTGAGGATTAAGTGCTGGATGGCCTTGAATCTGTGAGAGTGGCATTTGCATCAATCCAAACAGGGCGCTGGCATTGGCCGGCTCGTAACCAGCCTTGTGATAAAGATTTCCCAGTTCGAACATCACGGAACCCATCGTTCCGGTAGGGTCATCGAATGCAAAAAGGCTTACAGCTTCTTGAACTGGCAAATTCTCGGCTGAGCGGATGTTCCATGAATCGGCCGCCCCCATTGCCAAACCCAGAAAACTGACCGGTAATACCTGCCAATGACCGTTATCTCCCCAATCGGTATTGAGAATCCCCTTTGCCCCATGTTTCAGTCCGTTTCGTGTAGCATTCGAGAGGTTGGCGAGGCAGTTATCGGTTCTGCCAGCAATCGAGTTCCAGGAGGATGTGCCCGGGCATACATAAAAAGGCACTCCTGATTCGGCAAATAGTTTCCCGTGCTCATCGAATGGATGATCGGCCTCATATCCCCACTCAAGCGCGATCACGTCCTCAGGTAACTGCTTCACCAGACCGGGGTGCTGAATGATGATATCTCCCCAGAATTGCATAATTTTTCCACGCGCTTTTAACTCGTGATAAATTTTTAATAGGTAGTCCAGGTAAACCTGACCGGTGCCTCTTTCCTGGCAAATCTGTTTACTTTTTCCAGCGCCCAGGTCAAAGGTTTCATCACAACCAACATTGACCATTGGACTGGTGAAATGGGGGAGTAATTCATCATACAGGCTACGGATTAACTCAAATGAGCCCGGTTCAACCGGAGAAAGGCTGAACGGTCCCTGCATGACATCCCAGGGCACTTCAAATTCGCCGTGAATTTCTGCAAGATGGGCATAACGAGGGTGTTTCAACCATCTTTCCATATGCCCAAAGGAGTTCTGGTTTGCTACCAGCTCGATGAAGCGTTCCTTGCAATACTGGTCGAGAAGGAGGATTTCTTCTCCTTTCATGGGAGAAGCGTTTTCCCATACCTCAGGATGATTGCGGTAAGCAAAAGTATGCTCTGTATACAGTTGGAGCTGGTTTATTTTCCATGCAGCCAGCCGATCGACCAATTCATAAAGGGTCTCCATTTTGTATACTTTATCACGGCTGATATCCAGCATGACTCCACGAACGGGAAAATCAGGCCAGTCGACTATTTCAAGACAAGGCCAGGTCGTCCTTTTTTGCTGGAGGAGCTGGAGGAGAGAGATTATTGCATAAAATACTCCTGCAGGGTCATGACCAATGATCGATACCCTGTCAGGAGATACTTTTATGCGGTACCCTTGAGCGTGAGATATTAATTGTGGGTTTATCTGCAGAACCATTGAAGCGAGATGATCGGGAATTCTTCCGGCAACAATTTCCCATTGGAGACCTTCTCGTTGGAAAAGTTTCTCCTTGAAGAGAGAGGCGGCTTTCATGACCTCGACGGGCTTTTCACAATTAAGCCAAATTAATCCATTGGCCTGAAGGTAGAATTCGCCACTGTGGTAGGTTATTTCCTTTGGTAATGGGAGAAAAATCGGCAGGGAATCCATAGTGCACTCCTCATTCAATCCGGCGGCGCGGTTTCCATGATTCAATCAGGAAGATAAATCCCGCCAGAATTAATAGAACCGGCCAGTATTTAGCCACGATGCCCTGGCTGCCGCGGAAAGCCAGCCAAAAAATAGAGAACACAATCAGGTTCGCCGCGGCCAACCAGAAACCCACTCTGAGCGCTTTCCAGTGCCTGTCTATTAACGCGGCTATTATCAAACCAATGCCCACTGACGCAGGGATCAAAAGCCAGATAAATGACCAGGATTCCCAGTCACCGGTTGTTGTTTGATAATATAAAATTCCCCCAATCGTTGCGATAATACAACCCGGCACTGCCAGCCCTCCGGTGCCAGCCAGGAGAGCTACTAAGATAAAAATTGCTCCAACAGTGATGATATAGAAAGGCCATACCCAGTCTCTGGGAAGCCATTGAAAATACTGGGGAAAGTATTGGTAGGCAATCCATGCCACCCCTGCAAGCACTAGCAGAAAACCAATGACCATAGATCCGCGTTTTCTTTTCATTGTCCCTCCGGCATTTTTAATCTGAAAGCAAATCCATTTCAATGGATAGAAGTTCGAACAATGCTCGAATTTCGGTTAAATGACTACCATAAATCATGGTCCAGAAACGGCTTCCGCCTGTGGTTGCAATCCGGTCGAGAAGTTTATCTACGCTGCAATCTAATCGCACTATGGCATGAGGGACCCCCTCTACCCAGGGTACACTTTCAAGGCAAACTCCTGATAAACCAATGGCGTGGAGCTTATCTCTGGTTTTTTGAATTTGAAGAAGAGTCACTCTCCCTGGTCGAGCGATAAACTCAATTTGTGCTCCTCCATCAGGGTCACCCCTTTGGCATTCATAATCACCTAAAATTATTCGCTCTTCGCCTGATATACCAAATGGTGATTGAGCCCCCGCGCTTCCTCCAACCACAATGTTTTTCGCTTTATCATAAAACCACATTTCCATGAGAAAACAGGGCTGTCCACAGCCAATAAGGTCGAGAATAACGCTGGCAATTATGGCATCTGCATCGGTGGAAGGGATTAAAAAAGGTTCAGGTCTATGGAGCCTGTCGGGGGGTAACCCGGCACAAATTCCGAATTGTTGCCGGAATGAAAGGTCATGTCTGGGAATTGCCAGAAAATCAAGATTCATTGCGTCAGCTAGGCAAGCCAGACCTACCTGTATTTTGGCTGCCTTCCGCAGGGTATCTTCTGTAACCATTGATTCAACCGAACTCTTTTGGAGATCCTCGAGGTAGTCGGTCACCTGCTCTTCTTTGATCTTCAAAAGCGCGTCTGAAAGTAAAGAATAGGGAACGAAGATCGGCTTTATACCAAGAGTCGCACTGGTTGGGTCTTCCAGGGGGTGATCTCGGATTGTTTCTGAGGTGAGGATTCCCAGCCTGATTCGGCTTAAATCACGGGAAACCTGTGCAGCATGTGAGAAGGTTTTTATTTCCTGGATCACATGGGGATCATCTACGGATCCAAATACCGCGAGGTAGGGCACTCCAATTTCACGAAGATTAGCCAGAGAAATGGCCATGGTGGAAAAACTTGCTCCCTTAACCAGCATTTCATATGTTACCGGTCGTGGAATTCTCCTCCAGGGAAGATAACACCAGGCAATCAGAGGACGGTTGCCAACACCCTGTAAGATCTTATCGAGATAGGTATGGTCTACCCTGGTCTGATACACCAAAATGACTAAATCTGTATCCAGAGATCGCAGTTCAACCGAAACCGCCTCAGCGGTTTCAGGAGTTGATATTGACCTGACACAGAGAATTTCGAGCAAAGGGGTTAACTGCGTTACAACCCGATCAGCGTCTTCATCGAGCTCAATAATAGACTCTTCGTTTTTGGTAGATTCAAACCAGTCTGTTCTTTGGAGTAAAAGAACCGCGGTGGTTTTTCTTATCATCCCATTCTCCAGGATTTATCAGCGATTGGTTTCGAATCCTTCAGATACATTCATTGTACAACAGGTTCCGGCAGAAACTATTTAAGTGCTCATAAACGCATTAATTTGGATTTCAAGCTAAAATACACCCCATGATGCATAGCTTCTTCATTCAAGCGGTTAATTTCATATTTAAAAATCCGACACCCACCGTGAATAATCCCCTGGTACGGGAATTAACAGAAAAAAACCCGCCTGTGGGTTGGACCATTGCGGGATTTTTGATGTTACTTTTGATGATGATGATCTATCAACAAGTAAAGAGGTTTATCCGAGAGAAACTCAGGAAGAAGCGGGTTATGAAGAAATAGTGATTGATGGATACGTTGTCATACTTGTTCATTCAACCGCAAAGAATTCTTTCTCTCGTTTGGCCTGTTTGCCACGTTCTTCGGTATTTAAGATCTTCTTTCGAATTCGGTAATGAAGGGGTGTCACTTCTAAAAGCTCATCCTCAGCGAGGTATTCAATGGCTTCGTCAAGGCTTAAATCTCTGGGGGGGGTCAGGCGCACCTCAATATCTTTATTAGAGGATCGCATATTGGTAAGGTGCTTCTTCTTGCATACGTTTACTACCACATCGGATCCACGAAGGGTCTCTCCTACCACCATACCCTCGTAAACTTCTACACCAGGGCCGAGGAAAAGTATGCCACGTTCTTCGGCGTTTTTTAAACCGTAATTTGTGGTCACCCCGGCTTCCCAGGCGACAATCGAATGGCTGTTCCGAGAAGCGATGGGACCAGCCATTGGCTTGTACCCATGGAAAATGGTGTTCATCACTCCCATCCCACGTGTGGCGGTGAGGAATTGATACCGAAAACCAAGTAAACCTCTTGTGGGGATTAAATATTTGAGGTGTACGGTGTTATCTGGATTGTTGGACATATCCAGCATGATTCCCCTGCGTTCCCCAAGCATTTCTACCACGGTGCCTACGGTGTCAGGGTGAGTATCGATATGTAACTCTTCGAATGGCTCGAGGATCTGCCCGGATTCCGACTCTTTCATAATCGCTTCTGGACGCGAAACCTGGAATTCGTAACCCTCACGACGCATCGTCTCAATGAGAATGGCCAGTTGTAATTCTCCCCTACCCGAAATGATAAAGGTATCCGAAGAATCAGTTTCTTCCATGCGTAAGGCTACGTTATTCCGTATCTCATTCTCCAGGCGTTCACGTAGTTTTCGTGAGGTGCTCCATTTCCCTTCCCGACCTGCCAGGGGTGAAGTATTGACGCTGAAAGTCATTCTGACTGTAGGCTCTTCAACCCGAATGGGCGGGAGTTGCCGCGGGTTATCAGGATCACTCAGGGTTTCACCGATGGCAATTCCCTCCAATCCAGAAATGGCAACAATTTCCCCAGCTTCTGCGCTTTCTACTTCAATTTTTTCCAGTCCCTGGTGAATAAAGAGGTAACGGGCGCGTTCAGGTAAAATTGTGCCATCGGCCATGATTCGAGCGATCGGTTGCCCGGCGTTAACCTTTCCAGAAGAAATACGACCAATGGCCGTCATCCCTCGATACTCATCATAAGCCAGGTTAGTTACCAGCATTTGGAACGGAGCTTCAGGGTCAACTTTTGGGCCGGGGATATGTCGAAGGATCGATTCAAAAAGTGGTCTCAGGTCTGGGCCAAGGTCTGGAGTGGTACCAGCCTGGCCGGCAATCCCATGAGTGTAAATAACGGGAAAGTCGGCTTGTTCCTCGGTTGCGCCGAGCTCTACGAAAAGGTCAAAGGTATTATTAAGGGTGCGGTCAGGGTCTGCGTCCTTTCGATCCATTTTGTTGATTACAACAATTGCCTTGTGCCCCATTTCGAGAGCTTTCTTTAACACAAACCTGGTTTGTGGCATAGGGCCTTCTGCGGCATCGACCAGGAGGAGGACGCCATCAACCATATTCATTACCCGTTCTACTTCTCCGCCAAAATCAGCATGGCCGGGAGTATCCACAATGTTGATTTTTACCAATTGACCGGTTTGTGGATCAGGAATTGTAATCGCTGTATTCTTGGCCAGAATAGTTATCCCGCGCTCTCTTTCCAGAGCGTTTGAATCCATAACACGTTCCATGACCAGCTGGTTCTCACGGAAAACACGTGCCTGTCTCAACATGGCGTCTACGAGGGTTGTTTTCCCATGGTCAACATGGGCAATGATGGCAATATTTCGAATATCAGTACGTTCAACCTGCATAAGCCTACCCTTACCTTACTCACAGAGAACGACCCCGGAAAACTACCGGGGTCGCCGTGGTTTTCTATATCATAACAGATTAACGATCCGATTGGAAGGCTGGATTTATTGTTTTTTTTGAATGCTTCTTCGCAGGAGCAAGAGGTAAATTCCTAAGATAATTAACGTCACAGAACTGGTATTCCCGATGAATTCCAGCGCCCGGCTCGGATCGCCGCTGATAAACAGGGCCCATCCCACAACGGCCAGTACACCCCCCGGTATCAGTGGCCACCAGATTGTTTTTCTCCACACCAATCTGGACAATAAGGTGATGAGTAACCAGCCGAAGGCAAAGCAAACCAACATTGTCCCTGTTTTTGTGAGCACATTCCCCGGGTTATTCCAACCCCATGGAACGGATACTCCAATCCCAGCGAAACTAAGTAAGCTCCCGGGAATAATAAATCCGAGCCACTTCTTCTTTATTCCTAATAAGATGAAAAGAGTTCCTAACCCAACGGAGGTGAGGAGCGTAAATCGCCACCATGAAGTGGGTTGAATCATCAGTCCTATACCTGAGGATAATAATATTACAGCAGGGAAAAGCGCCCACCAGCTTTCTTGCCGGGCCGTTTTGGGAATTGACAATGAAATGCCAAAAAAGCCAAGCCCCACGCCTGCACACACCCTGGCAGCCCCTCCCCAAAAAGACTCGGTGGGCGCCGGAGTAATTGTGAGGACAAGCCCAAGCCAAAAACCGGCTGTAATCCAGCCAGCAATTAATAATCCGGGAATCTTCAAGGATTGCCCCCCGCCAATTAATACCAGAGATGCAGCCAGAAAAGAAGAAGCAATAACCAGATCAGACCGAATAACCTGACCAAACAGGGCAACCCCACCACCCAGAATCAGAGATAACCCTACCAGGCTCTGCCAGGATTGAAACGTTTGTTTTACAACAACCCATCGCTTATGCATAGCTTTTTAAGCATATCATTCCTGATGAAAAATAGATGTGACTTCAGTCACAATTTCGGTAGATTTACCGTCCATGTTATGGAATTAAACCCAGTTCGCGAGCTCTAATTACTGCCTGAAGGCGGTCTCTGGCATTTAACTTGGAAAGGATGCTCGACAAATGGTTCTTTACCGTCCCTTCCGAAATGACCAGCTTTTCTGCGATTTCCTTATTGCTGTCTCCAGAGGCAACCAGTAAGAGAATTTCCATCTCTCTTGGGGAAAGAGCATCTGCCATTTCGGAAGCTCGATTGGGAGTTGAGCGAGGGATTTTCGAAAATTCGGCGATTACTTTTGCCGTGATTGCAGGAAGCAAAAAGTATTCCCCTCTGGAAGCAGAGCGAATCGCCTCAACTAATTTATTAGAGGAAACATCTTTCAAGAGATACCCAAGCGCTCCGGCGCGTAATCCATCGAACACCAGCTCGTCATCGTCAAATGTTGTGAGGACAATCACCTTGCAAGATGGTAAACTTTCTTTCAGCAGGTTCGTGGCACGCACACCATCAAGAACAGGCATCCGCAAGTCCATTAAAACCACATCTGGGTGCAGTTGAATGGCCAGCCGCAATGCTTCTTCTCCATTTGCGGCTTCGCCAATGACTTCAAAGTCATCATAGACAGAGAGCAAGGTTCGTAAACCTTCTCGGAATAACGCCTGGTCATCGACTACAAGGATTTTTATTGTCATTTTATCCTGGCAACCTGATTTCTATTCCAAATCCTTTTCCTTTTTCCGAATGGATCTGGATTATCCCATCCAAAAGATTAACCCGTTCACGCATCCCGATCAAACCAAACCCCCCTCGGATATCCTCGCTCCCGATGCCATCGTCCCAGGCTTTAACAAGCACCTCGTGATCATTCGTAAAATCTATCAAAAATGAATACATTGTCGCCTGAGCATGTTTCAGAGTGTTACTAATACTTTCTTGAACGACCCGAAGAAGGGTTAAATTCATCTCTGGCGGGAGATTTCGGGGATGACCAACCAGTTTAAATTCGGTGACAAGACCGGCGGTTTGGGCTTCATTTATAATTTTTGGAATCTGGTTAAGAATGCTCGGGGTGTCGGATGGATTTTCCCGAATTGCAGCTACGGACTGGCGAACATCCAGTAATGCTCGCCGGGTAATTTCTTCAGCATTCTGGAGTAATTCCATACAGCGCCGGGGATCTGTAGGAAGGATTGCCTGAGCGGCTTTAATTTGCATGTTTAACGCGGTGAGATGGTGTCCAATTCCATCATGGATCTCTCTGGCCACACGGTTCCGTTCACGCTCGATGGCCAGTTCTTCCACCTGTGCCGCATACTGGCGGAGTTGTTGATTAGCCTCGGTTAGATGTTCGGCAAGTTGTTGAATTTCTCGTTTAGCCTGGTCTTCCGAAACCGCCATACGAACAAAAATAAGAACAAAAATTTGAGCCGCGAAAAAGAGAGGAAGATTGGTCAGAACAGAATCCCAATGGCCTGAATACCCGCGTAACACCAGAGTATAGGAAACAGCCACCACCCCATTAACTAAAAACCGCCAGTTTTCCTCGAGAATAACCGCACTTTGCCCTACTAGAGGTAACAGGATCATCGCGTTAAATCCTGTGGCTCCGCCCCAGAAGAGAATGGCGTTCCCCATCGTAATTTGCAGAAAAAAATATGCCATTTTCTCCCAGAAATTGTTTCGGGTGGAGATAAATGCGTATCCGTAAACCCCTACAGCAATATACACGATGCCAAGCAGGATAATTGTAATCATCCAGAAGGCCGAAATTTCACTGACATGGCTGAAGGTTGAAAACAGGGCGGCGAGGACAACCAGGGCAAAAGCCAGGTCTCCAATTCCTTCATTTCTGTAAAAAACGCTCAGCCGATTCATCTTTTTGAATTATAGCAGCCGATACCTCATTCCTCACTTTGGAATTATAATTATCTAAATTTCCTTTTGGAGGAGATATAAGATTATGCCTCTTTACGAGTATGTGTGCCAGGATTGTGGTGAACATTTTGACGCGCTTCGTTCTTTTAAGGAGGCCGATCAGCCTATCCGGTGTAAAAGCTGTTTTTCAGATAGGACTACCCGAGCAATATCGGTCTTTTATGCTTCATCAGACGGCAGAGCGATTGCTACCTCGGGAAGTGGATGTAGCGGTTGCGGTGGCGGTTCTTGCTCTTCTTGCGGCGGGCACCATTAATACCCTTGTCAGTGGTAAAACCCATTTTTAACCATCAACTTGTCCTGATAACCGGCGGCTCCAGTGGAATTGGCCTGGCAACGGCGAAACAGATGGCGGAGCTGGGCGCTGACGTAGTCATTGTTTCTCGCAATGAAACCAGGCTTGGTTCTGCCAGCGAGGAAATTCGTGCCCATTGTATTACTCCCGATCAAACGGTTCTCTGGTTTCAGGCGGATGTTTCAGATTATCAGACAGTATCCGATGTTGCCGCCCGGGTAATACAAATTGCTCGCGTCCCTGATATTCTCATTAATTCTGCAGGGGTAGTTCGTCCTGGCGAGTGCGTCCATCTTGATCCTGTGCTATATCGCTGGATGATGGATGTGAACTTTCATGGTACGGTGAATGTGATTAAGGCTTTTCTTCCCTCCATGATCGAACGCAAGTCGGGGCACATTGTGAATATCTCGTCAATTGCTGGTTTCCTCGGCGTATACGGATATACTGCCTATGGAGCGAGTAAATTTGCGGTGAAGGGTTTCAGCGATTCGCTCCGTCTTGAATTACAGCCGTATCATATTAACGTTTCGATCGTCTTCCCGCCAGATACTGAGACCCCCCAGCTTGAAGAGGAGCGTCTGTATAAACCCCCTCTCCTGGTAGCTTCAGAAGAGGGTACTTCTTCCATGTCGGCAGATGCGGTTGCGCGTGCCATTATTAAAGGTATTCAGAAGAAGAAAACCATTATCACTCCGGGATTTTACAGTACTTTATATTTCCATCTGGCTGCTCTCACGGGCGGAGGATTGATTTATCGTATCATGGATTGGGTTATGGCTGATGCCCGACGGAAACTCGAGCGGAACCCAGGCAAATACGCACAACCCCACCAATGAAAGCCAAATTAGAGTAGTAACCAATAAATGCACCAGTTGTAACCAAACAGGTGCCAGCAAGGCCAGATTCAACAATCCGAGCCCCCATTGCAGTCCTATCAGAAAAATTAACCAGTTGCCCAATTGTTTTACGGGGTTCCATGGGTATCGTCTTCGAAGCCAGATGGAAAACCCGATCAAAAATCCCCCCACGAGAATTGCGATGACCGGATGAAATACCCGCAATCTCAATAAAATATGGGCGGTAGTGGCAAAATCCTGTTGCAGACCCTCTGCCAGAGACCCGACCGGGAAAAGAGTATCCCCCAGGGCGGTGACCGCACCGCTAGCGCCAAGAAAAAGCATTCCGCCTGCTCCTAAAAGGCTGAGCAGACGGGCCTGATTGTCTTTTGGAGCTGTTTGAGGCACTCCGAACGATAACCAAAAGGATGTAATTCCAATACTGGCTATTAAGAGGAATGTATTTACCAGATGAGCCATCATGGAAAATGCTCGAGCCATTGAATCGTTATGAGCCACCAGTTCAAAAAGTACCAGCCCAGCGCCGATTAAGGACTCAGTGATGATAAAGAATCCTGCCAGGGCAACGCTCACCCTAACCGGGCTTCCTTTTTGAGAACGACGCCAGACCCATATTATCAGGATGGCGATTAAAAGGACGGTGAATCCACTGGTGATACGGTGAGTAAATTCCACAATGGTTTCGATTGCTGGATTTTGAGGAATCACCACGCCGTTACATAATGGCCAATGAGAGCCGCATCCCGCACCCGACCCCGTTGCCCGTACATATGCGCCAAACACAATCACAAAAAGATTGTAAATCAACACTAACCAGCCAAACCTTTTGAGAGAGGTTGAATTGGTATTTTGCATCGCCGGATACGACCTCCTCTTGACTTTCCTGATACCCGTATTCTACTCGAACTTATAACAACTCTCGAGAGAAGGTAATATGACTTCATTCTTTTAAGAACGCTCTGGATTGTGACTCCAATCACATCCTAACCTAGAGGACAAATTATATACTGAACCTGACAATATCTTTTGCTATACCCTTGAGGTGTTCGAATGAATGCTTTGCTTATCTATCCGGAATTTCCCGATACATTTTGGTCCTTCAAACATGCCCTGCGTTTTATCAGAAAAAAAGCATCGTCTCCACCTCTTGGTCTGGTTACGATAGCTGCCCTTCTCCCTGGAGCCTGGAATAAACGTATCGTTGACCTCAATACGGGGAATCTGTCTGATGCCGATATTGCCTGGGCTGATCTGGTGTTCGTTTCGGCGATGGTCGTACAAAGAAAATCGACCTATGATGTTATTCATCGTTGTAAAATGGCCGGTAAAAAGGTTGTGGCCGGGGGGCCTCTTTTCCTTGGAGAGTGGGAAAAATTCCCTGAGGTAGATCATTTTGTTTTAAATGAAGGGGAAATCACTCTACCCATTTTTCTTCGTGATTTAGAAAGAGGTTCTCCCCAACATGTATATACTACGACAGAATACGCGGATATTACGCAGTCGCCAATCCCTCAATGGGAATTGATTGATACCCGGTATTATGATTCATTGAGCATCCAGTATTCTCGCGGCTGCCCCTTTAATTGTGATTTCTGCAATGTTACCGCGATGCTCGGGCACCGACCACGTACCAAGACGGCTCGTCAAATCATTGCCGAGTTGGATACAATGTATAACCTTGGCTGGCGAAGAAATATCTTCTTCGTGGATGATAACTTTATTGGTAATCGAAAGCAAATTAAAGAAGAGATTTTACCGGCCCTGATTGAATGGAGGAAAGGGAAAACCGGATGTAGTTTTATTACCGAGGCATCCATCAACCTGGCCGATGACCCAGAGCTAATGAAAATGATGGTAGAAGCGGGGTTCACCTCGGTTTTCGTTGGAATTGAAACTCCTGATGAAGAAAGCCTGGCAGAATGTAATAAAGGTCAGAACCTTCGCCGGAATCTGGTAGAAAGTGTTCATACCTTGCAGCGATTTGGTCTTCAGGTGATGGGAGGGTTCATTGTCGGTTTCGACAGCGACCGGCCTTCCATTTTTCAACGCCAGTTAGAGTTTATCCAAAACAGTGGCATTGTTACTGCCATGGTGGGTATGCTACAAGCTCCTTACGGTACAAAACTTTACCAACGCATGGAACAAGAAGGCCGATTGATTCAGGATATGACAGGGGATAATACCGATGGATCAACCAATATTGTTCCACGCATGGGCTTTGAGACGCTCAAGGAAGGGTATCAGCAGCTCCTCGATGAGCTTTACAGCCCTAAACGGTTTTATGAACGTGTGCGAATATTCCTCGAAACATATAATCCTCCCAAAGTGAATGTTACTCTTCACCTGGAAGAAATTTATGCATTTTTTGCATCGATGTGGCGACTGGGAATTGTTGGAAAAGAGAGAAAAGAATACTGGCGATTATTCTTCTGGACGTTACTCAAGTATCCTCGAAAGTTTGCTCTGGCAATTACCTTTGCAATCTATGGATACCACTTTAGAAAAGTAAATCGAGCCCAGAGTACTTCAGGATAGTCACTGGTTAGCTATTGCGAATGAGAGTATATAAGGGAGTTGCAAATCGTTTTGCAAATCCCTTATATAATGGTGTTTATGAACCCGGTTGGCATCCAGGAGTACATCGAGAAAAACCTTAAGCATAACCTGATCGTCAACGCATTAGATGGCTTTGCCTTCTGGTGGGGATACAGCTTTTACTCCCCAACAGTAATTTTACCGGTATTTATTACGCACTTTACCTCAAATCCGGTAGTTTTGGGTCTTATTCCCTTTCTTTCAACCGCAGGGTACCTGATTCCCCAATTATTTACGTCTCGCTGGGTTGAACGGGAAAAAATCAAAAAAAGAATTCCGGTCAATTTCGGTTTATTTCTTGAGCGCCTCCCGGTAGCGCTTTTTGTTCCGGCAACCCTGCTGTTTACTAATTCCGACCCGAGGTTAATAACCGCCCTTACCATCTGCCTGTTTGCCTGGCATTCGATCGGCGCGGGGGGAATTTTAGTGGGTTGGCAGGAGATGATCGCGAAAGTTATTCCAACCCGGGTACGAGGTCGTTTCTTTGGGGTGACCAATTTTCTCGGTATGGGAGGGGGGATTCTGGGAGCAGGTATCGCAACCTGGATGCTTGGAGCCTTCCCGTTTCCGATGGGGTTCGTCTGGGCTTTCGCATTGGGTGCCGGTTTCAACCTGCTGTCCTGGTTTTTCCTGAGTTTAACCAAAGAACCCCCAGACCCTTTTGATAAAGAATCCATTTCGCTGGTGGATTATTATCGTAATATCCCCGCACTGTTGAGGAATAATCCGAATTTCGTTCGTTATATTATCAGCCAGGTGATCATTGCATTCAGCGGGATGGCAAATGGTTTTTTGATTGTCTACGCCATTCAGCATTGGTCCTTACCTGATGCATTTGCAGCTTCTTTTATGGTCGCTTATACGATTGGTCAGGCAGTGGCCAACCCTGCGCTGGGGTGGCTGGCAGACCGTAGAGGTTATAAACTAATTTTAGAAATTAGCGCCGGGTTGGGAATAGCCGCACTACTTGTTGCTTTTCTTGCCCCAAATCCCACATGGTTTTTTGCGGTGTTTTTCCTGCGCGGGGTGAATGCCAGTGGTAATTATCTGGGCAGTATTTCGATTGCTATGGAGTTCAGTAGACCAGAAAGTCGCCCTACTTTTATCGGGCTGGCTAATACCATTCCGGGTATTGCGGCTGGGGTTGCCCCTCTTTTTGGGGGATGGCTTGCATTAGAAACCAGCTATCCTGTGATTTTTATAGTTTCAGCTGTGATCGGTTTTATGGGGTTTGTTACCTTACACTGGGCAGTTAAAGAGCCCCGCTTTATGTCGAAAAGCGAGGTTTCATTGATGAATTAGTTACAAGGGTGGCCTGTTCTTTTTACGAATTTTGATGGGTTGGGAATATCTCTCGCAGGCGATTCCTTATCATTTCCACTGTTGGGAAACCTTTCATGCCTTGGGGCGTGTGGTATACCCTGCAACTTAAGGAATAAACCTCACGTTCTTCAGGCCACAGATCCACACCATTCACGCGAAAAGATGGAGACCCTAAAAAGCGTTCCTTTTGGGCCTGTTCGGGGGTTTCAATCTTCACCAGGTTGATCTGGTAATTCAACTCTTCGGCTTCCAGCGCGGTCTCGAGGTTGGCCAATCCGTTCCGCCAGGAGGGACATCCATCGAAATAGAGTAAATCCACTAATAGCATCGGGTTTCTCCTTGTTTTATTTTACCTGATTTTACCCCCAGGTGGTGTTATTATAGAAGACAAGAAAAAAATTCAGTTTCCGGGTTCAGGATTCTGGCTGAATAAGAACCTGTGTCAGTGGATGGAACCCCTCATCAATAACTAAATTTTACCTCGGGAGTTTTCACATGAGTTTGAAAATAAAACGGGTATACGATCCCGTCGAGCCAGACGATGGCCACCGTTTTTTGGTTGAGCGCCTTTGGCCGCGCGGCTTAAAGATGGTGGATTTAAAGATGGAAGCCTGGTGCAAAGAGGTGGCTCCCAGTACAAATTTAAGACGCTGGTACGCACATGATCTTACGCGATGGGAAGAATTCAAAGAGCGTTACGAGACAGAACTTAAAAGCCGCCCCTCCGCCTGGCGGCCCCTCGTAGAAGTGGCACGGCAGGGCAATGTGACCTTGCTTTACAGCGCCCGCGATATAAAGCATAACAGCGCTCTGGTGCTCCGAGACTTTTTAAAGGATTATTTGAAAAAGGATGTGGAATGAACCAACCAACGGATGAAAAACTTCCTCCATCCAAACTGGTAGCGCGAAATAACTCTAACCAAAAACAGCTGGAACGGAATGTGATCTCTTTGGGCTGGGTGGCTTTTTTTGGCGGTCTGGCCCAGGATATGATTCAGCCTATTCTGCCTATTTTTTATACCTCGGTGTTGGGATTAAGTAAGGAATTCATCGGGCTGATCGAAGGCTCTTTGACTACGATGGTCAGTTTAATGAAAATTGGGGCGGGCTACCTTTCGGATGCGCTGGGGGTGCGAAAGGCCATTGTTTTTGTTGGGTATGCGCTTTCGGCGGTTGCCCGATTTAGCCTCGGAATGGCTTACAACGGCGCTGCGGCTTTCGGGTTGAGGTTGACAGATGGAATCGGCAAGGGGTTGAAAGATGCTCCGCGAGACGCTCTGGTGGCCGGTTCAGCTGGAAATCGGAAGCTGGGTTTGGCTTTTGGCATACAGCGGACGCTCGATACACTTGGCTCGGTGGCGGGGCCCTTAATCACGTATGGTTTACTTCGCTTGTGGGTTCAACATCCTAACCGATATCGCGAAATTTTCCTGACGGCGGGAGCGCTGGCGTTTATCCCATTGATCATTATCGGCGTATGGGTGAAGGAGAGAAAACAGTCAGTAAACAAGCAAATCCTTTCGCTCTCGGCGTTCAAAGGGCCATTTGCTGGTTTTCTGGGAATCATGCTGGTGTTTACATTGGGCAATTCATCGGATGCATTTTTAATTTTACGCGCTGAGAATGTGGGGGTATCGGCTACAAGTATCCCGCTGGTAGTAGCGCTGTTCAATCTGGTTTCGGCTCTCACGGCCATCCCTGCGGGAAGGCTATCGGACCGCATTGGTCGAAGGCGAGCGATCATGATTGGCTGGGTGGTATACGCTGTTGCCTATTTGGGGTTTGCTGTAGCCAGCCAGGTCTGGATGATCTGGCTGTTATATGGATTTTACGGTCTATACTACGCCTTTACCGAGGGGTCGGCCAAAGCCATGGTAGCTGAACTGGTCCCCGAGATCAATCGGGGCTCAGCTTATGGGCTTTTTAATGCTTCTATCGGGGTTATGGCATTGCCTGCAAGTGTCATCGCTGGATACTTGTGGAACTGGTCTCCGGCGGCGCCGTTTTCATTTGGCGCACTGATGGCCTTCGTAGCGTTTATTGCGCTCTGGTTTCTTCCAAAGGCTTGAGGGTTTGGTGCAGTTAAAGATGGGAAGGGGCCCAGTTTTGGAGAATGTAGATGACCGGAGGCAGCAATT
>Ga0226835_1001085_pt1 | contig 17570 bp, 15 predicted proteins | sample LAC_MetaG_1_FD_163627 | JGI IMG/M metagenome (GOLD analysis project Ga0226835, IMG submission 163627) | Anaerobic ammonium oxidizing microbial communities from anammox membrane bioreactor (MBR) in UC Berkley, California, United States -... | ecosystem: Engineered > Bioreactor > Anaerobic >...
GTTGATCGCCCGACCAAGTTGATCCCAAAGGCGGGTCTGCACGCGAGTGACCGAAAATAACGAGTCGTAGCTGGGATAATTTGCCAGAAACGTTTGGATGGCGCGCGAGATGCTCTCGCCGCGCAGGAGCGGGTTGGTGCTATGGGTTTGCAGATAAAAGTCCGCGCTCACCTGAGCGGTGTCATACGCCAGGATTTCGTTCATTGGGATGTGGTCGGCGCGCAGATGTTCCGGGCGCTCGATCAGCCGTACTTGCGGGAAATCGCGGCGCAGCCCCTCCATCACCGGTGGACTGTCGGTGTCCACCACCACTTGTTCAATCTCTGAGCAGGTCAGCAGTTTTTCAATAATATGCTGATAAAGCGGTTTGCCAGCCAGAATACGATAATTTTTACCAGGCACACGCTGCGAATGATGACGCATGGGAACAAGTGCGACGATTGTGGGCATAGGCAGGTTCCTGTTATTCATACTGGATGGGTTGAACATCGCGACGGGAGGCATCCGAATGTTCACGCAAGTTTCGTGGGTAGTAAAAAGTCTGGCGCAACTGTTCGGTCACCGGGCTGGGATGGCGATGCCCCTGGTAAGCGCCCCAGAACTGGGCCAGGCGAAACCACATAATGCTGCTCAAGCTGGCAAGCAAAACTCCCTGCCTCGCCGCGTGCCAGGCATCGCTGAGGATATTGCCCACCGAAAGGCGCAGAAAATCGAAAAAACTAAAAGCCTCTTTCGGAAAAATGCGCTTGAAAGCCATCGCTTCGCGCCGATAACGGTTATACACCCCACGCGGCGTCTCCTGGTGTACGTGGATCACTTCCGCTTCAGCCACATAAGCGATGGCGTGACCGGCGTCCTGGATCGCCTTCGCCCATGCCAGGTCTTCCAGGCCGGTGAGCGTCTCGTCATAAGGCTGTTGTTCCCACAGGCTGCGGCGGATTGCAGCGTTGGCGTTATTACAGAAAGGATGCGCCTGGCGCGGCTGCGATTGCTCGGGAAACCAGTGAGCGAATATCTGGCGCTCAGAAAACTTGGTCGTCGGCGCGCCGCGCTGTTTGCCATAGACCAGACCTACTTGCGCATCGGCAAACGGCGCCAGCAGGCGCTCCAACCAATCCGGGTAAACGGGATAAACGTGGGCGCTGACGATCACAACCAAGTCGCTGTTCGCTGCCTGCAAGCCGCGATTGAGCGAACGGCCAAAGGTAAATTCCTGCGGGGCGATATGCACCAAACGCGTTGGGTAACGTGAGGCAATCTCAACCGTGCCATCCGTAGAGCCAGAATCAACCACAATGATCTCTACATCCTGGATCGTCTGCTGCATTATGCCATCCAGGAGGCGACCAATGTGGCGCGCTTCATTGTAGGCGCGGATCACAATCGAACAGCGCATCTCGTTCACTCGTACCCTAATTTTTCCAGCAGATCTCCACAGACGGCGGCGAATAATTCCTGGTGCTGTTGGGTGAGGGCGTTTTTCCAACCGCCGATCTTTCCGCTGCGGAAGGTGGGCGAGCGCGCCGGGTCAATGCTATCTTCCAGCCTGTTTATCGCTTCTGGCATAGAAACCGTCGCTTTGAAGCCGCGTTGCAGCGCATGATCTAACACCCGCTCCAGCGTCTGCCGCCGGTTAGCAACAAATTCCTCATAGCGCAAGACAAGCACTGCGGGACAATCGAGCCAATCCAAATACGGTTCAAAACGCTGGCGGATGTCGGGCAACGGCTCGTACACTGGCCGACCGTCGCTAGCTCTCATCAGCTCCTCAACGGGGACGCCCACAATGCTGGCACGTAATCGTTCATTAAAGTCGAGCAATACTTCATGATAGTAGCGGTGGTGGATATGGTTGGGCGCCATCTCTGCGATGTAGTGTACGTGCGAGACAACCACATCGCGTGGATCGCGCAGGATAAAATAAGTCGCAAAGCGCGCCCCGCTCAACAATTCCATCACTTCAGGAAAGGCGTGCACATGTCCGTAGCCGATGTCGCCGGGCAAAAAGCGGCGCAGGTCCTCCATGATTTCATCCAGTCCGCGCTGGCGACCGGTAAAGCCATCAAAGGTCGTCACAGCGGGCATGCCGCTATCTACCGCCGGCCCAATGCGAGCAAAGCCCTGCAACACCTGGGTCAACAGATGTGTGCCGCTCTTGGGAAACGAATTGGCGAAGAAAATCGGCGAATGCGCCAGCGAACCATAACGCAGCGTTTGCCGCAAGCGGCGGGTGCTGCGGCGCAGCCAACGCGCCTGATCTCCGATCTGCTTACCAGCGATCATCTGTCTCATACCCCAGGCGAATCAACAGATCCCCCGCCTGCTCCTTAAAGAACGCTTTGTTGGCTTCGCTGAAATGCTCTCGCCAGTTCCCCGGCTGACCTTTGCGGAAGGTGCCGGATTTCTTTGGCGCAATCGCCCGCTCCAAAATGGCGATCTCCTGTTCGCGGGGCAGGCGAGGGGTGAAACCACGCTCAACCAGATAATCCAGGATGCGGTTCAGCGCCGCCGGGCGATCCAGGATCAGGTCTTCGAAACGCAGGCACAGCGCCGTCGGCTGTTCCAGCCAGCCCAGATAACCTTCGTATTTTTTGCGTAGCGGCGAGAGTTCCGAACCCGGCTCTTCCACGCCCCGAATGGCGGCGTGAATACGCTCCTCCATGCTTTTCAGCACAGTGGTGTAATAGCGATGCATCCCATGACCGGGGTGCATTTCCGTTGCATAATAGACGTGCGAAACGACCATGTCGCGCGGGTCGCGATACACAAAGATTGTCGCCCTGCCCGGCTGAGTGAGCAGCGAGACAAACGGAGGAAGCGCTTTGATATATCCATAAGCGATGTCGCCAGGGCGCATACGACGCAGATTAGCTAACGCTTCATCGTCCGTCAATTTGTCATTGACTTCATCCCGGTTAACCGGCGGAAAACCGGGGTTGACGAAGGGACCCAACCCAACCAGTCCCTGCACCACCTGGTAGATTAAATGCGAACCAGATTTGGGCATTGCATTGCCCAACACCGCCGGCGTTTGCGCCAGCGCCTGCGACCCCCAACGCAGCGCGGCCTGTAAACGCCTCGCCTGCCAACGCGCCAGTTTCAAAGAGTATTTAGCAGTATAGAATGCATTCATAAAATACAGGTTGGATCAAGAAGCGGGCGGCGTGCGCCGATACTCCACCAGCCCCTTGCTGGCAAAGATTTCGACCACTTCCCAGACCGCCTGAAAGGGGATGTTCAACTCGACGGCAATATCCGCCACCGTCCGCTGACCATCGCAGCGTTCCATGATCTCAAACAGGCGGCGGTGTCCTTCCGGGTTGTGACGGTAGTCAATCCAGATGCCATAGCCGGAACAAAAAATCTCACCCTTGAAGTTGTTGACTACATAAACATTGCGCTCCCAGGCCTGGATCAAACCCAGAACCACTTGAACGGAGGCCTGCAAACGTTCCGGGGTGACAATTTCCGGGGTGTCCAGGCTGGAATGGTATTCCGGGTAGGGCCAGGTGGGCGACTCGCGCGGTTCCACCCGCGAGATCGAAAGCATGGGCACACGCACGCCCGGGGCATTAAACTGACGCTCATCGTTGTGGATGATATTGCGATATGGCGCGTGATACCCTTCCGGGTCAAGCCCAGCGAGCGCCGCGACAAAACAGCGATCCGCTTGGCTATCGGGCGTGAAAGAACCCTGCAAACTATGCGGCAAATCGGTGCCCAACATTTCCAAGAATAAGCCCCCTACCATTTTGGGAATCAACGCTTCATGATGGCTGAGATAGGCCACCGAGCCAATCGTCTCTGGAAAGATCAATAGCCGATAGGTGTAATGAGGTTTGGGCGCGGCGAGCAATTCCCTGACCACCTGCAAGCCAACCACCACGCCGCTCAGGTCATCGTTGACCATCGCCGGATGACACAGATGCGCCGCCAGCACGAAAGTCTCTTCGCTCTCGCCAGGGATTATCACCTCGCCAACCTTGAGCGTTCCCGGCTCAAAGCGCGTGCGAATCACCACGCGGTAAGCCTCCTCATTCAGCGAGTCGCGCAGCTCTTGCGTTGCGCACAGCCCCCAATCGCGCTGGTAATATTTGAAGACGAACGGAATGGCAGACGGCAGGCGCGGATGGACATGTAAGTGTTCCAATAGCTCCTGGCGGCTGACCTGTCCTTCATAGGGCAAAGAGTAAGAAACCACATGCAGCGGGTGTTGCGCAACATCTATCAGGCGGCGACCGTCCAGCGTTTCTAAATAGGCTTCGTCGCAGCTCCACTTCTCCGGCACACGCCACGTCCAGCACGGTTCGCCGCTGGGATATTCATGAATTATCATGCGCCCGTCGAGTTCCTGCGCCAGACGATATAGCGCCCGGTCGTAATCATCGGAGACCAGGTTGCGCTGCAAAAACCACAATTCTTGGATAAGCTCGTACATTGAAGACATAGGCGTCAATCGCTCGATGAGACATTCTGTGATTCGTTCTGTGGCCGATTCAACACCAGCGACCACGGGTCTGCAGCCAGGAAACGATCGGCGGCGGCGACAAAATCTTTCAGCTTGCAAACCGAGACCTGCCCATAATTCAGCGACACGCTGCGCCATTCGCCGCGCGCCTGCATTTCGGCGACCACCGGATCGAGGGTGAGTTGGGGGTTTAAATCCAGATCGCGCACAAACATACGGTAGGTGCGCTTCTGCCAGCCCAGCGGCGTGCGTACTTCGCCGCTAAATTCTTTCCAGTAGCGATAGGGTACGGAGGCGCGTTGCTCGCAATAATGGAACATTGAGATCGCCCGCGCATCCGCCCCTAGCAATAAAAGCTTAAAATCCAGCTCTAACATGCGCTCAAACGCCGACCCCGGATCGAAAGCAGAAAGAGTATCGCGACGGACAAGGTCTTCAGCGTAATAGCCAATGACCGCCACCGATTGCATTGGATGAGGGGTGCGTCGCGCCTGTGGATGTTGGCGCACATATTCCGAGAAAGCGCCCATGCCTGCCGAAGGTGTACTGGTAGGGTCGTAGCGCTCGCCGCGTGCAAAGGCAAAGTTGAAGGTAGGCACGACCAGCGTTCCCGCTGAACCTATCACAGACAAAATTGCCTCCAGATACATGCCCACGCCGCCGCGCGGCCACCCCAGGAACTGCACTGCGGAATGCGTCAACAAACCATCCCCGGTGCCCACGCCCAGCGCTTGCAGACAGGAGACAACTTGATCTTGGGTGACTTCTTTCATGGCAGGTATAATCGGCGCTCTATGATCCAATAAGCGCGCCTCGCCCTTCTCTGCGACAGCTCATCCTTCGTTGTAATCTTCCCAGCTCAACCGTAATTGATAAAGCTCTTTCTTCATCCCCAGCGATTCCACCAGGCGGATGATTGGCTCGTTGCCGAGCAGGATTTGAGCCTCACACGAATAAACTTTCTGAGCGCGACACCATTCAATCGCCAGGCGCAGCAATTTCTCACCGATCCCCAAACGGCGCACTTTTGGCTCCACCCACATATCCTTCAGCTCACCGACCATCACGCCGCCCAAATACTCCGACACGCGTTTGAGGCGGGCGACGATAAATCCCACGATTTCGCCGTCATATTCAGCCACATATAGCACGCTGAAGCGGCCCAACGTGCGGCGAAACATGTCCAGCCACAACTGGCCGACATTTTCCACCACAGGGAAGCTGTAGGTGTGCTGGCGCAGCAGGGCATCCAGCTTTTCGTATAAAGCGGCGACGGCGGGGAAATCCGCCTCGGTCGCCTCGCGATAGGTTACTGCCAATGCAGCAGGTGATTCGCTCATAGCCGCCTCATAGTGAAAGAAAACAGGAAAATCATCAAGCGGCGGGCAAGCCGTAGAGGCTGCGCCGCACTTCCTTAGGCCAGGAGTCTGGTTCCAACCCAAATTGACTGAGGAAAGCCAGAGCCATGCGCTCCAGGCCAAAAGCCACACACCCGGTGTGCGCTGGCGAGCCATCCGGCAGGGCAATGTTCAGGCTGCGACCAAAGAAATCCTGATGGTAGTTATACGAGCCGACCGCCAGAGTGGAATCTTTGTAAGGCAAGCGGGCGCGGATTTCGTACTTGAGCTGGAAGGCGCTCTGAAAAGCGGCCTGTTTGCGAAACTCGCCGATGAAAAACGGGTCGGTGGCGCTTTCCACTCGATAAGCCAGCCCCAGGCTTTCAAAGACCTCTCTCATCCGCTGGCGCGCGGTTTCGCGGTTTTCCAGCACAAAATCCTTAGGACCGACAAAGATCACCTCGCGCATGGTGAAATTCCACATGCGCTCCAGCGAGGCCAGGTTAATCGCCTCGTAACGAAAGCAATTGCCCACCGCGGTAGCAGTTGCATGACCTTCCTGCAAAACCCGATCCGCCAGGGCAAAATATAGGTGATAACACACCGCCGGCGAGAGCAGCGCCTGGATGCGCGCAAAGGCTTCTGGCGAAGTGGTCAGGCCGTGGTCGTCGCAGGCGGCGTGCTGAGAGAACTCGTCAATTACTTCCAAATCTTCCCGCAGGTGGGTGACAAAGGTTAACGAGTGCGGAAAAGCGCGGAAGTAATTGACGCGCTCCATATAGCGCGCCGGGATGAGGGTCGGAAAGCGATAGGGCTGCGCGCCAAACGAATCGGCCAGCTTGAGAAATTGCTGTTCAAAATAGCCAATAAGACGGGCAACCAATGGGCCCAAAGCGAAAATGCCGTTCGCTTCCTGGCTCACCTCACCGCGGGCAATCAGTTCTGGCAACGGGTCTTTTTCGTATGCAACTGGCCGATCCAGATAATCTTCCAACACCTGGATTTTGGGCTTGATGGCGCCTTTTGCCATCGAAAGCACCACCCGTTGCACCTTTTCCTCTAACTCGGCGCGGCGGTCGTTGGTCAGCGCCGCCGGCTCATCCAGGATCATATCTACCACGCGGGCAACCGCCGGCAGGGCAACTTGCAGCGTAATACGATCCGGGGCGACTTCTGCGCCTACGATCCACTCATCCACATAGGCCAGCTTGGATTGCACCTCGCCGGTCAGGTATTCAGGGATCGGCGTCGCAGGCTGGAATTCCAACCTCACAATTGGCTGTTGGGCCCGGATTCGATCATTGGACATGAGCGTTTTCCTCCAGATATTTGCAGATCTCCGGCACACTCACCAGCCGAGCGATCACATCGGTGTCAATCTCCACCCCAAACTGCTCTTCCAGGCGCAGCATCACTTCCATGTGACCGAGAGAATCCCATTGCGGCAGGTCGCCAAAGGCCAGTTCTGGCGTCACCAACTCCACCGGAGCCTGAATGGCCTCGGCGACCAGACTTTGGACGCGCGCAGCCAATGTCGTTTCGTGGCTCATCTTCCCATGCTCCTTAAACCGATTTGATTTTGCACACCCCAACGGGTTGATATTGTGGGTTCCACACCCCGCCAGGCATTCCCTTGCGGTCGTCGTGAAAATAAAAGCTTGCCAGGTTGTCGCGCAGTTCGGCGCAGTTGCGCAGCTTCTCAAAAAGTTCATCGTAGCGATCATAATTGGAGGAGACACTGGCGGGCAGGTCAAAAATCTGGCGCAAGGTGTTATCCGTATAGCACCAACCGCTCGAAGCCTCGTGCCACCAGTCTTGATCGCGGCCGGCGGTCAGCGTGGCTAACAAAACGCCGCCCGGTTTGAGCACGCGCATCAATTCTTTGACGACCACCCCTAAGCCTTGCGGTGTGTTATGTTCCAACGCGGAAACAGAAACCACCGCGTCCAGCGAATCATCGGCGATCTCTGCCAGGTTAGACAGGTCCTGATTATAGATCACCACGCTGCCCTTGACCGGTGGCTTCAGCAGCCATTCAGCCAGTTCAAGCGTCTGGTTGTAGCCGCGCGTAGCCCAACGACGCAACCATGCGCCGCGCACAGGGCGGCGAAACCCCTGGAAATAAGCCGACCAGGCAGGCGACAGATCGGATGGACGCAAGCCCCGCACGTGAAACCTGCGGCGGAAACGAAGCGGCAAAGCCGCTCTGCTCATGCGATCCACGCTGATCACCCACGCGCCCTGTGCAGCCAGATACCATTGCAAAACGCCTGCGCCTGCCCCGGCATCCATAATTCTCTTGCCATCCACCACGCCCAATCGGCTGAGGATCCAGCTAAGATCAAGTAAGTAATGCCAGCCGAATTCCAGGCGCAAAGTCGCCGCCAGACGCTTCAAGCTCTCAACAACAGGTCGCTGCTCATCCAGCAAGTCAACCGGCAGAATTTCGATACTTTCGCCCAAAGCTTCCCGGCTCACAGATTTTCCTCTAGCATGAACGGCTGGCGTTCGATTGGCTCGCCTTCCTTGCTGCGCAACCGGCTTTGCCGGTCGAAGCTGCCGTTGGCGATCCCATCTATCAAAACGCGCATGGTGGGCGAATTTTCCGGCAGCAGCGCTTGCCAGGAAAACGGCAAGAGCTGGACATAACCCTTGCGGTAGCCGTCCTCCAAAAAGTCCTCGAAGCTCAGTGAGGCGCGGAAGAGCTGGTAATACAGGAAACGCCTGGCGTTGCGCTGAAATTCGGCCGGGACTTTGATCTCTTCGGCGGCCAGAAAAGCCGCTGCTGTCTCACGGAATGCCTGCGAGGATTCTGGGAAAAATACAATTGGATACTGGGTGTAGCGCGCTTTGCCGCCGCACAACACCGCCGCGCCCATCACAGACGCTTCCAATCCAATGGAAGAGTTATACACAATGACAAACTTCGCCCGCTGGATCAGTTCGTATGAGCTGAGATATTCCTGCGAATCGATAAAGACTACATTAGGCAGCTTCAACACTTCGCGCTGGGCAACCCACTGGCGCACGCTTTCCCGGCTTTGTTTGGCGGTTCCAGGGCGCATCTCATCTGGGTGAGCGCGGATGACAAATAACGTCTCTGGATGCGAACGGATGATTTCCAACACTACGTCCAGCCAGGCGAACATGTGCGGAAAGATCGTATTGGCGTGCACCTGGCTGGTATCGTATACTACATTGGTAAAAACCGGGACGATCTGCCCGAAGTTTTCCGCCTGACGCAGAAAAGCCGCATCCAGGCCGCGCATTTCCGGCCAAAAGCGAATCCCTGCCATGCTGAACTGACCTTGAAAGCGTTTTTCCAGATAAGCGTCCAGACGGGCGTTTTGCTCCGGGTTGAGTTCAAAGTCCTTTGGAATATGGATAGGGTAAGCTGTGGCTTCGCCCTCGCAAAAGAAGGCAGAGAAACGCTGGAAACCCACCTCGTAAGTAATCACCCGCAAACCGCGCGACTGCGCCACCCAGCGGGCAACGGCTTCTGGATACATGACGCCATTGAAAATCACCGCTGCCGAGGGTTTGGTTTGATCCAGAAAAGCAGAAAACTCCTGGGCGATATTGTAGGCTGAGAGGATGTACTGGCGCAACAGATAACGCGTCTCCTCGTCATCCGGCAGGCTGTGTTTGCGCAGCGCCCAACGAAGCGAAGGCAACACCAACCTGCCAAGCGGAATGGATGGTCCCGGCGTTACCAATGCGCCCTTAACAGTATTGAACTCAAAATTGCTCAATGCATCCAGGGGAAGGTCTCTCAAAGCTGCTTCCAGCTCGGCGTCTGGGTGATAAGAGAACCAATAGACATCCGCGGCGCTGTTCAACCGCCGCGATTGACGGACGCAGGCTTCGCATGGCGGAGCTTTCTGGTAATGATCGCGGCTGGTGCCAAGCACGCAATGGCTCATACCCGACTGGCAGACAAAGTGACGAACCGGGATACCCACCAGTCGCAGCCCCCAACTGGTCAACAATGCAAAAGCGGCGTTTTGACTAAGACCGGTGATGCGCGTCGAGGCATTAAAGAAGACCACCGGCTGCGCCGTAGAGGTCTTTGGAACATGCGCCGCTACCTGTCGCGCCAGGTTGATCACCCGTAGGTGATTTTGCCAGCCTGTGATCCGAGTTAGCAGATTTGATTTAGGCATGAGTAATTTCTCGAAAAGATCGCTCGTTTGTAGAACGAAGCCGCGCCCTCCCTCATCGGCGACTAATTATCGGCTGTTTGCCAGTGGCTGCCGACTGGCGTGATACGCCTCAGATAAACGCTGGATGGCGATGAGAAAACCTTCGCCCTGACGCTGGTGACCGCGCCAGATCTCAGGGATCATCGTGCCATGATATTCGCCCAGCACGCGGAAGAAATGCACCCAGTCAATGGCACCTTCGCCGATCTGCAAGCCTTCGCCATCCAATCCAGCGCCGTCCGACAGGTGCAAATGGCCGATATACGGCAACAAAACGGTCAATTGTTCATAGAAATCCACATGCGCCCAGTTGCAGTACAGCTTATGGTGGGACGAGTCGTAGCAAAATTTCAAGCCCATGGAGGTGATAAAGTCGCGGATTTCGCAGGCATCCATAAAGGCGTTGGTTAACCACTGACCGCCAAAGTACCAGGGGTGCGGCGGCAGATTCTCTAACAGAAGCTCTACGCCGTCATAATCCAGTTCATTGACTGAGCGCTGCAAATTTCTATACAGAGCATCTTTATCCTTGATGGGATGATCCAGGCTCATGGCGCCCGGGTGGATGACCACCTTCGGGATGCCGACGAAGTAAGGCGCCATGCTTCGGGTGAGATGGATGGTCTTTTGCAGCAGTTCGCGTGAACCCACGCGCTGGCGTTCATCTTGAGAACACAAATCTACCAACGTGCGATCCCAAAATTCCGGCGCATGAACCACCAGCTTCAGCGGCTGCGCCGATGCGGCGCTAAAATCCTCGCCGGAATACGTTTCATCCAGGTCTTGATCGGTGAAATGGAATTCCAACATGCGCGGTTTGTAGGGCAGCATCTCTTTGAAGTCGCGGAAGCGCACCGTAAAACCATAATCCATTGGCAAGACACTTTCTGTGTCTAGTTCGATCTTCACGCCCAGGTCGCGCTCCAGGAAAGGCTCATCCTCCTCGATCACCCGTTCAGCCACACGACCCACCAGGCGCGTGTAGTTCTGCGGAGATAAGCCCAAAGCTGGCCCCTTCACTGCCACCATATTGGCGGTGATCACTTCGCCGGGCTGGATGCGCCGCGCAGCCACCAGGCTTTTTCCCAACACCTCGCGGTTCAGAATTTCACCCCTGGAGATATATTTCTCCTCGCCAGTGCCTAACGCCAACGCCACCTGGCGAATATCGCGCACCATTTTCTTGAAGCCTTGCGGTTCCAGGCTGGCGGCGTGGTCGGGGCCGTCCATGGTACGATCCAGGGTTAAGTGCCGTTCGATGATGCTGGCGCCTAAAGACGCCGCCACCGTGGAAACAGCGATGCCGCGCTCGTGACCTGAATAGCCCACCGGCACGCCGAAGCGGCGCAATTGATCCATGAAGCGCAAATTGATGTCCTCGAACGCCGCCGGATAGGTGCTGTTGCAGTGCAACAGGGCGAACTCCACGCCGCGCTCCTTCAAGAAGTCCACCGTCAGCTCCACCTCGTGCATGTGCGACATGCCAGTTGAAAGGATCAAGGGTTTGCCCTTCTGCGCCAGATGATCCAGCAACGGCAGGTTGGTCAGGTCAGCGGAAGCCACTTTATAAGCTGGCACGCCCAGGCCTTCCAGAAAATCGGCGCTTTCAGCGTCGAAAGCCGAGGCCAGGAAAGTGATGCCGCGCTGCTGACAATGCTCAACGATGCGGTAATAATCCTCATCGCTTAACTCCACTTGCTGCAAGATGGGCAGCAAGTAACGCAAGGTCTTCTCGCCGGCGTTGGCGTTCTCCAGGTATTTTTTCGCGTATAGCTTATCTAGCTTACGCTTCTGGAACTTGACCGCATCCGCGCCAGCGTCCACCGCCACATCAATCAGTTTCAAAGCCAGGTCCAGGAAACCGTTATGGTTCACGCCGATCTCGGCGATGATATAAGTGGGCTGTCCATCGCCAACCAGACGGTCTCCGATTTTGATTACAGACATTGAGCGCTCCTCATATTAACAGACGAACAAAGATTGCAACCGATGATGGTTACCAGTTGTCTTCGCGAATGTAAAAGCCCAGCGATTCAAAGGAAATCTCTCCGCTTTCCAGCAATCGCTCGGCGCGGCGCCAATCATCGGGAGAGTCGATGTCAATCCACTCGCCAGGTTCAAGAACCAGCGGCAAAATGCGGTCGCCAGTCATGGAACCTTTCTCCAGAATGGTTTCCGCCCACACAGCGTCCACATAACCTGTTTGCCAATATACCTGCGGTAGAAGCTGGCGGGGCATGTTGTAAGGCTCCGCAAACTCCGTATTCATCAACGGGCGCAAATACTGTTCTTCGTCTATGCGCCACATCTTGTACGGATTCTGAAATGGGATACACACCGAGCGCACCGAATCCGCTTCAGGATGATCCAGCAAGCGGTAAACCGCCTGGTCAATGTGAGCTGTTTTGCGCAGCGGCGAGGTGGGGCGTAGCTGCACCACAATTTCCGGGAAATATCCTTCTTCAGCAGAGAGCCAATCCAACGCATGTTGAAAGACCGGCAAGTCCGGCGTATCATCCTGCGCCAGGGCAGCGGGGCGTAAGAAAGGCGCCTCAGCGCCATAGCGCATGGCGATTTGGGCAATTTCCTCATCATCTGTGGAGACGATCACTCGCGTGACTGTTTCCGCCGCCAGGCCGGCGGCGATGCTATAAGCAATCAACGGGTAACCAGCAAAGGGTTGGATGTTTTTGCGCGGGATGCTTTTTGAGCCGCCGCGGGCGGGGATCAGAGCAAGAACTTCGGTCATTCGTATTTTCAGATTGTTATGAACATCATCGGAAGACTTTCGCCGACGAATAGAGGCGAGTTGCTACCAGGCGGTCCAGCCGCCGTCCACGACCAGGTTGGCGCCGGTCATGTACGCCGAGGCGTCCGAGGCAAGGAAAAGCAATGCGCCGTTCATCTCGTCTTTCTCCGCCATGCGCCCCAGCACAGCGCGCGCCGAATAGGACCTCACAAAGTCCTCATCATGACCGTTGTACACGCCGCCGGGCGTCAGGGCGTTGACGCGGATATTCTTTCCGGCGTAATATACTGCCAAATAACGCGTCAGCCCCAGAATGCCGGCTTTCGTCACCGAATAATACACCGGCTTGAATTTCGGCGGCTGGCCGGGCTGCTGATACAGACGCTGGTCTGGTCCAACCAGGCCGTAGATCGAGGAAAGATTAATCATCACCCCGCCGCCTTGCTTCAGCATTGGCTCAGCCGCAGCCTGACAACACAAGAACGCCCCGGTCAGATTCACCGCCAGCGCCTGATTCCAGGCTTGAAGCGGGAAATCTTCAAACGCGCCGCTGGACGAGGTTCCCCCGACGTGCTGCGGATCAAATTTCGGGTCTAAGGCTGCACTGTTGACCAGGATATCCAGGCGTCCAAATGCGTCCAGGGTTTCTTTCACCATGCGCTGCACTGCTTCAGGATCGGTCACATCCACAACCACAGCAATCGCTGCCTGCCCGCTACGCTGAAGATTTTGCGCTGTCTCCTCGGCTGCCCGGCGATTGAGATCCGCGATCACCAGGCGAGCACCAGCCTCCGCCAACGTGCGGCAGAATTCCGCTCCCAACAGCCCAGCGCCGCCGGTAACCACAGCCACGCGGCCAGTTAAATCAAACAGCCCAGGCAAAGGCCGTCCCAGACGGCTGTGTGAATTATTCATGGTATTCAGGTAAATCAGCAACCAGACAGATCAGCGTCAGGCGCTGGTCTGTCTGGAAAAATCAGGCTTTAGCTGGCTCAGCGACCGGCTCTGCTTCTACAGGCTGAGCAGCTTCCTTGTTGTTATTTAAGCTGATCGGCTGTATGAAGCCGCGCTCTTCCAGAAAAGCGATGATCTTGCGTGCGTTAACCGCCGCGTCTTGATTTACCGTGTCCAGGGTGATCTCCGGGTTGACTGGTTCTTCATACGGGTCGTCAACGCCGGTAAAGCCGGTAATTTGACCGCGGCGAGCGCGGGCATATAAACCTTTGACATCGCGCTGCTCGCAGACCTCGATAGGCGTGTCAACGAATACCTCGATAAAGTTTTCGCCGACCATTTTGCGCACCTCGTTGCGGGTGGCGCGGTAGGGGCTGATCGCGGCGCAGATGACGATGCCGCCATGACGGGCAATTTCGCTGGCCACAAAACCGATGCGCAGAATGTTGGTATCGCGATCTTCGCGCGAAAAACCCAAACCCTTCGACAGATGCGTGCGAACCACATCCCCGTCCAGCAATGTTACCTGACGGCCGCGCTCCAGCAGCAGCGAAGTCAGAATCTCGGCGGTGGTGGATTTGCCCGAACCACTCAAGCCGGTGAACCAGATACAGACGCCCTGCTTGTGGCGCGGCGGGTACATTTGCTGCAAGATTTCGGCTGTCTCCTTGCGGGTGAACCATTCCGGCAACATACGTCCTTTCGCCAAATATTCTTCCCGCACCTGGGTGCCGGAAATGGTGTAGATGCGCGCGCCTTCGGGGACCTTATGCACCTCTTCATAGCGGTCGTCATCCGCCAGATAGACCAGCTCTTTAAACTCAATGGGTTTAACGCCAATCTCATCGCCATACTGGGCTGTCATATATTGCGCTTCATAGGGGCCATAGAAGGGCTTACCCTGGCTGTCGACGCCTGGGCCGGCATGATCGCGACCGACAATAAAATGATTCGCGCCGTAATTGCGGCGGATGATGGCGTGCCAGAGCGCCTCGCGTGGGCCAGCCATGCGCATCGCCAGCGGGAAGAGGCTCAGCAGCGTACGGCTGGAATCGTAATAGTTTTCCACCAGAGCGCGATAGACGCGCACGCGGGTATAGTGATCCACGTCGCCCGGCTTGGTCAAGCCAACCACCGGATGGATCAGCAAACTGCCTCCCACTTCGTCGGCGGCGCGCTTGGTCAGCTCTTCATGGATACGGTGGATGGGGTTGCGCGTCTGGAATGCAACCACGTTGGGATTGCCCATGCTTTCGAGTATCGAACGCACTTCGGCAGGGGTGCGGCGCAAGTCCACAAAGTCATGATAGACCGGCAGATTGATCACTTTTAGCTCGCCGGAGACATACACCTTACCCCAGCGCACCATCTCCGAGACGAGTGGATGCTTGGGATCCGTGGTGCCCAGCACCAGACGCGCTTCGCGTTGCGGATCATAATGATACACTTCTTCGATCTGCATGATCGCCAGGGTGTTATTACGCGCGTCGCACAGGGTGATGGCTTCACCCCAACTGGGCAGCGCGCCTTCGTCCAGCGGCAACGTGACCGGGATGGGGAAGAGCATCCCGTTCTTTAAGCGCATCTCTGTCAAAACGCGCTCGTAATCCGCTTTACCCATAAAACGATCCAGGGGAGAAAACGCTCCGGTCGCCAATAATTCCAGGTCACACAAAGAGCGGGCAGAGATTTGCACCGAGGGCAGCTTGCTGGCGCGCACCATCAGCTCCTGGCGTTCCTCGCCATTCGCCATCAGGTTGACCAGTTTGCCGCCATAGGGGCTGATCAGGATACCATTGTTGGACTTCTCAGGCATGAACGAACTGTCTCCTTCGTTTCGGTTTTTAGCACAAACGGCTATTATAGCAGTTTTTTAGATGTAGATCAGTTTCGCTTGCGATTGCGAGGCATGCACCGCCAGAGCAATCTTTAGCGACTGGATGCCATCTTGCAAAGTGCAGCGTGGAGCGGTGTTTCCGCGGACAACCTCCAGAAAATGGCGCATCAGATCCAGGAACATGGTATTGCGTTCAAAATTCGGCTCAGGTGGATAGGATTGCCATTCGCCGCTGGCAGCGCGGTACAACCGCGCTGCGCCGTCGGCGTTATCCCAGCGCAAAACGCCCTCCGTTCCGATGATCTCCAAATCATGCCTCGGCGGGCGCTGGCAATAATCCAGATGCACACTGCCCAGGCATCCATTCGCAAAACGCAACCCGATCTCGGCGGTATCTTCCACGTCCAGTTCAAGGTTGCTCAAGTGGGCGGTGAAAGCCCACACTGCGGACACTTCGCCCAACAACCAGCGCAGATAATCCAGCGGGTGGCACAAGGTCAACACAACGCCGCCGCCCAGGTCGCTGCGGGCGCTGTAGCCGCGGCGGTAATCTTCCCAGGGGTGCCAGCCAGGCAGATACTCACCCCAATGGCTGCGCGCCGATATGGGGCGACCGATTGCGCCTTCATCCAGCAGGCGCTTCACCTGCTGTAAGCCGGGGTGGTAACGAAATTGATATCCTACCAGCACCTGCCCACCGCCGCGTTCCAATGCTTTTTGAAGTTCGTCTATACGTTCCAACGAATGCGCAATCGGCTTCTCCAACAACAAATGACACCCGGCCTCCGCCGCCGGTATGGCTACCTCCAGGTGCAGGGCCGTCGGATTGGCGACGATCACTGCCTGCGGTTGATGCGCCAGAGCCGCCTCCAGGTCGCGCTCAACGGCAAACCCCACAAGTTCATCGTCTGCCAAGCTGCTGTAACCGGTGCGGTAGAAGAGAATGTCTCGCTCCCCTAAAGCCAGCAGGTTGTGAAAATGTCGGCGGCCAATAGAGCCAAAACCCGCGATCAAGATTTTCACAGCGTGGCTTCGTACCCCCATGCCTGCAACGTCTCATCGGCAAACTGGCGAAAAACGCGACGGTCGCGTTCGGTGAACAACTCGCGCCACGTACCTCGTCGGCCTTTTTGCAACGGCTGCGCCAGTTCTTTGGCTTTCTGCTGTTGCCAGTCGGCATCTGGGTTTTGCGCCATTTCCGCATCCAATTCCTGGAGCGTATCCGAGGGGGCGGGCGCCGCGCCCAGGAAATCCCACACGCGAGCCATTTCCTGAGCGGGTTTCTGGAGCAAATCTTCATATCGCAAAGACAAATACCGCTCGCCGTATAACTCTCTGCCGAGCTGATCCGTCTCGTTAACGTTGCGCGCCCAACCCTGCGCAGCGCGACGGATGGCTGTCTCTGTGAAGATGGATTGTTGTCCAGAGAGGAAGGGCTGCGGCTGATGGATAAAGGCTTCGCGTATTTCCCGATCCTCTCTGGAGAGGCGTTCGGGGAACTCGATAAAAATCTGGAAGCGATGGGAGATGACCACATCACGTCCGTCGCGCACAATATAGATCAAATGGCCATCTGGATAGACTTTGTGCATCAGCCGCACCGCCTCGCCATCCAACAGGCTGCTGGGGCTTTTATCGCCCACGATGCGTTTGCCCTCACGACGGGCGTCGCGCTCCAGGATGTAATCCGCCGCGGCGCGCAGCACAACCGGCGAAAGGTCGCTGCCGCGGTTCCAACGGTTGCTGCCCCGCGTCAGCCATGCTCCAACTTCTTCGTCAGCCACCAGGGCTTCCAGCAGCGGCGGTCGGGTGAAGAAGTGCGCCTGATAGTTACAATGCACTTCAGGGTGCAGCCGGATGAGGCGCGCCAGCATGGTGGTGCCGGAACGCGCGTGACCAAAAATGAAGAACTTTTCCAACGGGAAAAAGCTTTTGGCTTCCGCCACATCCTCGGGCGAGATGGGAGGAACTGCTCGGCGCACCGGACGCGGTGCGTCGCCGCCGCGCAGAACACGTAACGCAA
>Ga0226835_1001086_pt1 | contig 17564 bp, 15 predicted proteins | sample LAC_MetaG_1_FD_163627 | JGI IMG/M metagenome (GOLD analysis project Ga0226835, IMG submission 163627) | Anaerobic ammonium oxidizing microbial communities from anammox membrane bioreactor (MBR) in UC Berkley, California, United States -... | ecosystem: Engineered > Bioreactor > Anaerobic >...
GTCCTGTCCGTCCAGCTCCAGCAACTCGATGTTGCCCAGCGCTTCCGCTTCAGCGCGAATCTGCGCTTGCATATGCACAAAGAACGGGAACGCCATGTCCGGCATCGAACTCGCAATCGTCAGCGGCGTAAGTTCGATCTCTTCCACCTCGCCGATGCGCTCAGCTTCGGTGAGGTTGTCCTGGGTGATCATGACCGGCTCAAGCAGGATGACGTCGCTCTCGGGTGCTTCGCCCTTGCGCAGATAGTTGACAACGATCTGCACAGCAGTGCGGCTCTGGCCGCCAGGGTGCTGCTCGATGGTGCCCGCCAGTCCACCGTCACGCACGGAGGCAATGGCTTCGGGCAAGGCATCAAAGCCCAGGATGGCGATCTGGTCTTCCAGCCCCAGCGCCTTGACCGCTTCCAGCGCTCCCAAGGCCATGTCGTCGTTGGCGGCAATGATGACATCCGGCGGCTCATCCAGGCCAGCCAACCCCGCTTCGGTTACCCTCAGCCCGTCGTCGCGGCGGAAGTTGGCCGTTTGCTCGAAGACGATGGGATACTTGTCCTCCAGCGGGTCGAGGATGTTGTGCACCCCGGCCGCCCGGTCAATGGCCGGGCCGGCGCCAGGCGTCCCCAGCAGCACGAACACCCGCGCACCATCCGGGTAGTTCTCCACCACCCACTCGGCCTGGATCTCGCCGCCACGCACGTTGTCTGCACCCACGTGCGCCAGAATGCCGTCCACTCCCTCGATGCGGCGGTCAATGGTCACCACCACCACCCCCGCATCCACGGCTTCCTGCACCGCGGGAGCCATGGCGTCTACCTGCTTGGGGCTGATGATCAGCGCATCCACTCCCCGTGCAATGGCCGCTTCCACATCTGCCGTCTGCTTCTCGACCCGGTCCTGTCCGTCCAGCTCCAGCAACTCGATGTTGCCCAGCGCTTCCGCTTCAGCGCGAATCTGCGCTTGCATATGCACAAAGAACGGGAACGCCATGTCCGGCATCGAACTCGCAATCGTCAGCGGCTTGTCTTCCTGGGCAACGGCGGCCAATGGCGAGAGCGCCATTGCCAGCAAGATCAGTCCATAGAGCCAGATTCGGGCTTTCATGTTCTCTTCTCCTCAAAATCAGAATTCTTGACGGATAACAACATGCGTAGAGCGAAGAACGCTTGCAGCCGGGACTTCCTCTCGTCGTTTATACCCTCCGCCTCGATTTGATGAAGCGATCAAAGGCAACAGCCAGGACGATGATGGACCCAATAATGATCTGCTGGATATAAGTAGAAACATTCATCAGCACCAGGCCATTGGTCAGCACACCAATGAGCACGGCGCCAACAACCGTGCCGGGAATTCCGCCTTCGCCACCGAACAGGCTGGTGCCCCCAATCACAACGGAGGCAATCACGGTGAGTTCATAGCCCACGCCAGCCACGGCCTCGGCGGAGTTAAGGCGGGATGCTAGCAGGTAGCCCGCCATTCCACAGAAGAAACCGACGATGACATACACGCTGGTGATTAGCAGCTTCACGTTCAGGCCAGACAATCGGGCTGCTTCTGGATTTGCTCCCACAGCGTAGATATGTCTTCCATAGCGTGTGTAACGCAAGATGATGTGAGCAATCAGCGCAAACCCTAGGAAAACGAGCGCCAGAATCGGGACATCACCAAAGACCTTACCCTGGCCCCAGAAGCGGAAGTCTTCGGAAAAGCCGCTGATCGGCCCGCCTTTGGAGAAGAGCAGGGTGGCCCCGCGGAAGGCCGACATGCCCCCCAGGGTCACTACGAAAGGTGGCACACCCAGGCGCGTGATGGCGAGACCCTGGATCAGACCCCCGCTGACACCGATGCCGATGGCAGCGAGAACGGCCAGCGTCACGCCGTAACCCTGCTCACCTGTGGTGCTGCGCAGCCAGGTGCCTGTGCCTCCCTTGGCAACGGCTGCCGAAACCACCCCGGCGAACGCCAGCAGCGACCCGACGGACAGGTCAATGCCGGCAGTCAGAATGACATAGGTCATGCCAATGGCAATCAGGCCGGTGATGGAGACCTGCCGCAGCACGTTGAGCAGGTTCAGCTTGGTGAGGAAACGCGGCTCGAGCGAGCCAAAGACGATCACCAACGTGATCAGGAACAGGAGCGGCGCAAAGCGGCCTACGATTTCCACAAGGTTGAGACGACGAGTGAAGCGTAGCAAAGTAGATGCCGAAGTCTGCAAAGCTTGGTTCATGATGTTCCTCAGGCAACAGATACAGGGGCTCGCTCCAGTGCCATCGCATGCATGAGCTTCTCCTCCGTCGCTTCCTCGCGGCGAAATTCGCCGGTTTGGCGTCCTCCGCGCAGAGCAATGATGCGATCGCTCATGCTCAGAATCTCAGGAAGCTCAGAAGAGATCATAATTATGGCAATGCCCTGGCGGGCCAGTTCGTCAAGCAACTGGTGAACCTCGGCTTTGGCCGCCACGTCAATGCCGCGCGTCGGTTCGTCTACAATCAATACTTTGGGCTTCAGTGCCAACCAGCGGGCGATAACGATTTTCTGCTGGTTGCCGCCGCTCAAATTAGCAACGCGCTGCTCAGGGCCAGTCATGTGGATATTTAGGGCCTTGCGGTAGCTCTCGATCAACTCGTTTTCGGCGCGCGCGCTGACAAAGTCCACAAAACGCACCAACCTGCCGAGAGCAGCCAGGCTCATATTGGAACGCACTGCCAGGCGCAAGAACAACGCCTGTTGTTTGCGATCTTCGGGTACCAGGCCCAAGCCATAGCGAATGGCGTCACGCGGCGATCGGATCTTGACAGGACGCCCGTCTATTTCGATCTGGCCCGAAGAAAAGCGATCGACGCCGAAGATGGCACGCGCCAGTTCAGTGCGACCCGCGCCCACCAGCCCGGCAATGCCCAGAATCTCGCCACGCCGCACTTCGAAACTGATATTATCCAACACAATGGCATTAGGGTCGCGGGCATTGCCGCTGCGGCTCAAGTTGCGCACACGCAGCGCCACTTCATCGGTGGCGTAGGTGATCGAGCGCCGGAACAGCTCGCTCATAGAGCGCCCCACCATCATCCGGATAATCTCATCAAGCGTCACCTCGCCGATAGCACGAGTGCCTACCAGTCGACCGTCGCGCAGAACGCTAATGCGGTCGCAGATTTGCAGGGCCTCTTCGATATGGTGCGAAATGAAGATGATGCTCAGTCCCTGTGCCTTCAGTTCGCGCATAATGGCCATGAGCTGTCCCACTTCGTTCTCGGTCAAAGTGGCCGTTGGCTCATCCATGACGATCAGGCGCGATTTCATCGAAAGGGCGCGCGCAACCTCGACCATTTGCTGTTCGGCAACGCTAAGCGTACGCACAATGCGGCGTGGATCGAGGTCAATGCCCAGTCGGTCAACGACAGCACGCGCCTGGCGATAGAGCTCCGGCCAACTAAGGAAAATACTGGGTCCGGGTTCTCGCCCGATGAACACATTTTCGGCGATCGTGAGCGGCGGGATGAGGTTAAATTCCTGGTAGATAGTGGCTATACCCAGTCGCCGGGCATGAAGCGGGCCGGTGATGTGAACGGGTTGCCCTTCCCATTCGATCATGCCGCTATCGGGCTGATAAGCGCCAGACAGTATCTTGATCAGAGTGGACTTGCCTGCGCCATTTTCGCCCACCAACCCATGAATCTCGCCCGGCCGGACGTCAAAAGAAACGCCATCCAGCGCCTTGACGCCAGGAAACTTCTTATGGATATCTGTCATGCGCAGCAGGTATTCACTCATCATTGTCCCTTCAGCGCGGTGGGGCGGTTGATTCGCGGACAATCAAAGAAGGAGCCAGCGATACATGGGGTTGCTCCAGCGGTTCTCCCCAGATTAGCTTCAGCAACATCTTGATCCCGATGCGTGCCATCTCTTCGAGGGGTTGACGGACGGTCGTCAGGGGAGGCGTGACATGTCGGCTGAGTTCGACATCGTCCACCCCCACCAGTGAAATGTCTTCGGGCACGCGCAGATTGCGCTCCACCGCAGCATGGATCGCCCCAATGGCCATGCGATCGTTACTTACGAACACGGCCGTGGGACGCACAGGTTCATCCAGAAGCTGATGCATGGCTCGATATCCTTCGTCCGAAGACCACTGGCTTGGGTTTGTCGAAAGATATTCGTAATCCAGCCCGGCCTCGCGGACAAACTGGCGGTAGCTCTCGGCGCGCTCCTGCGCCGAAAGGGCGCTGGCTGGCCCAGCCAAATGCGCAATGCGCCGATGGCCCAGGTCGTAGAGATGTTGCATTGCCAACCGCGTTACCGCAGAGTTATCCACATTGCAGAAAGGACCTTCAAATGTGTTGTGTACTCGATCAACCGCCACCACCGGAATTGTCACGTTGCGCAGCAGACTGCCGTTTTGTAGAGCATTGGCCGTCTGCACGAGCAGAATGCCATCACCTAGGCCGTTGGTCAGCAGGCGCGCCCCTTCTTCCTCGCGCATTTCATTTTCGTGAGTATTAACCACCAGCACGTTGTAGCCATGTTCGCGGGCGATATTCTCGACAGTATCTATCAGAGCAGCGAAGTGAGGACTGGTTACGTCGGGAACAATAAACCCGATGGTCTGTGTGTAACCACGACGCAGCCATTTGGCAATGGGGTGCGGCACATAGCCGAGTTCCTCGATGGCCTGCTCGACTTTCAGACGCGTTCCTTCGGCGATGTACGGCCAGCCACGCACCACATTCGACACGGTGGTGACCGATACGCCCGCGTGCCTGGCAACGTCGCGCAAGGTAACTTTCTGAGCCATCAAGACCACCAGTGGGCCTGAAACGTCTTTTAATTACGAAAGCTTTTCTACCAATACAACCGCTGGCAGTTGTCGCTGTTACGAAAGACTGTAAATCGTTTCACAGAACGTTTCTCATATTATGGGGCAACTTCATGGAGCAGTCAAGCCAGGGCATAGCACATGTATTTCGGGAGAAGGATTTAGCAGCTTCATACCCGGCCATCCGCAGAGCGTGGTCACCGCTTGACAATGCCAATCGACCTGTACGCACAGTGCGCAGCGCTTTGGCAGGACATCGCGCTCATTTTGAGAACGGTTCTGGCGCGGTGACAGGCGCGTTCAGAAGGCATCACGGGCCGGAATCGGCCCGTTTTTGATCACCTATATTTCTTTTGAGAAGAGATATTCTCATAAGTAATTTATCGAGAAAATGAAGTGCACATAAGCGTCTTCAAATAGCAGTCAAGACACAAGATAAGATATTTTACATATTTTTTAGAATATGCCGTCAAGACTTTAAGTATAATATGCTCGGCGGCGGGTATAATCAAATGCTGTAACAAGCTGTATCTTTGCATGGGGAAATTGTATCACCTTGATTAGCTTTTTGCAGAGGCTACGCTTTTTCCATTCATCGGATTCTATGCCGACCTCAAATCTCTTTGTTGGAGTCGCCGTCTTTTTTATCCTGGTAATTGCCTTTTTAGTTTCTCCATGGCCGGGAGGTGATGATTGGGAAACCTTTCGCGGAGCAGCTCAACGTGTGATAGCAGGCGACTCCCTCTATGGGACGCGTGTAACACACGCCTACTACTCCAATCCTCCTTGGCTTGCTGCGCTGCTTTTGCCGCTGGGGTTGATGCCTTTCAAGCTCGGTTGGGCAATCCTCTCGGCGTTTTCATTAGGAGCGGCCTTACTACTCTTGCACCGCTGGCAGCCTCGCGCCGGGGTTGTCAAGCCGCTCCTGATTCTGCTTTCTCCCCCAATGGTCTATATCTTGATGCACGGCCAGATTGATGCGCTGCTGATTAGCGGCGTATGGCTACCGACTCAATACTGGGCCATTGTTGCGCTGACTAAGCCTCAAATTGCCATTGGTTTGATCGCAGGTGTTCCTCGCCAGCACTGGCTCAGAGCATCGATTCTCACTGGATTAGTAGTTGGATTATCCCTGTTGCTGTGGGGGAATTGGGTTGAGGAGTTGTTGCATCAGCCAAGTCCCTTTGTCAGCGCGGGGCATAATCTATGGAAGTACCTGTGGCCATATCAGATACCTGCAGGCGTTGCGTTGGTGTTGCTTGGAATGTCGCGCAAAGACGAGCGCCTGCTGATAGCGGGATCGCCTTTACTCTCCCCTTATGCAGCAACCTCATCCCTGATCGGGCCATGGATCGCTGCAATCACCTACCTCTCCAACCAGCAAGCTGCGCTCGTCTTCCTAAGCTGGTGGGGAGCCGTCTTCTACAGAGGCCTCGTAGGATGATCGAACTGGCAAATCAGCCCAATTTCATGCTGCTCGATCTGTGGCGGACCGCGCTGGCTTTTAGCCTCTATCCGCTGTTCTTTCTCGCTCCTGGCTATGTGGCTGGCTGGTTGACCAATACGCTCGATTTTCGCCAACGTAGCGCTGTTACCCGCGTGCTACTTAGCCTGACACTCTCCATCAGCCTGATGCCTATTCTAACCTATCTGCTTGCCCGCTGGCTGCCCTTTTCAGCGGTTTGGGTATTCTACGGGCTGGTGTGGACGGCTGCGATCGGAATCGCGTTGCGAGATCTACGCCGGCAAGGGTTCGCTGCGCTACGCCCCAAACGGCCAATCAGCCGCGCAACGAAATTCGCGCTGCTAGCTGCGTTGATCTGGATATTCATTGGAACATTCTCGCTGATCGACCTTCAAGTGGGTCAACGGCTATACTTTAGCGTCACATCCCACGATTACACGAAGAATATCTCCGTCACGGATGCCATAACGCGCACTGGCGTGCCACCTGTCAATCCAAGCTTTCGCCCAGGTTATGATGTGCCACTTTTTTACTATTACTTCTGGTTTATGATGTGCAGCCTTGTGGATCGAGTGGGCGGAGCGCTCGTCGACGCGCGTGGCGCAGTTTTTGGAGCAACTCTCTGGGGTGGCTTGGCACTCATGGCGATCGTCGCGCTGGCGCTACGCTTCCTCCATCCGAATGATCAGCTAAACATTCATACAAGAGCGCTCACCGGAATCGCGCTGCTGGGGATTACCGGTCTTGACATTTTTGCGATCACAGCCGAAACGGCAATGAGCTTTGCACTTGGCCTCCGAGAGTTCCGCTCCGATCTAGAGATGTGGAACGAACAAGTAACAGCCTGGGCCGATGCAGCGCTATGGGTTCCGCATCACATAGCCGGTTTTATCGCGTGCATCACCGGCTTTCTTCTGTTGCAGACGCTTAACTTCGGGCATCCGTTTCGCAAACAATGGCCCACGATTCTCCTTGCCGGTCTCGCTTTCGCCTCAGCAACCGGCCTGTCTATCTGGGTAACACTGGTCTTTGCAATTTTTCTCGCGATTTGGATTGCTATTACGGTTTTGGGAAAGGATAGTCCTCACAATAAGCGGTCAGAAGTCAGGGCGCTCGCCCTGGCAGGCCTGGTTGCCACCGCATGTGCGCTCCCGTTATTAATAGATCTGCAAAATGCTAACCAGCTTGAAAGCCAATTCCCAATCGCGTTCCAGGTTCGTCGCTTCTTGCCCGTCGCTCGGTTGCTCGAAGCATCCGCAGACTCTGAGATACCCGGAACAGCTAGCAGCTTGCCGCAGCCTCTCCTTTACCTAGTGTTGCTTCCAATCAATTACTTGCTGGAATTCGGTTATTTCGCGATCGGAGCGCTCATTTATTGGCAAACACGTAGTCGCCAGAAGCGACCTCTGCTGCGCGGCGAGCTGGCCCTTCTCCTGCTCGGCAGCACCAGCCTCGTCGTGAGCTCTTTCTTCGTCTCGAACGTTCGAAACAACGACCTGGGTTGGCGCGGGCTGCTATTTGCTCAGTTCGTTTTGCTGCTCTGGACGGTTGATTTCACAATTGACTTCTTATCGCGGCTCAGGCACTTGCCCATATCGAATCCATTGTTTCCAGAATTCGCGCCGCGCTTCCGTCGAGAAGTGCTAATTCTGCTGCTGGCTGGAGCACTGAGCACTATCTACATCCTCTTCACGCTGCGTGCCTACCCGGTTCTGAGCGATCTGCGAGTGATTCGCGTTCCCAACGAACTCTTCTACGACTACCAAGCAGGAGAGCGTGTCTATGCAATGCGAGCGTTATACACTTCTCTCCAAGACCATCTCCCGACGCATGCCATAACACAGCATAACCCTGACATTCAGCTAGAGCGTTTTCATACTTTATACGGCCAGCGCCAAGTTGTTTTCTCGGATCGCGATCTCGGCACACTTTATGGTATTGCGAAAGGGAGCGCATTGGTCCCTTTGGAAGTGGCACGTGCGCAACAGAATTCCAGTGTGGTAGAAGGCAAGTCTATCCCCCTGTATATGCAGGTCAGTGATGCTATCGCTGCTGTTTTCGCAGTTGGCAGTTCTCAGACCATCGCTAAAGACTTATGTGCGATGTATGCGATCGATGTGTTGATTTTCATGGACAGCGATCCTATTTGGAGTGATCAAGACAGCTGGATCTGGAGCGCATCCCCTATGCTCGCTAACGATTTTGCGCGGGCTTTTAGCTGTGTCTCACTGTTCAGCGAATCAGCCTACAACCTGCCAGGTTAGTCGCTTCCCCCGCCCTTGTGTCGACTCGAACAGAGTCCGCAGCGGCAACTCAAAGCCAGGCAGCACGTCCTCGCCCTGCAAAACGCCCTGGGCGTCCACTGCACGCACATCCTGTGCTGGCCAATACACGTCCACCGTCTGTGTCTCCGGAAAAACCACCCACACCGGGCGCGTGCCAGCCTGCAGGAAATCACCCCCCTGCCCCGCGTCGAGTCTGTCGAGTGGCTGACCGATGGGCAGCGCGCGCGACGGGTGCGCGTCACGTTTGCCTGCGCGACGGACGAAGCGTTCTTCGGCTTCGGCGAGCGGTTCAACGCGCTCAACCAGCGCGGGGAGGTTCTCGACGTTCGCTGCTACGAGCAATACAAGAACCAGGGCAAGCGCACGTATCTACCAATCCCATTCATGCTGTCATCTGCCGGGTATGGCCTCTACGTCGAAAGCAACCGGTGGATGCAGTTCGACCTGGCGGCCACACGCTCCGACCGCTGGATGCTCGAAGCCGATCTCGGTCCGGACGAGTGTCTGACTATGCGCTGGCTGACCGGCGACTCGCTGCTCGACATCATCGGGCAGTTTGCACGGCTCACAGGCCCGGTCAGCTTGCCGCCGGAGTGGGCGTTCGGCCTGTGGATGAGCAGCAACGAGTGGAATTCGCAAGAGCGAGTCACGCGCGAAGTACAGCAGTCGCTGGCGCATGGGATTACGCCTTCGGTCGTCGTGATCGAGGCGTGGAGCGACGAGACAACCTTCTACATTTGGAACGATGCGCAGTACGAACCTATGCCAGGGCATGCAGCGCCGCGCTATGACGATTTTACGTTCCCACCGGACGGCAAGTGGCCCAACCCGAAGGAAATGACTGACTGGCTGCATGCGCACAATATCCGCGTCGTGCTGTGGCAAATTCCTGTGCTCAAGGCCATGAACCAGCCGCACCCTCAGCATGACGCCGACCGGGACTACTTCGAGCAACAAGGCTTCGGGGTTCGAGAAGCGGACGGCAACCTTTACACCGTGCGCCCGCTGTGGTTTCGCGGCAGCTACTTGTGGGATGTCACGAACCCGGCCGCGCGGGAATGGTGGCTGCAGAAGCGCGCCTACCTGCTTGAGGATCTTGAAATTGACGGGTTCAAAACGGATGGCGGCGAGCACCTGTGGGGCAGCGACACACGCTTCTACGACGGGCGGCGCGGCGACGAGCTGGTGAACGTCTATCCGCAGCTTTATACCGAAGCCTACTATCAATTCGCCAACGAGAAGCGTGGCGGGAACGCGCTAACGTTTAGCCGGGCCGGGTTCGTCGGGTCGCAGCGGTCGCCCGCGCACTGGGCCGGCGACGAAAACTCCACCTGGGACGCATTCCGGCACTCCATCCTGGCTGGGCTATCCGCCGGGATATCCGGGATCCCCTTTTGGACATGGGACCTGGGCGGCTTCAGTGGGGAGCTTCCCTCGGCTGAGTTATATCTGCGTAGCGCGGCAGTGGCGGTGTTCAGCCCGTTGATGCAGTATCACTCCGAATTCAACCACCATCGCGAGCCGTGCCGAGACCGCACGCCCTGGAACATGCAACAGCAAACCGGCGACGAGCGGATCATCCCCATCTTTCGCGCGTTTGTGCAACTGCGCCATCGGCTGATGCCGTACATCTGGCAAGAGGCGCAGCACACTGCCCGCACGGGCGAGCCGATGATGCGCGCGCTGGCGCTGTGGGATCCGCAGGCGCCGCCGTATCTGTATTTCTTCGGGCGCGATCTGCTAGTCTGCCCGGTAGTCGAGCCGGGGATCGAGGTCTGGCCCGTCACGCTGCCGCCGGGGGATTGGCTCGATTTCTGGACCGGCGAGCGGTTCACCGGCCCGTGCACCGTCGAGGTCGCTGTGCCGCTGGATCGTATCCCGGTGTTCGTGCGGCCAGGTACGAAGATCCCTGTGTCTCCGGATGTTTAGGGGTGTCTGGATGAGTATGTACCCCTCACCCCAACCGACAACAGCGAGTTGCGTTTTCGGTAAGCATGCCTTTACGTGATCTTGTCCCGATATCTGATTGCAGGGGAACTGGGCGATTCAAAAGACTCACGGGATACTCGTCTAGCCGCAACAGCATCTCGCGCTCCAAAATCCGCTGAGGAGCATTAAAAACGCAGCGGCTGCGCTGTCACGCCCTCCAGCCGCTTGTACGGTCAATCTTCAGATACTCGTCCATCTCCGGCCGCTCGGCGGGAGTCAGCCCTTCACCGCGGTTCTTGTCTAGGTACTGCGCGCGTTCCTGCAATGCCTCCGGCAGGCGATAGGCGATAAGGCCGTCTACAGATAGTCCGGACGCGAGAAAGCCCGTTACCACATCCTTGACGGTCCGTTTCGGAGCGATTGCCATCCAGGGTCTCCCCCCGTCTTGTGCCCCGACTTTACCCCCTTTGCTTATTTTCTGATTTTCGCATTCAGCGTCTGATCATCAGAGGACCGTTCTCCAAGGCGGTTGTTCCTTGTCGGGCGGAGAGCGTGCCGTATCGTTGGACATGCGAGGCGTTCCAACGGGGGGCGAGATGAGGAGACAAGCGTCGCGTCTCGCTGGGTGGCGGACGAGAAGAAAAAAGCGGCTAGAAAGGGGTGACGTGGGCGACTACGAGTGATTATACCGGCAGAAGGGTTGGTTCATGGCGTCCGAGAAACCTATAATCCCTCTAGCAGAACTGAAAGACCGATCACATTCATCTAATTCATCTAGCGGAAGGAACGTGCCATGCGGATCAGACTCGCGAGCATTCCCGTACAGGATCAGGACAAGGCGCTCAAGTTCTATACGGAGAAACTGAACTTCGTCGAGAAGCGGGATATTCCGATTGGCGACGCCCGTTGGCTGACTGTTGTATCGCCTGACGAACCGGATGGCGTCGAGCTGGTCCTCGAACCCAATGGCGAATACCCGGCAATGAAAGCGCTCAAGGCGGCTTTAGTAGCGGATGGCATCCCTATCATGGCGTTTGAGGTGGACGATATCCACGCCGAATACGCGCGGCTTAGGGCGCTGGGCGTCGAGTTCACGATGGAACCCACCGAGGCGGGACCAACCACCTTTGCGATTCTGGATGATACGTGCGGGAATCTGGTCCAGCTCTATCAGATCACGGGCGATTCGGTGTAGGCGACCAGATAACCAGGTCGCCCGCTCCGTTTTCTGCCGTGATCGACTTCCGCGTGATTGCGGTCCACTGAAATTATGAGGATGAGGGGGGAGACCATGGACAAGGTACGTTCCAAAGACGGCACGCAGATTGCTTACCGGCGTGGCGGGAACGGGCCGCCGCTGGTGTTGGTGCATGGTAGCACTGCCGATCATACCCGCTGGTTGCCGGTGTTGGCATCGTTTGAGCAGCATTTCACCGTTTATGCTCTGGACCGCCGGGGACGCGGCGGCAGCAGTGATACAGAGCCATACGCCATTGAGCGCGAATTCGAAGATGTCGCCACAGTGGTTGATGCCGTTGGTGGGGCTGTCAATCTGCTCGCTCATTCCTTCGGGGCCGTCTGTGCGTTGGGGGCGGCTTTCCTCACCACCCATATCCATAAGCTTGTCCTGTACGAACCGCCGCCACCGGGTTTCAAAGAGTCACCGGATACCATGGCTCGGATGCAGGCACTGCTCGATAACGGCGATCGGGAAGGAGTTCTCAGCACATTTTTGGGGGAAGCTGCCGGGCTTTCACCTGAAGAACTGGAACAGATGCGCTCTGTTCCCGCCTGGCAGGGGCGGGTAGCCGCCGCCCATACCATCTTGCGCGAGCTTAACAGCCTGGAAACCCTTTCGCCCTTCAATGCGGAACGGTTCCAGAGCTTAGCGATACCTACACTGCTTTTGCTTGGCGGGAATAGCGGCCCGATTTATAAAGAGACCACCGAAGCACTTCACGCCATGCTGCCCGACAGTCGGATTGTTGTTATGCCAGGCCAGCAGCATGTTGCCATCAACACCGCACCCGATCTGTTTGTCCGTGAAGTGCTGGCGTTTTTGCTCGATTCCCAGTGACGACATCGTGCTGTAGTTGTGAGCAATCCCGTAGCACACAAACCGGATTGTTGGAGCGACGACCTGCCGCCTGATCGCCTTGCGCCGCCGGCACGCCGCGCTCACACAGGGCGAGTTCGAAACGCTGCTCGCCTTTAACGGTGTGTTTGCCTATCACCGCTGGCGAGACGATGATAGCGTGGTGGTGGTCCTCAACCCGCGCGAGGAACGGAAGAACGTGCGCATTCCGCTCGGACGCGCAGCAGGCCGGGCGGCGATCTGGGAAGACGCGCTGAGCGGCGCGCGCTTCGCTGAAGACGGGCGTAGGCTGGCGTTGGGCGTGCTGCCGTCCGGGGCCGGGTATGTGCTGCTGCCGCTGAAAGGTGTCTATGGCTAAGATCACGATTTCCGAGATTGCCCGCCGTGCTGGCGTGTCGAAGACGGCTGTCTCGTTTGCGTTCAATTACCCCGAGCGCCTCTCGGAAGAAACGCTGAGCCGCATCCTGGCTGTGGCAGACGAGGTCGGCTACGCGCCCGATCCGGTCGCCAGCAACCTCAAGACACGGCGCACCGGCTGCATTGGTATCCTGGTGCCGCAACCGCTGCCAATCATGACGCGCAACCCGTATCTGCTGACCTTCATCGAAGGCGTGGGCGAGGTGTGCCATGAAAGCGGCATGTCTGTGATGCTGGTACCGCCGCTCAAAGGCAACCTGCGCCGCGCGATTGTGCGCGCCGCGGTGGACGGCTTTTTGACCCTAGGGCTGGAAACCTTCCGGGGAACGATGGTCGTGCTCCAGCAGCGCGGTGTCCCGTTTGTGATGGTGGACAGCGACCCCACGCCGGATATTCCCTGTGTCAACATCGACGATGAGGCAGGCGCCTACGCGGCGATGGCCTACGCGCTGCGGCTCGGACACCGCCAGATCGCGATCCTCGGCATCCGCTCCGGTCATCATGGGGATTACCACAAGTACGCCGGCACGCTCCAGCGCCGCGTGGCAGGCTATGCGCGCGCGCTCGGCGAATACGGGCTGTCGTTGGACACGCCAGGCATCCATCTGCTGGAGTGCGAGTGCGACACCGCCGGGGGCTACGAAGGGATGCAGACCTTGTGGCAGTCCCGTTGGCATCCCACCGCCATTGTGGCTATGGCCGACGTGATCGCGATCGGCGTCATGCAGGCCGCCCGCGAGCTTGGCCTGCGCATTCCAGATGACCTCTCGCTGATTGGCTATGACGATCTCGAAGCGAGCAGCCTCACCTGCCCCGCGCTGACAACCATCCGCCAGCCCACGGTGGAAAAGGGGCGCGTCGCAGCGCAGCTTCTATTGCGGCACATCGAGGAACGCTCGCTGGCCGCCGAGCACATCGTGCTGCCGGTCGAGCTGGTCGAAAGGGAGTCATTCCGGCCGGTGGATGTGACAAGCTAAGCGCTTTCCAGCAGGCATTCCCTCAACCATGACGATGAGACCCACCCGGCTCGCCTTATCTCACAAGGTGTATCCTACCAACGCGAAGCTGTAGTGCACTTTTTGATGCGTGTGAACCTGGGCATCCGCATCTGGCTCCACAAAGCACCGTGCTGCATTCCCTTCTGCCACCCAGCCCACGAAACCCTGAGGTGTTCGAATTGCCACCAGGTATCATTGTCGGCACACTCGGGCCCGGCGATAACGTCGAACAGTAGACCTTCTGGCATTTGCATCAGTACCCGTGCGCTTGTCGTCGGCTATTCGCGCAGGCGTGTGCTGCTTCCGTCTGTATAGGTCACGCGGCCACCGATACCAATTTGCATTAGCCCGGCGCCGCACAGCGCGCCACCCGCTCACCCCCGCCCCGGCGTAACCCGGCCCTCTTGACATCCAGGCAGGGATCTCATAAGCTCTAAGTAGTTCTGTTGTGCTGAATACAATTCCATATTATGGAACGCATTCGATGATTCATTCAATCAGCAAAGCGGTGCGTATCATGGGCCTGTTCAGCAGCGACGAGCCGCGCCTGACGCTAGCCGAGATCAGCGCCCGCCTTGGCATCCCCAAAAGCACCGCGCACAACATCCTCAACACGCTGCTGTCGGCGGGGTACATCGAGAAGGTGGATGGCGATGCCTACGCGCTGGGGATGGCCATCATCGCGCTGACACAGGGGGTGCGCGTCAATGTGGAGCTGCGCGACCGCGCCGCACCACTGGTGCGCGAGCTGGCCGATCTGTGTCGCGAGTCGGTCTATCTGACCGTCCGGGATGGCGACGCGGTGCTGTACATCTACGCGGTCGAATCCTCGCGTCGGCTGCTGGCGCGCACGGCGGTGGGCGACCGCGCGCCGCTGCACTGCACGGCGGTGGGCAAGTCGATTCTTGCCGCGCTGCCGCCGGAAGAGGTGGAGCAGATCATCGCGCGTGCAGGGTTGCCGGCCTTCACGCCGCACACCCTGACCGATCCCGACGCGCTGCGCGCCGACCTGGAGCAGACACGGCAGCGCGGCTACGCCATCGACAACCAGGAGCACGAGGTGCGCACGTTCTGCCTGGGCGCGGCGGTGCTGGACGGGCAAGGGCGCGTCATTGGGGCATGCAGCATCTCCAGTGCGGATCGCGAGCTGATCGGGCGGCGCCGGGAGGCGCTCGCGCCGCAAGTCGTCGCGACGGCGCAGGAAATCTCGCGACGGATGGGCTATGTGCCCGCCACGCCCGCGTGGGTTGTGGACGCTCCGCGCCGGCAGACACGCCGGCCAAATCGCCGCCAGGCGGTAGCGGAGCTGTGACGATGTTCAGGAGCGAGCCTGTTTTTGCGCAGTTGGATGACCGGCCTATGGCCCACTGCGCGACCCTGACCGCGCTGGCCGACGGCACGCTGCTGTGCGCCTGGTTCGGCGGCTCGTATGAAACCGCGCCGGACGTCGCCATTCTCGCGGCGCGGCGCGCGCCGGGCGCGCCCGGCTGGAGCTCCCCCCAGGTGATCGCGGCGGTGCCGGGGCGCTCGCTGGGGCAGCCGGTCTTCCTGCCCCGGCCCGACGGCACGCTGTGGCTGTTTTTCGACGTGATCATGGGGGTGGACTGGACGAGCGCGGTCCCGCACTGGCAACACTCGCGCGACGGCGGGATCACGTGGGACCCCCCGGCCCCGCTGATGGAGACGCTGGGGCTGATGTTTCGCAGCAAACCGCTGGTGCTGCCCGGCCGGATCATCCTGCCGGCCTATGACGAGCGCACCTGGCAGTCGCTGATGCTGATCTCGGACGACGACGGGCGCTCGTGGCGGCGGACTGCGCCGCTGGTCAGCCCGGCTGGCAATATTCACCCCTGCGTCGTGCCGCTTTCGGACGGGCGGCTGCTGGCCTACCTGCGCACGGGCGGCGCGGGCGGCGTCATCTGGCGGGCGGAGTCGGCGGATGGGGGCGAGAGCTGGACAGAGCCGGAGCCGACCGCCCTCCCCAACCCGAACTCGGGTATCGACCTGATCCGCCTGGCGAGCGGGCGTCTGGCGCTGGCCTTCAACGACAGCGATCGGCTGCGGACACCGCTGTGCGTCGCGCTGGCCGGTGAAGACGAGTGCTGGCGCTGGAAGCGCACCATCGAGGACGGGCACGCCGAGTATTCGTACCCGACGCTGCTGCAAACCGGCGCGACGATCCACCTGGTCTATACCGCGCGGCGCGAGCACATCCACGCGGCGCATTTCGATGAAGCCTGGCTGCTGGAAGGTGAGGTAAGCCGTGAGCTTGCGTATCAGGGGCGTCATCGTCCCGCTGCTGACGCCGTTTGACCGCCACGGCGCAATCGACCACGCCGCGATCGGGCGGCTGGTTGAGTTCCTGATCGAGCGCGGCGTGCACGGCCTGTTCCCCGGCGGGACGACCGGCGAGGGGCCGTTGCTCTCGCCGGAGGAGCGCCGCGCGCTGGCCGAGACGGTGGTCCGGGCGGCGGACGGGCGCGTCCCGGTCATCATTCACACCGGCGCGATCACGACGCGCGAGGCGGTCGAGCTGACGCGCCACGCGCAAAGCTGCGGCGCGTCAGCAGCGGCCTGCGCGGCCGGTCATGTCTCTGTCTGGCCGTTGCCGCCGTAGAAACGGAGCGCGCGCAGCCAGGCGAGCTGCTCGCCGGGTGTCTGTGCCTCGTGCCGGTAATCCCACGAGTGTTTGCGCTGGTATTCCCGCAAGTCCTGCTCCAACGTCGCCAGCCGCTGCAACGTGCTTTCGGCCAGGACGCGCGCCCCGTCCTCATCCTCGCGCGTGGCGGATGCCAGCCCGCGGCGCAGGTGATACAGGCACAGCCCATCCGACGCGCGGTATGCGTCCCGAAAATCATGTTCCGGCGCCGCCAGCCCCCGGATCAGCCATTCCAGGTGCGCCTGCTCGGCCCGCTCGCCGATCTGGCAGACCCGGCAGGGCGTTTCAGGGGTTAGCTCCCTGGCCGCCAGACGACGCGCCGACCAGGGCCAAAACACATACAGCCACCGCTTCCACCATGGCCGCCGCGCCCAGCCCATGCGGCGCGTGTAATCCTTCAGCCTGCCGGAAACCACCAGGGTCAGGTGCTCGTAGAGGATCGCCGTGCCCAGCGAACTGCCGAATTTCTCCTTCTCCAGCAGGCCGACCTGCCAGGTGTGCTCCCGGCAGTAGCCCAGGGATGCGATGAAGCGGCTGCGCGTCAGGGGATCGTTGACAAATTCCCACAGCAGCGAGCGGATGTAGCGCAATTCGGCATCGGCCCGCAGGCGGCAGATCGGGCAGCCAGGCTCTTTCAGGGCGAGCCTCAAGTCAACCGAGAGCAGAGATCGTTTCATCGTGTCAGCCCAGATCGGAGCGGCCGGCAGCCGGCAGGGATCCGCCCCTAGCGTGCATCGCCAGAGCGCCCCATGACCGCGTCGCGCAGGCGCTGCCAGAGGCCGAGGCGCTCAGGCGCCACCGGTTCGGCCTCGCCAGCCTGGCTCAGGCGCTCAACTTCCTGTCGGAGCCGGGCAAGCTCGGCCTTGAGCGCGTCATTCTCCTTTTTGAGCGGCCAGACCATCTCCTTGT
>Ga0226835_1001087_pt1 | contig 17561 bp, 12 predicted proteins | sample LAC_MetaG_1_FD_163627 | JGI IMG/M metagenome (GOLD analysis project Ga0226835, IMG submission 163627) | Anaerobic ammonium oxidizing microbial communities from anammox membrane bioreactor (MBR) in UC Berkley, California, United States -... | ecosystem: Engineered > Bioreactor > Anaerobic >...
CTGCCTTGAGCCTGTTTGAACATCGTGTGATGGTGATCTGGCTTCCTACCTACTGTTCGGATCTCAATCCGATTGAACGCTTCTGGCGTTTTTTGAAAGACCTGGCTTGTGCCAACAAGCTTGAAGATAATCTTGTAGAAGTCGTGAAAGCCGCCAAGAAGATCTTATGTTGTCAGAACGACCCTGAATCCAATTTGCACTTCCACGTTTCTAAAAACTTATGAAACATTACTTATATTCAATCCAACAGTACCCACCACGCCTCTGCTTTGCACGCGCACCGAGGTGGGTCATTTTTTACATATAACATTTTTCTTGATTTAAGAACTTTGACTGAAAAGTTCACTTTAGTGGATTTTGCATATACTTGAGAACAAGAAGAGACGAAACACCATCTGGAGAATTGCTTAAGGATTATCCGCATGCCAAAGAAATTGACCGAAACTATTCTCAAATCCTTATCCTCCCCTGAAAGCTTCACTCGCGGGCATGATCTGTACCAATCTGGCGCAGTCTTTGACACCTTCCGGCAGGGTGATATCCTCATCGGAAAATGTGAAGGCAGTAGTGCGCCGTCTTATTATCAAATACATGTTCAATTGGATGAAGGCGGTATTCAGGAGGCTTCTTGCACCTGCCCCTACGAATGGGGTGGTTACTGCAAGCATATCGTTGCTTTAATACTCACCTATATGCATAACCCGGATGCTTTTATCGAGCAAAAAAACATCAATGAGCTGTTGGGACAACTGGATAAAGATGATCTGGTCCACCTGATCACCAAAATGGTAGATAAAAATCCAGGCTTGTATTCGTGGCTGCAAACTGCCATTCCAGCCGTGTCGGCCAAGTCCCAACCGGCTCAACAACGAAATAAGCGTAAAACGGAAGTATCAAAGACGGCATACAAGCGACAAATTCAAAGCATATTGCACAGTCTGCAAGGGTATCGCATGTCAGAAGCATACTGGATGATGGGTGGAATGGTCGATCAACTGGATCATGTTCGTGATACAGCCTATGATTTTCTGGAAGCGGATGATGCACAAGGGGCGTTGATCATCCTGACCACCCTTCTAACCGAGGTCAGTGGAAGTTTTGAACAGTTTGATGATTCCGACGGCGAGTTGGGTGGCTTTTTGAGTGAATTGGCCCTGCCTCTTGTTGAAGCCATTCTGAGCGCCGATCTGAGTAAAACCGAACGTCACAACCTGTTAATTGAGTTGGAACCTGTGGTTGAAGAATTAAGCGCTTACGGAATTGATGATCTGGATGTGATCCTGGCCGCCCTGAATCTTGGCTGGTCTGAGGAAGTGTTGGATGAGTTGGAAGATTATGATTATGACGAATCCATCCTGACTGAAGCTAAACTGAATATATTGGAACGTCAGAACCGTGTAGAAGAATATCTTAAGTTATGTCTTGAAGCTGGTGAGTATCGACGCTATATTCTCAAACAGATAGAGGTGGGAGAGTTTGAAAAAGCGAAAGAAATTGCCTGGAAAACCCTGACACAAGCCAGTGAAGCCCTGATGGTTGCCAGGGCACTGCGAGACGCCGGGCATTTATCAGATGCGCTGCGTCTGGCAGAAAAAGGGCTTGACCTCGACGGCAGTAAGCACGATTTAGGCGCCTGGCTGGGACCCATTGAAGAGGCCCAAGGACAAATTGATAAGGCTATCCAAGCGTACCAGGCAGCATTCACCAGCCTGCCTTCGCTGACACTATACGGCATACTCAAGAAGTTATCTGGGGTGAATTGGGGGGATTTAAAACCGGTTCTCATCCAAATTCTCCAAGACTCGCCCCACATGGAAGTGCTTGTTGATGTGTATCTTTCTGAAAAAGAGTGGGACAAGGCGATCAGCATCGCCGATAAAGCCGGCGAATGGAATTATTCACTGATAGAAAAAGTTGCGGATGCGGTTTTCCCCTTTCGCCCAGATTGGGTTATCCAGGCCAGCCGAATACAGGCGGAAAGGTTAATCGCCAAAACCCAGAGCAAATATTACGCCATTGCAGCGCGCTGGCTGGTAAAGATGAAACAAGCCTACCTTGCCTCTGGCAGGAAAGAAGAATGGTTATCTTACTTGGAGGGATTGAAAAGCACCTATTCACGCAGGCCTGCATTACAAGCAGAATTGCGCAAGCTTTAATAATAGGAAAAGAGAATAGTCCACCGACCAATATGGGAGCAAATCGAAAACACCTATCTGGTAATTAACAGCTACGTCACGTCAACACCAGGTCAGCGGCAAGGCTTGATCGAGTGGGATAATATCAGCGGAAATGAGCAAATCCCCTCACACTTATGAGGTTTCTGACGTAACAATATCTGGCAAATCCAATAATAAGACATCAGTCCGCTGCTCAACGTCTTTTATAAGCTCAGGGGTAAATCCAGATCTGGAGCACAGCGCAAAGCGGATTTGACGGTCTCCCAACTCAGGCCTGACAAGCTGCGCCTTTCTCTCCAGTTCTGCCAGAATATCAATCCCCACTGGTTTGCTGGTCCATTTGCATTCCACCAGTATGGCATCTTTCTCCCCTAATACAACCAGATCGACCTCTTCGTTGGCATTCCACCAGCTGCCAATATTCGTGGGAACAAAAGGTAATTTACCGGATAGTCCTGACTGCCAGAAAAATTGCTGGCAAACTTCTTCAAATGTCAAACTGGAGAAATGGTCAATTTCTGGTATTATCTGGTTCTCCAGGACAATTTGCGCCCCGCCGCGTTCAAGCTGTGAGCGGTTCGGGTGGACATACCGAAACCAGAAGCGCAGATAATGGTCCTTCAAACGATAGATTCCCCGGCGGCTTTTTTGAGGCTGCGTTTCAGTAACAGGCACTATGCGTTCAACCAGGTGAAGCTGTTGCAAGGTATCCAGATACGCGGTTGCGCCTTCAATCCCGGTTGCCTGCTTAATTTCATTCAAGCGGGTTTTGCCAGCCGCTATAGCCTGCAGAATCGCGAAGTAATTGCGCGGCTCGCGCAGCTCCTGTTGAAGCACAAAGCGCACTTCGTCATACAGGAAGGAACCCCGGCTGAGGATTCCATCCAGAATATTTTCTTTCAAAGATTGTTGGGGTTGAAGTGTGTGAAGATAGGCAGGTGTGCCGCCGTAGACCGCGTAGGCACGGACCTGATCTTCTAAAGGAAAGGATGGATAAAATAATCTGGCATCTTTAAACTGCAACGGTTCAAGCAGATACTGTGCTGTCCTCCTGCCATACAATGGCGCCTGATACCCCAAAACCGTCTCTTCCATCATGCCGATATAAGATCCGCACAGAATGAGCATGATCTGGCTGTTCTTCAATGTCTGGTCCCATACACGCTGAAGAATGGTCGCCAGAGGTGGATGAGCTGTGACCAAGTATGGGAATTCGTCCAACACAACCACCAGCCGCTCGCCTTGTGCAGCCTGGGCTAGCGCATGAAGCAGGTCTTCCCAGGAAGAGTAAACCGCATTCATTTGGTTGGGGCCAAATAAAGTCGAATTGACGGCTCCAGACAGAGCAGTTCTGAGGGAAATTTCTGAACCCAGGTCTGATACAAAAAAAATCGAGCGCTTACCTTCGCAAAAGCGAGCCAGGAGTTCGGTCTTGCCAACCCGCCGGCGTCCGTAAAGCACAAAGAATTCTGCTTTACCCGAAGCATAGCGTTTTTCCAGCAGCTCAAGTTCAGAAACACGATTGACGAACATGAAGTCCTCCAATTTCACAGGCGCTGCGATTGCAAAGAAATCCAGATTATGATAATCATAATTTCCTTATTCATTATAACATACGCATTCAAAATGGTCGCGATAAGACCTTGAAGAAGTATCAACAGCGGATCAAAGCAAAAGTCGTTCATCCCTCTTCGTAATTCGTCACCAATTAAGGAAAAGTGACGAATTACGAAAAATTCAACGATGTAGACCAACCACAAACAAAATTTTCCGCAACGATTGACTTTTTATGACAATGAAAATCTTGAATAATCTTAACAAATCGCAGACGAACGAATGGGCATTAGGATCGTAATTCTTGGACGTTCGTTCACTAATTCGCAACCATCGTCCTCCGGGTCGCGAGAAAAGTAATTGTCCCAAAGCCAGTGGGTTTTGAAAAAAGAGCAAGCTCAGAGTAAGAAAGGAGGGCTCGGACGGTTCGAGGGTATAAAACCTGGCCGGGGATGGCCAGTGGTTTGATGTCCGCGGGGGTGGGCGTGGCCTGGCCAACCGATCGATACCAGGAACGTATTCCGCCTGCCTGCTTTTCGCCCAAGTCACCCACCAACTTTGGGACAGACTCAACTTTTGTGAACAGTGTTACAAAAGCTTCTGTTGGACGCACAATCAACGTTTCGTTCTCTAACCCATACCCAGCAATGGGCAGACCGCCTTCGTGAGCCGCGGCGCTGGGCTGTCTTTCTGCAATGCGGGGCGTGCGCTAGCAGATAGAGACGGATTTGTTCCAGCGCACTATCAATCCAACACAGCGGTAAACCGTACCACCACAACCCCGTCATCAGGCTGATCGGCAGCGAAATTGCCAGTAAGGTATGGAAAGGATGATACGGCAACGGAAAGCTGTCTGGCGGAGGCAGACCAATCCCAACCTTCAGCGTGATGGTAAACGGCAAAGCAACCGTCAATCCGGCGATCCCCCAGATGAATAGAACGAAGTAACCCGAAAGAATTCGTTTTACCATCATGGTATGTTCGGCAGGAGTTTGGTTGAAGCCCGGAATTAAGCCGGAAGGAGGCTTTTTCGGTGTTCCTCCCAGGGGAACGCGTTTCCTTGGCTATACTCTGGAGAAGGCGCAGGGTGAGTGTTGACCGTTCGGGCCCTGGTCAAGGGTAATCATTACGATCGAATTGGGTCTTTTGCCTGTATCTCGTCGCGGCTTTAGAATGCGCTCCTCGGGCAGAAACAAGTTTCGTTGCCGGATCAAGTTCTGATATAAAATAAATCAATCACCTTTCCTCACCGGAGAACAGAATGAAGATCCACATTGGCGAAACCCAATGCCGGGGCTGTGAAGCGTGCCTGCTGGCATGTTCGCTGCTTCACGAGGGTGAATCCAACCCGGCGCTGGCGCGTCTGCGGGTGCAGAAAGATATGACCCGCTACACCTTTCACCTTGTGTTCTGCAGGCACTGTGACCAGGCAGACTGTGTGGCTGCCTGCCCAACCGCCGCAATTCAGGTGGATGGACGGGGCGCTGTGCGCATCGATCAGGACGCCTGTATGGTTTGCGGTGCGTGCGCCGAGGCATGCGAGAGCGGGGCCATTTTTTTCAATGAGGCGTTGGGCCAGTACTACAAATGCGATCTGTGCCCCGACCTGGCGGCTCCGGCCTGCGTCACCATCTGCCCGGTCAGCGCGATCGTTCTCGCGGAGGCGCTGTGAATAACCTACACCCGCCAGCCGGTGGATGGATGGGCCGCCTCCTCGATGTAGATCTCACCAGCGGCGAGATAACCCGACGGTCAACCGCTGAATATTCCGATCAGATCCTGGGTGGGCGCGCTCTGGCAGCCGAGATCGCCTATCGCGAAATCCCCGCCGGGATCGATGCCTACGACCCACGCAACCGGGTCATTATTGCCACCGGGCCGCTGACCGGCACGCTCGCCCCGACATCCGGCAGGCTGTTGATGGGCAGCCTTTCTCCGCGCATTTACCCGCGTCCCTGGTACACGCACTCTACCCTGGGAGGCTGGTTTGGTCCAATGCTCAAGTACGCCGGTTTCGACGCGCTGGTTATTCATGGCCAGTCTGTCCGGCCGGTGTACCTAGAGATCCGCGAAGGTCAGGCGGTTCTGCGGGATGCGGCGGATCTGTGGGGCATGGATGCGCGGCAGACCCAGCTGGCGCTCAAAGATCGGCTGGGTCAGGAGATTCAGGTTCTGTGCATCGGCCCGGCCGGTGAAAACCGGGTACGCTTTGCCACCGTACAGCACGCAGAGGAGAACGCCGCCGGGCACAGTGGTTTTGGGGCGGTATGGGGCAGCAAGAACCTGAAGGCCATCACTGCATTTGGGATTAAAGGCGTGCCGGTTCACGATCCACACGGGTTGTGGGAAGAAGTCCGTCGGTTTGGAACCTACCGCATCTCACCCAACCACGGCATCCTCTTCCACCACGGCGAAAACAGGAAGAAAAAGAAACCCATCTGCTCGCAGGCCTGCACATTTAATTGTTACGTCAGCAATTATGGCGAAACAGTAGATGGCCGCAGAATCCCCGGGCAGTGCATCGGGGGGCTGGTGTGGATGAGCGACCACAACATGGAACACACCTATTACACCAGCGATCAGCTGGTGGTACCGGCCGGGCAGAATTTCGGTATGTGCGAAGAGGTCACCCTGCACGAGCGTTGCAACAGCCTGGGTCTGGATCAGTGGTTCCGGCTGGTCATCCAGCCCTGGCTGATCGCCTGTGAAGCAAAAGGCATCCACAGCATCCGGGGTTATCCAATCCGGCCCCGGGATGTATTCTGGTTCGATAATTTACTGGATGACCTGGCTTACCGGCGCGGGCTGGGCGACCTGCTGGCCGAAGACCTTTGCCGGGTGATGGACATGCTGGAAGGTGAGCTACCCGCCGAGTTGATCAGGCTGGGGCGCGAACTGGAGTTTGCCTTTGGCTTCCCCGCTCACCGCGAGGGCCGTTTCTGGGATGAGGAGCCGCTGCCTTTCTGGGTGATTTCGGCCATGATGTATGCTTCCGAGAGCCGCGACCCAACCATTGGAACGCACCAGAGCTCGCTCCTTTTGGCCGACTTTATGATCGAAAACCGCGAACTGGCGCGCCGGCAGTTCCGAGCCCTGTCGAAAAAAACCTGGGGCGATGAAAACTGCCTGGAACCCACCTTCGAAAATAAGTCTCCGGTTGCGATCTGGAGTCAGAACCAGCATATCCTTATCGATTCACTGCCGCTGTGCGACTTTGCCTTTCCCCAGCTGGTGCGCTCGATGGAAGATCGCGCGGAGTGGGAACGCTCAGAAGACATCTCCGGCGACCTGGACCTGGATTTACGCCTCTACCGGGCGGTGACCGGGCGGGATTGTTCTCACGAAGAAATGGTGCGCGCCGCGGAGCGAGCGTTTACCCTTGAGCGGTTGATGCTGGCGCGAGCGGGCCGCTCCCGGGTGATGGAAGAAGCACTTGCTCCGCACTTCCGCCTGCCCTGCCGTGCCGATGGCACCTTGATCGACGCGCAAGGCTTCTTCAGGCTGCTGGATGAATACTATACAGCCCGCGGGTGGGACCTCGAATATGGCTGGCCCACCCCCTCAACTTTATCCAAACTGGGTCTGGCGGATGCCATCCCGGAGATCGAACGCTTGAAAAAGGAGCTGATATGACGACCATTGCTTTGTTTGGCGCAGCGGGGAAGATGGGCTCGCGGATTTCGCGGCGCCTGCGTGAGAACGAGGAGTACCGGACGCTTTACGTTGAATCCGGTGAAGTTGGGAACCAGCGGCTGAAGGAACGTGGCGACACGCCTACCGCGCCTGACGAGGCTGCGCAGCAGGCAGACGTAGTCATCCTGGCGGTTCCCGACAAGCTGATTGGCAAAGTCAGTCAATCGACGGTACCGCAAATGAAGCCGGGGGCGATGCTGATGCTGCTTGACCCGGCAGCGCCGTACGGGGGCGAGCTACCCCGGCGTGAGGATATCTCCATCTTTGTTTGCCACCCCTGTCACCCGCCAATTGTCAACGATGAGACCGATCCCGAAGCGCGTCTGGACTTTTTTGGCGCCATCAAAGCCAAACAGCACGTGGTGGCGGCGCTGATGCAGGGTTCTGAAGCGGACTATGGCCGTGGGGAGGCCGTGGTGCGCGCGATTTTCTCCCCGGTGATGAATGTTTACCGGGTGACGGTGGAGCAGATGGCCATTCTCGAACCGGCGCTGTCGGAGACGGTGGTGCTGACGTGCATGGTCATTATGACGGAAGCGATCGAAGAAGCCGTGAGGCGCGGCGTGCCTCCGGAAGCGGCCCGGCAGTTTGTTCTGGGACATATGAATGTGAATGTAGGCATTTTGTTCAAATACATTGATGCCGAGCTTTCGGATGGGGCCAAGCTGGCCGTCAGCCGGGCGAAGACGCGCATTTTCCAGCCGGACTGGAAGGCCGTGTTCGAGCCGGAGAACGTGATGGCGGAAGTGAAAGCCATCACCCAGGGGATTACAGGTCAATAAACCCGGGGAAGGGAGGGTAGCCCAGATGAAGATTCTAATCATCGGCGGCACGGGATTGATCTCAGTTTCGATCACGAAAGACCTGCTCGACCGCGGCGAAGATGTGACTCTCTACAACCGTGGAAAGAGCACGCTGCCGCTGGATCCGCGCGCGAAAGTGATCCACGGCGACCGGACAGATTACCCGGCTTTTGAAGCCCAGATGCGAGAAGCCGGGCTGTTTGATGTGGTGATCGATATGGTTGGCTATCTGCCTGAGGATGGATCTGGTGTGATCCGGTCTTTCAGCGGGCGGGTGGGGCATTTCATCTTTTGTAGCACGGTGGACGTGTATCGGAAACCGGCTTTTCGCTATCCCTACACCGAAGGGGAGCCGTATGGCGGCTTGAATGCTTACAGTCGCAACAAGGTCATCCTGGAAAAGATGCTGCGCGAGGCAGAAAGCAAAGGCGCGTTCCCGCTGACCATCATTCGGCCAGCCTACACGTATGGCGAGAGCCGCGGACCGGTGCATCCGGCCGGGGGGAGTACCACTTTTCTCGACCGGATTATGAAGGGTAAACCGGTGATTATCCATGGAGACGGCAGTTCCTTCTGGGTAGCCTGCCACCGGGATGACGTGGCGCGCGCCTTTGTCGCGGCGGCCGGGCAGCCGCGGACGTTTGGCCGCTCTTATCATGTGACCGGCGAAGAGTGGATGACCTGGGATATCTATACCCAACGCATTGCAGAAGCGGTGGGGGCGCCTGAGCCGAAGATCGTGCACATTCCCACCGATGTTCTGATGAAGATCGACCCGCAACGCTATGCTGTAGTGGGTGAGAATTTCCAGTTTAACAACCTGTTCGATAATACGGCGGCCCGCACCGATCTGGAATTCCGCTACACAATTCCCTGGAAAGAAGGCGTGCGCCGCATGGTTGCCTGGCTGGAAGCCAATCAGCGGCTGGAGAACAGCGACCTGGATCCATATGAAGATCGCCTGATTGAATGGTGGCAGGTTCAGGGAAGAGGGGCGCAGCTGGTTTGAGGGTGGAACGGATGAAACTTGGATTATCCACCTATACCTACACCTGGTCCATAGGCGTGCCGGGACATTCCCCGGCACGGCCAATGACTGCCATGAATCTGTTGAGCGAGGCCCGGCGGTTGGCTGTGCGGGTGGTCCAATTTGCAGACAACCTGCCCCTGGACCGGCTCACCCCGGAGGAGGTACAGGCGGTGCTGGACTGCGCGGCGCAGCTGGGGATTCAGGTGGAGGTGGGGACGCGCGGCATTTCACCCGACCACCTTCGCCGTTATCTCGCTCTTGCCCGGCGCTTCCAGTCGCCGATTCTGCGCACTGTGATAGATACGGCCACGCACCACCCTTCAGCAGAGGAAGTGCTTCGAACGCTCGCTCCTCTGGAGACTGAATTTACTCAGGCTGGCGTGCGGCTGGCGATCGAGAATCACGACCGTTTCCAGTCACAGGCGCTGGCAGACCTGGTCAACCGGCTGGGTGCCCACTGGACAGGGATTTGCCTGGATACGGTCAACTCATTTGGCGCGTTGGAAGGGCCGCAGGTGGTGGTCGATGCGCTTGGGCCGCTTACCATCGATCTGCACATCAAGGATTTCACCATTTTTCGCGCCAGCCACATGATGGGCTTCACGGTTGAGGGCCGCCCGGCGGGCCAGGGCAGGCTGGAAATTCCCTGGCTGCTGGATGAACTAAAGCGGTACGGCCGGGACTGCAACGCCATCCTCGAGCTGTGGACCCCACCCGAAGAGACGCTGGAAGCGACCATTGCCAAAGAACAGCGCTGGGCGGAAGAAAGCATCCTTTATCTCCGCTCGCTCATTCCCGAATAAATCCGTTTGCCAGGGGGCATGGGCCATGCTTAGTCGAAATATCCTGCACTACGGGAAGGAGGCGCCACTGCCGGAGCGAATCACACTGCGCGCCGGCCCGCTGGATTTGATGTACGACCAGGGCGACCTGCGCTCCATCTGCCTGGGCGATCAAGAAATTCTGCGCCGCGTCTACGTGGCCGTCCGCGACCGCAACTGGGGCACCATTGCCCCGGTCTTCTCGAACGTTGAGCTGCGCGTGGACTCGGACCGTTTTGCGATTGCATACGATGTGGAAAACCGGGCGGGGGAAATTGATTTTGCCTGGCATGGTGAAATCCGCGGCGAAGCCGATGGCACGCTGACCTTTGAAATGGAGGGAACCGCTCGCAGCACTTTTTATAAGAACCGCATTGGCTTCTGTGTGCTGTACCCGGCGGGACTTTCCGGCCGGAGTGCCGAGGTAGAGCATACGGATGGCAGGCGAGAACAGGCCCCATTCCCGGTCGATATCTGCGCAGACCAGCCGGTGGAGCCTTTTGCGAACCTGCGCGCCATCCGCCATCCCGTAAGGCCCGGAGTGGTGGCCGAGGTGTGTTTTCGCGGCGATATTTTTGAGATGGAAGATCAGCGTCTTTGGACGGACGCCTCCTATAAGATCTTTTGTCCGCCTCTCAGTCTGCCGTACCCGGTTGAGATCCAGGCCGGAACGCGCATTGAGCAGTCGGTGAGGCTCAAACTGATCGGCCGTCGACCGCTTGTTAAACGAGAGACGATGAGCATCCCGGGTGGGTTGAGGAGGGGCGCAGGCGCTTCACTGCTGATTAAAGCTCCCCGTGACTGGCGGCCTGCGCCGCCGATCGGGTTGTCGGTCGCCAGCCACGGCGAACCGCTGAGCGCACGCGAGCTGAATCGGCTGCGAGCGTTACATTTACATCACCTGCGAGTGGAACTGCGGCTGTCTGAGCCAGAATATCCAGATCGGCTCAAGGAAGCAATGGATGAAGCGGGGTCCCTGGGGATCCCTTTAGAAGTGGCGCTGGCGGTCAGCAGCAGCGAACCCGAGGGTCAACTCTCTGAGTTGCGCGATTGGATGGCTGAGTTGCGCCCGGCGGTTTGCGCCTGGCTGGTATTCCCCGAGCATGAGCCGTACACCGGCGGCAACCCCAGCGAGGAAATAGCTCGACTGGCAAATCGTATCCTCAAGCCCAACGCCCCGTCGGTTCCTCTGGCAGTGGGAACCAACACCGATTTCATCTTTCTAAAACGCACCAGGCTGCCCCTGCAGTGGATGGATCAGGTGTGCATTACCCTCAACCCGCAGGTGCATGCGTTTGACCTTCAATCCATGGTCGAGACCCTGGAAGTACAACCGGTGGTGATAGAAAGCGCACGCCGAATGGCCCAGGGGAGGCCAGTAAGGGTCAGCCCCATCACCTTCAGGCCCCGCTTTAATCCCTATGCCACTGGCCCACAGGCGCAGAGCACGCCGGGAGAACTGCCGCCGCAGGTGGATGTACGTCAGGCGTCGTTGTTTGGCGCTGGCTGGACACTGGGCAGCCTGCGGGCGATGGTCGCAGGTGGGAGTGAAAGCGTCACGTATTACGAAACCACCGGATGGCTTGGGGTGATGGAAAGCGAAAAAGGTTCGCCACTTCCACACTTGTTTCCCTCCGTGGCAGGAAGCGTTTTTCCTCTCTACCATGTGTTGGCCGATTACGGAGAATTTGCCGGTGGGCAGGCGTGTGCTTTGAGCATCGCTTCTCCATTGCTTGTCAGCGCCCTGGCGCTGAAAAGGGGGGAGCATACCCGGTATATTCTGGCAAATCATACCGCCGAATCCCTGACCATCGAGCTCGAAACCGACGGTGAAACGCTGGATGTCTGGTCACTGGATGCAACGAACGCCGAATCTGGAATGCGAGACCCCGAAGGATACCGCCAGAAGGCGGGTGTGCCAACCCGCACCCAAAACGGTGTTGCCCTGTTCCATCTGCAACCGTATGGCCTGATTCGAGCAGATCATCACCCCGTTCGCTCAACACATTTTCTCCCCGGCTTTTCACGGGATGCCGGGGTTTCATCTTGACCCCGGGCATCAGCCTTGTCTCAATGTGGGATGCTCTGCCCTGACCGCTCTGTTGCCAGATTTTTTGGCTTGCCTTGGTTTACTTTTTGGATATACAATCTATCCAGATGAGAAGGTAGGAAAGTGGTTTTGACCTGGCAGGATGCCTTACGCTCCAGATAGCGAGGTTTGTTTCCAGAGACGGCCTGGTTCAACCCGGATGCATGGGGCAGCGCGTTGAACCAACCCTTGGCATTCGCTCTTTCCGCCACATTCATCCTTAATTTGTTGGGCGCTCCTGCCCAGCATCAATACGGCAAGCAATCTATATGGTATGAAACTGACCGAGGGGAGAGAAGACCGTGAATCAACGTATTGCAGTAAGGTCTACTTACGGGAATTGGGTGTCTACCAAATTGCTTTATATACCTGGAGTGTTGGGCGTTTTGTTTGCGGCTCTATCTGTACTGTTTCCCTGGCTGGCTATCTTCGCGGTCGTCTTCTTGTTGTGCTTTGCTTACTTTGCATATGCGCGATGGTGTTTTTCGCCCGAGGGAAAGAACATTCAGGCAAGGATTCAATCTCTTCTTGTGGATCATTTTGAATGGGCAGACACAGGGAAAGTACTTGATATAGGATGCGGCAGTGGCGCGGTAACCATTATGGTAGCGAAGAAATATCCTGATGTTCACGTGACTGGTATTGACTATTGGGGGAGAGCATGGGAATATTCCAAAGGTGTTTGTGAGAGAAATGCCCAGATTGAAGGTGTCAGCGATAGGGTTGCTTTTCAAAAAGCGAGCGCCTCCTCTTTGCCGTTCGATGACGAGTCCTTTGACGCAGTGATCAGCAATCTAACATTTCATGAGGTGGCAGACACCGAAGACAAGGGTTTACTTATCCAAGAGGCCCTTCGAGTACTTAAGAAGGGGGGTGTTTTTGCATTCCAGGACTTGTTCTACTGGAAACGGGTTTACGGTGAGGTGGAAGATTTGCTGGATAGGGCCAGAAGTTGGGGAATTGAGAGCGTGGAATTGATCAACACAAGCCAATCACAGTTCATACCCAAAGCACTAAAATTGCCGTTTATGGTTGGGACCATAGGTATTCTGCGGGGTAGGAAATGAGGATGTTTGCTATTGTGAGGCAAGCATAAGCGTGCTCAACACGCGCTTTCAACTTACGTAGCTCCGCATCGCGGCGTAGGTGAAGCGATGGTCGTTGGCTACTCTTCCGTCATACTGTACAAGCGCTGGTAACATACAGGCCTGATGACAAGGAATGAACGAATACATTCTTATTGGCGTCTCCATCTTACTGCTCATAAGCGTTCTGGTCAGCAAAATATCTGACCGGTTCGGTGTACCTGTGCTCTTGTTATTTTTGATATTGGGGATGCTGGCGGGGTCTGATGGGCCTGGGGGCATTTACTTCGATGATCCCGCCCTGGCGCGATCTATCGGTGTCATCGCATTGATCCTGATCCTGTTCTCTGGCGGAATGGATACGGATTGGAACAGTATCCGCCCTGTGATCAAAGAAGGCCTGTTATTATCCACTCTCGGCGTACTCCTTACTGCGCTGACGGTGGGCTTTTTTGCAAGAGCGCTTCTGGGTTGGTCGCTGGTTGAAGGTCTGCTGCTTGGTTCGATTGTCTCTTCTACAGATGCGGCGGCGGTGTTTTCCGTGCTGCGCTCTAAAAGTATCGGTCTCAAAGGACAACTGAAACCGTTGCTGGAACTCGAATCGGGCAGCAATGATCCTATGGCGATCTTCCTTACGGTGGGTTTGATCCAGTTGATCACCCAACCCGGGTTATCACCTCTCAACTTAATTGGTTTCTTTGTCCTGCAAATGCTCATTGGGGCGGTTCTGGGTTATTGCATGGGTAGAGTAATGGTTTTCCTGATTAACCGTCTGAAGTTGGGTTATGAAGGTCTCTACCCGGTGCTGACTTTGTCGTTAGTGCTTCTTACTTTTGGGTTGACCAACGCAATTGGGGGAAATGGTTTTCTGGCTGGCATTATTCTGGCCCGCCATGATTTCATCCATAAAAGAAGCCTGGTGCGCTTTCACGATGGTTTGGCCTGGCTCATGCAAATCGCCATGTTTTTGAGCCTGGGCTTGCTTGTTTTCCCCTCACGTCTTGTTCCTGTAGCAGGCATCGGCTTGCTTATTGCAGGATGGTTGATATTTATCGCCCGCCCCGTTAGCGTTTTTGTTTCTTTGCTCCCGAGCGCTCTGAACTGGCGAGAAAAAGCTTTCATATCCTGGGTTGGGCTGCGCGGAGCAGTCCCAATCATATTGGCCATCTTTCCTCTGTTGGCCGGGATACCAGAAGCCCACGTGATTTTCAACGTGATTTTCTTTGTGGTGCTGGCGTCGGTATTGCTACAAGGAACATCCATTCCTCTGGTTACCCGCTGGTTAAAAGTTTATGCCCCCATAATTCCGAAGCGCATGTATCCTATCGAATATACGCCCATGGGCGGGCTGAAAAGCGAACTCAAGGAATTGACCATACCGCCCAATTCCCCCGCGACTGGGAAGGCCATTGTCGAACTGGGACTTCCTGCTGACTTTCTGATCATCCTCATCGCAAGAGATAATGACTTTATGTTACCAAGCGGGGGGACGGTTCTACAGGGCGGAGACACTTTGCTGGTGTTATCAGATAAGAAATCATTGGATGAAATGCTTGCAAAACTCACCTTGCAGGAGAATGGAAAGGAAGCGCCGGGCTAACGCGCCCGGCTGATGCCCGCCATTGGGTGTTTTCAGGAGCTGATTGGATGGATAGAATCGGAAGCCAGACCAATCTACCCATTCCATCCGTATGGTCTCCAATTTGCGATCCTACATTTACGGTCTGCCAGGCTGATAAGTTCAGAGCCAGGGAATATACCAGAAATGTTGACCTTCAAACTAGCCACCGGTGATCAGTATGAAACATTCTTCCAACTGATGCTCAATGAAGCGTCTGATTATCTTCTGCGTACAATGGAGTTGATGCACATGACCCTGGAGCAAGCGAGACACTTGTTCGAGCATGTCGGGCAGGTCTATGGCATCTATGAGGACGACAAATCAGTGGGCTTTTACTGGATCGAAGAACGATACAAGGTGTTGCATCTTCATGGGCTGGTGCTTCGAGAAGAGTTTCAGGGGAAGGGAATTGGCACTCAAGTATTGAAGATGCTGGAGAGTGAATACGGGCCTCGTGTGGCAGCAATAGAGTTGGGGGTTCACCAGTCGAACGAAAAGGCCAAACGTCTTTACGAGAGAATGGGTTTTCAAACGGTAATCTATCGATCTGAATTGGGGTTTTACATAATGCGAAAGTCACTACACGATGATCCAGCATAACTCTGGCTGGGAGAGCCGCACTGGAGTAGACAGGGGTTCAGTTCACCTGTAATAGCTTAAACTTCATCTGACACATCTTACTGATCAGGCACTGAAATCGGTCAGTGTCTGATCTGGGTGAGGTTCGTTTCCTGGCGGAGAAAAGAGCGTCTCGAGCCTTTTCTCCCTGGCCAGGTGCTTTGTGTCTTGGAACGTCTGATAAGGCGTTTTCCCGAAGCAATATTTGCCAGTGTGTGTCCTTTCGTGATTGTACTGCCAGAGCCATTGATCCAGGTCTGTTTGCAGTTCCTGGATGGAGTGATAGATTTTCTTGCGAAACGCCACATGGTAGAACTCTTCTTGTATGGTGCGGTGAAACCGTTCGCAGATACCATTCTTTTGGGGGTGCCGGGCTTTAGTCATGGAGTGGTCGATATCCTCAATCGCCAGGTACAGCTCATCCTCATGATGTTCGAGTGAGCCATAGGACTCGGTTCCGCGATCGATGCGCGCTCGCAACAGGCGAATATCGTCCTCCTCGAAGAAGGGCAGCACCTGATCATTAAGCATGTCCGCGGCCACCAGGGCGTTCTTGCGGTCATAGAGCTTCACAAACGCCACTTTGGTATAGGTGTCCATAAAGGTCTGTTGCACTCCCTTAAGGGTTTCGATGGAACAGATGTCCTGGGCGCCCAGGTAGCCAGGGTGTTCGGTTTCGATCTCCCCCTGAGCTTCCTTCTCCTGCCCATTCGCCGGTTGCTCCACGGCCATTGCCGTCATCGCTTCCTCGATGGCGGGATCGCCCCGATTCTTGAGGATGGGTTTCTTCCGACTGATCTCTTGCAGACCCGCTTCGCCATGGGCATCCTAGAGTTCTTGGAAGCGATAGAAGCTGTCCCGGGAATAGCCCATCACCTTGCACGTCTGGCTAATATTCCCCAACTGCTCGGCCAGTTGCAATACACCAACCTTTGTCTTGATGATCTTCTCCACTGTTTTCCCAGCCCGGTTTTTTAGCTCTGTTCGATGACGTTTTGGACATTCGATCCTATCTCTATTTCAGTCCAATTTTTATCCACTCCCCCGGGGAGGTTTTTTGTCAACTTTCTGTGAGCGGTGGTAAAATTTTCTTGCTCCATCCATTTCATCCGAAAGAGAATTCCCATGCCAGACTCAAACGTGACCCGAATGGCACAGGTGCTGGTGGACTACTCCATCGCTATCCAGCCCGGTGATACTGTGTTGATTGAAGCCACCACGCTGGCAGAAGAACTGGTGCGCGAGGTTTACCGCCGGGTGCTGGAACGCGGCGGACATCCGCACCTGTTGCTAGCGCTCCCTGATCAGGATGAAATCTTCTACGCCGCGGCATCCCGCGACGAGCAACTGGATTTCGTCCCAGCCCTGCATCACTACGCCGCCGAGAACTTCGACGCGCGCATCCGCGTCTACTCCGATGGCAACACCCGCGGCTTGAACAGTGTCAACCCCGCGCGCCAGGCGCGCCGCCAGAAAGCTCTCTCGGTGGTTCAGCGGGCAGTTTTCCGCCGCGCCGCTGCCGATCAACTGCGCTGGGTGAGCACTCTCTTCCCCACCCAGGCGTACGCCATGGAAGCCGGTATGGGCTGGCACGAGTACCGCCAGTTCGTCTTCTCCGCCTGCGCGGTGGACGGCTCAGTTGCTGACCCGGTTGTCTACTGGCAGGAAGTGGGCAGGAAGCAGCAGAAGTTTATCACCGCATTCCAGGGACACGACCGCGTCACCCTGCGCGGTCCCAACGTGGACCTGACCCTCTCCATCCGCGAGCGGCGCATCCTTAACTCCTGTGGCATTCACAACATGCCCGACGGCGAAATTTACACCGGTCCTGTGGAAGATTCGGTAGAAGGCTGGGTGCGCTTCACCTATCCAGCCATTTATGACGGACGCGCTGTGGAAGGCGTGGAACTGACTTTCCAGAAAGGACAGGTGGTCCGGGCAACCGCACGCACCAATGTTGAATTTCTGGAGCAAACCCTGAACAGTGACCCCGGCGCGCGTTATCTCGGTGAATTTGCCATCGGCACTAACTTCCACATCAATCGCTTCACCGGCAATATCCTCTTCGAT
>Ga0226835_1001088_pt1 | contig 17555 bp, 14 predicted proteins | sample LAC_MetaG_1_FD_163627 | JGI IMG/M metagenome (GOLD analysis project Ga0226835, IMG submission 163627) | Anaerobic ammonium oxidizing microbial communities from anammox membrane bioreactor (MBR) in UC Berkley, California, United States -... | ecosystem: Engineered > Bioreactor > Anaerobic >...
AAACAAACCTTATCAATCCGTATAATGGTGATTGAGCGATACCTGCAATGGCGGTTGAGCGACGTCGAAACCGCCATTCCTTAGCTAATATAAACCTTTTTTTCTGTACTTTCCCTTGATGGAAAGTACTATAGATCAAAGAGATAAAAAAGGAACCTGTTCACTCCGAACCAACTTATTCTCAGTAACGACCCCCCCAAAAACTCCACCTCTTACAAATCAGTTTCAACAAAATGCGCTTTGGGTTGTTATGAATACAAATCAATTGTCTAAAATTATGCAAAAAACTTTCATTATTCTTCTCACCTTACTGCTGTCGGGCATAGGCCTGAAGTCACAGGACCGCAGCAAAACTGTTTTTACCTTCGATCCGCTCCCATACGCTTATGATGCGCTTGAAAAAGCCATTGATGCCCAGACCATGGAGATTCATTACAGCAGGCACCACCGGGCATATTACGACAACTTCATGAAAGCCATTGCCGGCACCGACTTAGAATATATGAGTCTTGGCGATATCATGGCACACATCAGCAATTATCCGGCAGCCGTACGCAACAATGCCGGAGGTTATTTCAACCACAGTTTGTTTTGGACTGTGATGTCGCCCGATGGTGGTCAGCCCGAAGGCGCATTGCTTCAGGCTTTGAACGAAAGCTTCGGCTCGTTGGAAGCCTTCAAAAAGCAATTTGAACAAGCTGCGGCTACCCGTTTTGGCAGTGGCTGGGCATGGCTGAGTATGGATGTAGGCGGTAAACTTTTCATCAGCTCTACGCCAAATCAAGACAATCCGTTAATGGACGTAGTCAACGAAAAAGGTACCCCCATTCTCGCTTTAGATGTTTGGGAACATGCGTATTATCTACGTTACCAAAACAAACGGGCAAGTTATATTTCGGCTTTCTGGGACGTCGTCAACTGGAAAGAGGTGGCTCGTCGCTATGCCGAAGCGATGAAACACGGTCAGTAATGAATTTTAGCCGTTAAGCCGCACCGAAACAACAACCCAATAACTTTTAACAAGAAGTCAGCGCTTTTTTTTGGGGAAACCGAAAAAGCGCTGACTTCTTTGTATTTTGGCAAATGAATGGAATTAGCTACCTTTACCGCCAGAAAAATCCGACAGGGGAAGCTCCTGTTTTTTTGACAAACCTATTATTAATCAGTAAGATGAAAAAGACTGCTTTAAATGCCTACCATCACCGCATGGGTGGAAAAATGGTTGAGTTTGCCGGTTTCGAAATGCCGGTTCAGTTTGAGGGTGTCAATATCGAACATGAAACTGTCCGAAAGGCATTGGGTGTATTCGATGTGTCGCACATGGGTGAATTCAGGGTAACGGGTTCAAAAGCCTTTGAACTGGTTCAGCGTCTGACCACCAACGACGTCGCCGCTTTGACCGACGGCAAAATTCAATACAGTTGCTTCCCCAATGGGAAAGGTGGCATCGTGGACGATTTTTTGGTTTACCGTTTTAGTCCGGAAAATTATCTGTTAGTGGTTAACGCCGCCAACATTGACAAGGATTGGTCGTGGGTTACTGCCAACAACACCCACGGAGCAACAGTGGTGAACGAGAGCGATCAAACCTCGCAACTTGCCGTTCAAGGCCCGTTGGCAATGGAAGCCATGCAAAAACTCACCTCAACACCCATTACCGATATGGAGTATTATACTTTCAAGGTGATTGAATTTGCCGGTGTGCCCAATGTGCTGCTTTCGACCACCGGATATACAGGCGCCGGCGGCTGCGAAATCTATTTCCCAAATCAAGTCGCAGGCCGTATCTACAAGGCTGTGCTTGAAGCCGGTGCACCTTTTGGCATCAAACCAATCGGTTTGGCTGCCCGCGATACACTCCGACTTGAAATGGGTTTCTGCCTCTATGGAAACGACATCAGCGAGACCACTTCCCCCATCGAAGCCGGTCTGGGCTGGATCACCAAATTTGTGGAAGGCAACGACTTTATTGACCGCCCTCTGCTCGAACAACTGAAAGCCAACGGCACAGCACGGGTGCTTAAAGCGTTCGAAATGGAAAAAGGAATACCGCGCCAGCATTACGAAATATGCAACGAAGCCGGTGAAATCATCGGCGAGGTAACCTCAGGAACCATGTCGCCAATGCTGAAAAAGGGAATTGGAATGGGTTATATTGACAAAGCTTACAGCAAATTAGGAACATCCGTTTTCATCAAAATCCGCGAAAAACTGCATCCTGCAACATTGGTAAAACTCCCTTTCTATAAAGGTTAAACCACGATAAAACATTGAACAAAGCGCCCTCAGCCGATGGCGCTTTGTTTGTTTTTTTTATAGAATCTGATCATCGCGGCGTAGTCGGAGCAAAATGAGGTTCTCTTAGAAGGAAGAAAAAACCGAGGCTCACCGCTCTGAGAAAGCCTTCAGTCATTTAAAAAATCAAAATCATTTTCCCTTCCGCATCCCATAACGATGTTGGCTAACATGGCATCAAGATCCAAATTCAGACAGTTTTTGGATCCCTGCAATCTGGGTTAAATTGGTTTCCTGATCAGGTTTTTTGTTTCTTCTTTTTTGCTGCCGGAAATAGCACATTATTGAGAATCAAGCGATAACCCGGCGAATTGGGAAACATATCGAGTTCCGTAGGAGGGTCGCCCACCAAATGTTGATAATCTTCGGGGTCGTGGCCGCCGTAGAAGGTCCAAAAGCCGTTTCCGAAAGTTCCGTGCAGATAACGATCCTCCCCGAAGGCTTTATTTTCGCCCAATACAATCACCTCGCTTTTCACCAAATTCTTGTTAAAGGCAGTCGTTTGTCCCATAAATCCTTTGATCACCTGCTCGTGGTTTTGGGTCAGCATGGTGGGCACCGGATCCCATTTGGCCGAAAATTCAAAAAGGGTAAAAAAGTCGTTGCGCTCGTTGATGGATTTGCTTCGGTAATTGGTGACATCAATATCCGAAATTTCGTATTCTGTGGGGTTCACCGACACCTTGAAATCGGTGAAGGCAAAGCAGTTATCGTAATTTAATCGTTCGGGGTCGCCTGGTCGGATGCCATCGCCGTCAAACATCACATCGCAGATATCTAAACCCTCGGCAGCCAAAGCCACATCATAACTATCCGTAGCAGAGCACATGGCAAACATATATCCGCCTCCGGCAACAAACTCACGGATTTTCTGGGCAACCGCCAATTTGAGTTGCGACACCTTTTTAAATCCAAAACGGGCAGCCGTGGCCTCCTGTTGTTTCACGTCTTCCTGATACCAGGGAAAGCTCCGGTAGCGAGCCCAGAATTTCCCGTACTGACCCGTAAAATCCTCATGGTGAAGGTGAAGCCAATCGTAGGTAGGAAGTAATCCTTCCAACACTTCATCGTCGTAAACCACATCGTATTCGATCTCGGCATAAGTGAGCACCAAAGTTACGGCATCATCCCAGGGGAGCTTGTTTTTTGGCGAATAAACTGCAATACGGGGCACTTTTTGCAGCTTCATTTCATCCATATTAACGCCCATATCGGCTATCTCCGACAAAATGGCTGCGGCTTGCGCATCGGCGATCACCTGACAGGAAACATTGCGCAGACGACATTCTTTTTCAAAACTTTCGTGATACGGAATAAGATAACTTCCACCCCGATAGTTAAGCAGCCAACTGATTTCCACATCCTGCTTCAAGACCCAAAACGCTATTCCATAGGCTTTCAGATGATTGGTCTGGCTGTGATCCATTGGGATAAGCAGATAGGCTGCTACAAGCTTTGACGAAATCAAAAGAAAAAAGCCAAAAGTCAGCGCAAAGCGAATGATGCGTTTCATATGCAATGTTGGAATAAATCAGCGTAAAATTCAGGCAAAAATACGAATAAAACAGTCGGGCTTTGTGTATGGGTAATAGGTCTCCATCTGAACACCGGGTTGCGGTTTTGGCTCGTCAGGCGGTTCGCATCATTCAGTCCGCTTTTTGTTTGCTCTCACAAGGTATTAATCAACCAATTATATAAACAATCGAAAAGGCCTAAGGCTCATAAACCCTGAAATCATCATCGTCGAAGAGCAAAGTTTTGTTCAGACTGATAGGTGTGCCAAAGACTTTTTTCAGGACGATGATCTTCTTCAACCCCAAGGTTTTCAGCGAATCAGTGAGTTTTTCGTTGGTTATCTGGTGGTTTTCGAGCAGCCAACCCTTGCGGTGTGTAAAATAGAGCGGTGTAGGATATTGTCCGCTGTTGACGGCCACAAGGCCGCCCGAAGGGTCAAGGCTGTCCATCAGGGTCTCAAGGCGTAGCAGGGCTTTCGACTCATCTTTGATGCGAAGATCGTGTTGTTGGTTTAAAACACCTTCGAGCATAACTAACGCGAGAAGAACAGTCGGCATCCATTGCCGACGCGGTTTGGCCGTCACATTTGCCTTTGTTGTTCCTGTATTTTGCATAAAGCCGGCCGAAAGCCACGAAAGACCCTGCGCTGCCACAACGGCCATCACCGGAATAAATGGCACCATATAATAGGAATGCCGAACAAAATTTTCGCCCGCCCGAAACATAAAACCCAGAAACAACAGGCTCGACATCAGAAACCAAACGAGAGGTTTCTTATTCGGCACGATAAAAAGTGAAACAAGGCCGATTAGAAAAAGAGCAAATCCGCTGAATTTTAGTGCAGTGTCGTAAAACATCTCCGCTGTCAGGCCTTTCCGATCCATGAGTTCGGTAGCCCCGGCAAGAAAAGGTTTTCCCATGAAAAAATGGACAAACCCGCCCTTTTCATTCAAAAATGGCACCTGAAACGCATACCACCAAAGTGTTGGCAACAATGCGGCGGTACTGACCGCAAATAAAATTAACCGGCGTTTGACGGGCTGTGTTTTATCCAAAAGTAAAAATGGCAAAAGGGCCAAAGCTAAGCCTGCTGGCACTTTGGAAAGCAATCCGGCAGCAATCAACAAAGCGGCAACACTCAGCCGCGGCCAGGCTTTTCTGTCGTACAACCATCGGCAAGCAGCATCGAGCCCCAGCATTACTAAGGAAACACTGAAAGTATCGGGCATGATTTTGCGCGAATACATCAGCCAAAGCGAGGGCAATAAAATCAAGACGGCATTGAAAGCCGTTTTTTCGTCGAGAAAACGTTTCACAAGACGATAAAAAGCCCAGATTCCTGCAGATGAAATCACAAGATTGATCAGACGGCCATACCAGTGGGTATAGCCAAACAACAGCGACATCAGATAAATCATGTAGTTAAACAGAGGAAATTCCATGCCGGTAATGCCGCTTTTCTCCCCGGCCATATCCACCCTCGGCAGCCAGATGCGGGCGTCCGTTTCGTAGAAATTTCGTGCTACCATCGTGACGGTTGTCTGTCGCCAGTTGTGCGCCACCTCGAGCGGCGGCTGGGTGATACCAATCAACCGGAGCAAGAAAAACAGCAAAATCCAAAAGCGGACATCATGGGCAAGAAGTTTGAATCTTCGACCGAAAGCACACAAAAAAAATGATTTTACCATGAAATGTGCATTAAAAATCCAATGCAGGAGGCCGATTTATAGCAAAACGCTGTTTTCCCTTTTGCAGGCAAAGATAGAACATTGTCATTTGGCGATGACAAATATTCATTAACAGACGTTTAAAACTCAGAAGTGAAATGAAAGCGGATGTCTTTATACTTCTCCATGGCGGTTTGCAAGGCATAGGGTGAATCGGCCAGGAACACATCCCTGCCATCTTTGTCAAGCGCCAGAGCCGAAGCTTTACGAGCCTTAAAATCGTCTAACATGGCTTTGTTATCGCTGGTAATCCAGGCGGTTTTATAGAGGTTGATGGGTTCGTAGCGGCAACTGGCTCCATATTCGTGCAAGAGCCTGTATTGAATCACCTCGAACTGGAGTACACCAACGGTTCCGATGATTTTCCTGCCGCTTGTTTTTCCCGTAAAAAGCTGTGCTACACCTTCATCGGTAAGCTGGTCGAGGCCTTTGGCCAATTGCTTCGACTTCATGGGGTCGGCATTTTCCACATAGCGGAACAGTTCGGGCGAGAAACTTGGAATGCCTTTGTAGTGAAGCAGTTCGCCCTCGGTGAGGGTGTCGCCAATCTTAAAATTGCCGGCATCATAAAGCCCGACGATATCACCCGGATACATCTCGTCCACTACCTCTTTCTTTTGTGCCATAAAAGCCGTTGGGTTCGAGAATTTCAGCTTCCGATCCAAGCGCACATGATGGTAAGGTTTGTTTCGTTCGAAACGACCCGAAACAACACGTACAAAAGCAATCCTGTCGCGGTGGTTGGGATCCATATTGGCATGGATTTTAAACACAAAACCGGTAAAAGAGGTCTCATCAGGCCGGATGAAACGTTCCTCAGTCTCGCGACCGACCGGCTTTGGAGCGATACGGATAAAGCAGTCAAGCAACTCTTTCACCCCGAAATTATTGAGCGCACTGCCAAAAAATACGGGACACAGGTCGCCACGCAGGTATTCGCTCACATCAAACTCGGGATATACGCCTTCGATGAGTTGGAGTTCTTCGCGCAAGGTACGCGTGTCGTCATCGCCCAAATACTGAACTAAAAAAGGGTTGTTCAGGTCGGAAAATGCAATCCCTTCTTCCACACGTTGTTTGTTTGGCTCGAAAAGATAAAGGTTCCGATCGAAAATATTGTAAACGCCTTTGAATTTCGGCCCCATATTGATAGGCCAGCTCAGAGGCGTAAGTCGCAGGCTGAGTTTTTGTTCGATTTCATCGAGCAGTTCGAAACCATCTTTCCCCGGCCGATCGAGTTTGTTGATAAACACCATAATAGGGGTTTTGCGCATCCGGCACACTTCTACCAATTTTTCGGTTTGCGGTTCCACGCCTTTGGCCACATCAATCACCACAATCACACTGTCAACAGCGGTGAGGGTGCGGTAGGTATCTTCGGCAAAATCCTGATGACCCGGAGTATCGAGGATGTTCACCTTCACGTCGTGGTATTCAAAGCCCATGACGGATGTAGCCACCGAGATACCGCGCTGTCGTTCGATCTCCATCCAATCGGAAGTGGCAGTTTTTTTGATTTTATTCGATTTCACCGCTCCGGCCACCTGAATGGCGCCGCCAAAGAGTAGCAGTTTTTCGGTTAATGTTGTTTTCCCGGCGTCGGGATGGCTGATGATGGCAAAGGTACGTCTGCGCTGGATTTCGTCGGTAAATCCCATGTAGTGAATTCGTTTTTTGGGCGGCAAAGATACACATTTGGCCGTGTTTTCGCAGCCGGTTATTTTCGGGCGCAGTTTTTTTTTGGTGGCAGTAAGACAGTTCTACCGTTAAAGCCATCACAAAAAAAACTACCTTTGCAGCAGGAAATTCTATGTAATAAACAAAACCATTTTTTTATGGAAAGAGACGAAAAGATTTTTGACCTCATCCGTCAGGAACGCCAACGCCAGATGCATGGTATCGAGCTGATTGCATCGGAAAACTTTGTCAGCGACCAGGTGCTGGAAGCGATGGGATCGGTATTGACCAACAAATACGCCGAGGGCTATCCCGGAAAGCGCTATTATGGCGGCTGCGAGGTGGTTGACCAGGTGGAGCAATTGGCCATTGATCGTGCCTGTGAGCTTTTCGATGCCGAGTATGCCAATGTTCAACCTCATTCGGGCGCTCAGGCCAATATGGCCGTATTTTTCACCTGTCTGCAGCCCGGAGACACCTTTATGGGCCTTGACCTTTCGCATGGCGGACATCTTTCGCATGGGTCACCCGTCAACAGTTCGGGCATCCTTTACCGCCCTGTGGCATACGGTGTGAGCGAATCCACCGGACTTGTTGACTACGACAAGATGGAAGAGTTGGCCGTCAAAGAAAAACCCAAGCTCATCGTGGCTGGCGCTTCGGCCTATTCGCGCGACTGGGATTTTGAGCGCATGCGCGACATTGCTGATGAGGTAGGCGCTATTTTGATGGCCGACATCGCACATCCGGCTGGTCTCATTGCCAAAGGATTGCTCAACGATCCTATCGAGCACTGCCATATCGTGACCACCACCACCCACAAAACCCTGCGCGGCCCGCGCGGCGGCCTTATTCTGATGGGTGAAGATTTCGAAAACCCCTGGGGTCTGACCACACCTAAAGGCGAAATCAAAATGATGTCAACCCTGCTCAACTCGGCCGTTTTTCCCGGCATTCAGGGTGGCCCGCTCGAACATGTGATTGCCAGCAAAGCAGTGGCTTTCGGCGAAGCACTCAGCGACGGCTATTTCCGTTATATCCTGCAAGTGAAGAAAAACGCCGAAGTGATGGCCAAAGCCTTCGTCAACCGCGGCTATCACGTTATATCAGGTGGAACAGACAATCATCTGATACTGATTGACTTACGAAGCAAATTCCCCAGTCTCACCGGAAAAACTGTTGAAAATACCCTCGTGAAAGCTGATATCACCATCAACAAAAACATGGTACCCTTCGATAGCCGCTCACCTTTCCAGACTTCCGGTCTGCGTATCGGAACTCCCGCCATCACCACACGCGGCCTAAAAGAAGAGCATATGGAACCCATTGTTGCATTGATTGATGAAGTGATCAGCAATGTGGAAAACGAAGCCGTGATTACAAAAGTGAGAACAGAAGTCAACCGAATGATGTCGGAATTCCCACTATTCGCCTGGTAATTTGATATTTATATTTATTTTTAAAACGTGTAACAGTGTTCTTTAACAGTGTTACACGTTTTTTTAATTTCAAATTCTCAGATAAGGAGAAGGCGGCAACCTGTGATTTTAATCAATGCTTTCTTTACCAACAACGACGGTTAGCATCTGTTCGGGGTTCAAATATTTCTGAGCCAGGCGTTGAATATCGGAAATTGTCGTTTCCTGTATTGCAGCGAGACTCTTGAGGTAATAACTCATATCAAATCCGGTGCCGATGAGCGACTTAAATTTTTCCGCCTGATTGAACACTCCATCCAATGCATGGAGATAAATGCCGTTTAGGTAGTTCTTTACCGTTTGAAGCTCCTCCTCTCCCACCGGCTGATCCATCAGTCGGTTAAGTTCGCGATGAATCTCCTCCAAAGCTTGTCGGGTAACGCTGTTTCCAACCTCGGTGGAAATGCTGAATCCCGTTGCTTTCAACAAAGGCGAAACTCTAGAACTGATACCATAAGTATATCCTTTGTCCTCGCGGAGGTTCAGCATCAGTCGCGATCCAAAAAAGCCCCCCAGCAAGGTATTCAGCACTAAGAATCCAAAATAGTCGGGGTGGTTGCGCTCCATCACCGGGCGCCCCACGACAATGGATGACTGCTGGGCGTTATCTTTAAAAATAAACTCTTTTCCCGGTTGAAAGTCAGTCTGTTGCAGAAAATCCACAGGAATAGAAGCTTCGGATATCCACATTCCCAGATTCTGTTGAATTATCTCGATGATTTTGGGGGTGATATTTCCGCTCAGGATGAGAAACGATGTTTTGGGGATAAAAAAATCGCGGTGGAAATCGCGTAGTATCTCAATATTCAGCAGGTCAAAATCGGCTTCCGTGGCCAATTTGCCATACGGTGTCATTGCGCCAAAAAGTCCGGCATTAAAATGACGGGAAGCCAGATGTTGCCCCTTTTGGCTGTTTTGCTGAAACTCATGCTTCTTCCCTTTCAGGTACAGCTTGAAATAGCGTTGGGGAAAGGTCGGGTATTCAATCATTTCGCATACCAAAGGAAGCAGCCGGTGGAAGCTTTTGTCGTTACATTCAAGCGAAAGAAAGGCAAAATCTTTCGTTGTCATGTGATACAGATTTGCCCCGTGATATTCAATTTTGGCGCTTAGTCTGCCGGCGGTGTGCATGGCTGTACCTTCGGGCAGCATGCCCAAAGTGCTTGAGGCCGCCAACGGCTGGGGGTGCCAGGCACTACCGGCACGAAAAATCAGATCGAAACGGAAAGCACGCATGGATGAATCGTGAAAAGCATATACATTCAACCCATTATCGAATGTAAATATTTCAGGTTCAACAAGTTTTAGAGCTGATTGCAAACCAAGAGATGGGGCTATATTCCGTATGGGATGGGTCAGATCATTCATCTTCTTTGAGGTAATAAAGGGTACTGCAATTGCTCTCATTCAGGAACAAATTGGTCGTTTCGTATAACTCTTGTGCTTGAACATCCCGATATTTGCGGCTTATCGTATTGATTAGGTTGGCGTCACCCAAATGGGCATACATGGCTAAATTCATCGCCTTATCAAGCACACTGATATTGTCAAAAACCTCAATGGTTTCCATTTTATTTTTTACTTTCTGAAGCGAAGAAGGCGAGGGTTTTTTATCTAAAAAGCGCATCAACGTTTCATTGAGAGCTGTCACCGCTTTATCAAAATCCACACCGGGCATCACTTTCCCGCTGATGACGAACAATCCGGGATCAAGATTACCTGTGGTAAAAGCGCTGATTTCAGCAAACAAAGATTTTCGCATCACCAATTCGCGGTACAGGATTGAGGAACGGCCTGAGGCCAGCAGATTGGCCGCCAGACTCAATGCAAAATATTCATCTTCCAGATAAGCCGGGATATGCCAGGCTTTATATATTGCGTGTGCCGGCACTTTTTGCTTTGTTTCAACAAAACGCGCCTGCGTCTGCTGCGGTTCTGCCGGAAGAAGCCGCCGGTTGACAGGCCCGGCAGGGATTGGAGTAAACCATTTTTCGGCAAGCTTTTGAGCCTGATGGGTTTCCACATTGCCCACTATGCTCACAATAGCGTTGTTCGGATTATAAAACCGCGCATAGAAACTCTTCACATCCTCCATCGTGGCTTTTTCGATGTGTGAAATCTCTTTGCCAATGGTACTCCACTGATACGGATGCACTTTATAGGCCAAGGGCCGCAGGATAAACCATGCATCGCCGTAAGGCTGGTTGAGATAGTTCTGTCGAAACTCTTCGACCACTACCTGCCGCTGAACCTCGAGGCTTTTGGCTGAAAATGCCAGATTGAGCATCCTGTCCGACTCAAGCCAAAAGGCAGTCTCGATGTTTTGAGCTGGAAGTGTCAAATAATAATTGGTGATGTCACTGTTAGTGAATGCATTGTTTTGCCCTCCGGCCATCTGAAGCGGTTCGTCGTAGCGGGGAATATTCACCGAGCCGCCAAACATCAGATGTTCAAAAAGATGAGCAAAGCCAGTTTGATCCGGGTGCTCATCGCGTGCGCCAACATCGTACAAAACGTTCATGGCCACAATGGGCGAAGAAACGTCGCGGTGGACAAAAAAACGAAGTCCGTTGGAAAGTGTAAAACTGTCGAAAGTGACCATAGGCTGGAAAAGTTCGCAAAATTACCAACTTTCCGGCTTCATTCGTCATATCCTTACACTACTGCCCACTAAACTTTTTTGATATCATTCCTAAATACCTATAAATTAGTTAGTTAAAATGAAATCACTAGATCTACATTTGAATTCATTATCCTCTAAATATAACTTAAATCAATTAGCGACTGTAAATTATACAGTTATTAATCAAGCGTTTACAATATCCATTTATAGTAAAACTCAGCAACTTAATTTTTTAGTAGACACTAGTGATATCCTTACTTCAATCCTTTAAATAGAAGAGAAAGTTTTTCCAGGAACTTATTTTTTATTCCCAGGAAATAAATTGCAACAATCAACGCACAAAACAGTAAATCAGCTTACCAGCTTTGTTTTCTTACTGTATTTTCAATCAAAAATCCTGTGTGTGCAACAAAGCGAAAATTTGCAACAAAGATTCATCCGTAAATTCATCCTCCATAGCTCAAAACTGGTTGTTAAAAGCTGCGGTTATTTCTTCTTTGTCGGATCGGTTGTTGCAGAATTGTATCGCACTAATTTTTCCAAATCAATTTCTCCGTTATCTTTACAAAAATCGTTTGCAAATTCTTTTGTAAATTTGTTTATCATTTGCGAATACGATTTTACAAAATTATCGTTTTTCTCTTTTGCTTTGTATCCAAGCGGTTCAATAATTTCAGTATAAAGTTCGATGTTGCCCGAAATAAACTCCCAAAATCGCTGTCCGCAATATTTGAAATAATCGCCTTTGTCGGGTTGGTTATCTCGTCCGTAACAACAACCGTTAACAGCGATTATATTAAGTTGCGAATTACTTGTCCGCAAAGTCTTTTTTGCTGTCTTAAAGTCGGCAACCATTTTTGCAATTTGCGAACTGTTGCCCCAATTCGGCCCCGATTTTATTGTTACAATGTTTCTTACACCATTGTTGTCAAATTCCAAATCAATGCCAATAATCCCTGATTTTTTGCCGTCATAAACTTTACCGTTGATGAAGATTGCCAGACCTTCTAACCAATCACCAAAAATGGTTTCTTCGTTGGACGAAATATGTGCATCCACAATTCCACGAATAATTTGTTCGGCTGTTAAAACGTATTTTGCTTTGAATAAATACGGATTTTTTCGTTTCAAAACTTGTGAAAGTTTTAAGCCGTCAAGACTTTGAATACGCTTTTGATGGAATACCCCTATGTTTTGTTCAACGTATTGCGATACGTCTTTCAGGTTTAACTTTTTCATATTCTACTCTCGGTTCTAATAAATATAATTCAACAGGTTTGAGTTGCTGCCTTACCATTTCATAATATTCAGGAACAATCTCAATTCCGATTGAATTTCTTTTCATTCTGTTGGCTACTGTCAAAGTAGTTCCTGAACCCATAAACGGGTCAAGAACAGTATCATTTTCTTGTGTAAATAACTTGATAAACCATTCGGGTAATTCTTCAGGAAATGCGGCACTGTGATTTTTGTTGTTACACTCAGTTGCCAAATGCAAAACATTTGTCGGATAGGCTTTGTCCCTGTCCAACCAATTTGAAATATTTTTGCCAAAACCACTTCCAACTTTTGAGTTATCCCGAATTTTATCTGTTTCAGAAAGATTTTTAAGTCGTGATTTTTTCCAATCTCCCATTGGAACCATAACTTCTTCCTGATACATATTGAAATGCTTTTGCTTGTTAAATTGCAAAAGTCGTTCCCACGCATCGCGAAAACGATTTGGCCACTTTCCCGGATATGAATTTTTTTTGTGCCAAATAAATTCTTCTGTCCAAAGCCAACCTTGTTTACGCATTTCAATGATGAGTTCCAAAACGTATGTACTACGCTCACCTTTCACAACTTTTTCTTTGATATTTAGAACAAAAGTTCCTGTCGGTTTTAGCACACGCAATAGTTGCTCGGAAATGGGCAAAAACCACTCAACGTATTTATCAGGGTGAATACCACCGTAAGTGCTTTTACGCTGGTCGGCATAAGGTGGTGAAGTAACAATTAAGTCAACCGAATTATCAGGCAATAACTTTAATTGTTCTTTACTGTCGCCTAAATATAAATCCGTTTTTATCTCCATTTTACTGCTCCAAGATATTAAGCAAAGTTATATAACTTATTCGTGCAGTCAGCAAAAGATATCCCGATTTTGTAAACTGTCTTTTAGCCATAAAGTGCCCTATGAACCTTTTCTCTAATTTATCTCAACAATTATTACCAACTTATCCTTTTGAAAATTATTGATTTTTTGCGAATCATCCTGTAACTTTTATGTATCATTGTACGTCAGAAGGAGTGCAAGACGCAGCAAAATCAATGACGCGAAAAGAATACAATCAGTGTGTGGAACTTTATGCCGACGGGCTTTACCGATTTCTGGTAAAAAACCTGCGCGACAGCGAAAAAGCACGCGATCTTGTGCAGGAAACCTTTGCCAAGGTGTGGGTCAAGTCGGCTGATATACAGGTTGAGAAATGCAAATCGTATCTTTTCACTACTGCATACCACGCCATGGTGGACAGTATCCGTCGCGATGAACGCATGGTAAGGCTCGACGAAAAACATCGCAGCAAACAGCAAGCGTTTAACTCATATTCCGACCTCAACGAAGTGCTCAGCGAGGCGCTTCAGGGTTTACCGGAAACACAACGCACCGTGGTTTTGCTGCGCGATTACGAAGGCTATGATTACAGGGAGATCGGCCAAATCACCGGCCTGAGCGAATCGCAGGTGAAAGTCTATATTTTCAGGGCACGTACTGCCCTGAAAAATTACATTCAGAAACTTGAACTTGTGTTGGAGGATCAATGATGGACATCAACCTGCATAACTACGAAGCGCTGTTGCTCGATTATTTTGAAGGGCGACTAGGCCGGCACGAGGCTGCCGAACTGAAAGCATTCGTCGAAAGCCATCCTGAGTTGGGAAGCTGGGAAAGCCTCACAGAAGAATTGCCGACGATGAGCCTGGAACTTTTGAGTTATCCCGATAAAAACGCACTCCTTTTCGAAAACATGCCTTCCACCTTAGACGGGCAGGCCGATGAACTGATGTTTAAAGCTGTAGAAGGCATTGCCAGTACGGATGAAACAGAACGTCTTGAAGCCTGGCTGCATGGGCAACCCCAAAGGCAGAATGAATTCAAAATGTGGCAGCTCACCCGCCTGAAACCCGACACTAAGATAGTTTTCCCGGACAAAAAGACTTTGCTCCGAAAACCGGGAACAATCGTTCCATTTTGGGTACGAGCTGTTGCCGTTGCCGCAAGTTTTGCCCTTTTAGTAAGCTGGGGGTGGTGGCTTTACGATAAAAAACCCGTAATCTCAATATCGGATAACCCTGTTGCAGAACAACTTCCTGAAAATAATTTACCAAAAGCAGAATTGACTCACCCCCATCAGCAGTTGATCTCCCACAACAAAATGGCTTCTTCCACACCCACTTCTGTTTATTTGGTTACGCAAAATCCAACACCATCTGCAACAGCGGAACACAACATACAACCACCAATCCCCATGCTCCGGGCTGTCAACAGCCTCGCTCGTATTGACATGGAACACCTTTACCAAAGTGAGTTTATGTATTATGAGCCCGATATCAGCCAGCAATTAGCCCTGGCATTTGTATTGCAACAAATGAACGAGCCTAAGCCTCAACCACACCCGGGAGCGCTTCGCCGTATAGGCAACAATCTGACCGGAAAAGCCCTTGCCTTTCTTAAACCGCAAACAAAGGCCAGCATGAACAATTTAAGCCTGTGGAGCCTCGCTCAAAAGGGAGTGAATACCTATAACTATCTTGTTGACAAAGACATCCAATTTCAAAGAACGGAAAATATTGACGGAACAACAGAAATCCACTTTAAATCGGGAAAAATTGATTTCGAGCGGCGGATAGCCGAAAAATAAATGCTTTTCTGTTTACATATTCGCGGAAGTGATTATTTTTGTCGTATTGTTTAACCAAATTTTTTCAGTTATGAAAAAGATTTTACTATTTAGCTTTGCACTACTTGTGGGTATCACTGCTTTTGGGCAAGCTACAAAATTTCGTTTGGACAAGATGCCCGCCAAGGCACCCAACACCGAAAGCATGATTCACGAAACGGCACAGACAACGCCTGTTTCCATGCCGGCTACTGCTCCAACTCCACTCAAAGGCAGCAAAGAAACCAACTTTGTTACAGTGATTCCTATTGGTACTTCTGCCAATGCTTTTGGTCATTTTGTCGGCTCGCGCACGGCCAACATCGGCATCAGCAACAGCCTGAATACGATTGTTTATACACACAGGCTGCAAAGCCCCAGCGGCAATTATATCGGATATGATGTTTCGTTTGACAGAGGGCTTACCTGGCAGACAAATCAGGTGAATTACAACCCCACCTTGCCGGGATATTCCAACGCACGCTATCCGCTTGGCGGCTTATATAATCCCGACGGCAACACCGATCCTCAAAATGCTTACCATACTTATGTTGCGCCTCTGCTCGATGGCAGTCTGGGAACTGCAGGCTCGTGGGGTGGTATTGGTTTTGGAGCCAAGAAGTTTGCTGCCGGTTCCGAAGGCGCACAAAACAAATTTAGTTCGGATGGCCCCATCCATTGGTTCCTGCCTTCTGCCTTTACCATTCAGGCAAACGGAACAGCATGGTTCATTGACGAACGTACATTATGGGACGGCAGCACTTCTACTTTCGACGGAATGTTGAATGTTGCCAGAGGAACCTTCAACGAAAGCACCGGAATGTTTGACTATGAAGTGGAAGAATGGCCTTTCGATGTTCATCCCGATGACGGTATTAACGATATCGAAATTGCCTTCTCGCCCGATGGAATGACAGGTTGGATTTGTTTGCTGACGAATACACCCAACGAATTGCCCTACACTTCGTATCATCCTATTTTGTTTAAAACCACTGATGGTGGCGAAACTTGGAGCGATGCCATTGAGGTGCAGTTAGGCGGTGTTAACGGACTCGATGGCGTGAAGCAGTTTATTACCGATGAAGCCCTTGAGGCTTTCTTCTCGCCTGATCCGGTTCCCAGTCGCGATGAAATTCCATATTACATCGGTTACTACCATGATCTTGTTGTGGATGCCTGGGGTAACCCCCACATTCAGGGCAACGTGATGCTGGCCGACCTAGAAGCAGGTTCCATCTATACCGGCCCGAGCTACAATGCCCCATTCCATATCTGGTCACCCGATGGTGGAACAACCTGGATGTCATATAAATTGGCTAATATTCACCAATTTAAAGCAGAATTTCCCGAAGGTGGAAGCACGGTAAGTCATTACAGCCACAATCAGATTTCTACCACTCCTGATGGAACCATTGTATTCTTCTCGTGGTTGGATTGCGACATCGAAGACGCCACCGACAACACACGCCCCGACATCTATTTCTGCGATTTCATTCCCTATGCTCCGGGCGGTGGAACCCATAGCGAAGCCGAAAACGTAACGATTTTCAGTCCTGCCATGTGGAAAGCCAACTGGGCCAATATGCCAGATCGCGTTTTTGCTCAAGCCGTAGGAGACAATTCCGTGGAATATACTATTCCCTGGGTTTATATGTCACTCGATGCTACAAACAATGGTTCCAACCCGGTTCAGTTCAATTATATTCCCAACTTCAAGAAAACTTATGCCGTTACCGGATTGAATGAGTTCAAAGGCAACGAGATCGCCACGGTCAGCCAAAACCAGCCCAACCCATTCCGCAACGAAACAACAGTTCAGGTAACCCTGCTCAGGAATGCTCCCGTCAGCCTTGAAGTGTACTCTCTCACCGGTCAGAAAATCAGCTCGCAAGAGTATGCCAATCTGCAGGCTGGCACTCACAGACTCACCATTGACGGTAGTCAAATGGTTAAGGGTGTTTATTTCTACACTCTGAGTACCGGTAGTCAAAAGGTTACGAAAAAGATGATCGTCGAATAAACGATTTCCCTTAATGATTTTTTAAAACTGCCCGGCATTTACCCGGGCAGTTTTTATTTTCATCAATTTCAGGTTATTTTATGGGAACTTCCTAAAAAAAGCTTGCTATCATTTAAAAACTTGAATATTTTTGTCCTGACTAACATTAAAATAATCACTAATTTTTTACAGGTTCTTCGCCATTTCAAGTGGGTAAGTTGAGTTGAAGCTTACCGAGGTGGAAATAAATCATTAAGATAAAGTTGTGTGGATTTCGATATCCCCTTGCCACTCGTTTTATCTCTTGAATTTTAAGGT
>Ga0226835_1001090_pt1 | contig 17522 bp, 18 predicted proteins | sample LAC_MetaG_1_FD_163627 | JGI IMG/M metagenome (GOLD analysis project Ga0226835, IMG submission 163627) | Anaerobic ammonium oxidizing microbial communities from anammox membrane bioreactor (MBR) in UC Berkley, California, United States -... | ecosystem: Engineered > Bioreactor > Anaerobic >...
AAAAAAATTCGCCGCGTCATAGCGTAAAAAATTTTTTCGTTTCTCCACAAAATTCCAACTCGTGATAGAATCGGTTGGCGCGCGCGCCAATCCGCGCAATCTCGCGCAAAGATAAAAAATTATGAAAATAAATATCCTCGGCGGAGGACCTGCGGGGTTGTATTTTGCCCTCCTTTTGAAAAAGCAAAATCCCGCGCACGAAATCACCGTCGTCGAACGCGACGGGCCCAACGATACCTTTGGTTGGGGCATTGTCTTTTCTGATACGACGCTCGATAATTTCGCGCTGCACGACCGCGCCAGCTATGCGGATTTTGTAGCCGCCGCGCAGAAACGCGATTCCGTTTATATTCAACATCGCGGCGTGCGCGAACGCGTGCGCGGCAATCCCATTTCGGGCGTGGCGCGTTTGACGTGGCTGCAAATTTTGCATCGCCACTGCGAACAACACGGCGTAAAAATTTTGTTTCACACGAACGTCACGAATGTGAACGCTTATGCCGATTGCGATTTGCTCGTCGGCGCGGACGGCGCCAACAGTCTCGTGCGAAAAACCTACGAAGGTTTTTTCATGCCGTTTATCGAGACGCGCCAAAACAAATATGTGTGGCTGGGGACGACGCAAACGTTCGACGGTTTGACGATGATGTTCAAGCAAAGCGATGTGGGCTTGTTCATTGGCCACGCGTATCAATTCAGTCCGACGCACAGCACCTTTGTGGTCGAATGTCCGCCCGAAACGTGGGTCAACGCGGGTTTTGATACCATGTCGCCCGACGATACGGTAAAATATCTGGAACAAGTTTTTCGCTCCGAACTCGACGGCAATCCGCTCTGGCACAATAATTTTTTGCGCTGGCAAAATTTCCCGCTCATCAAAAATCGGCGCTGGCATCATCTGCCCAAACACGGCGCGCCCATCGTCCTTGTGGGCGACGCGCTGCACACCGCGCATTTTTCGATTGGCTCTGGCACCAAGCTGGCGATGGAGGATTCGATTGCGCTGGCGGAATGTTTTGCGCGCAATGCCGACGCGACGGTCGCGCTGCCCGAATATGAACGCGTGCGAAAACCGGTGGTGTGGCGTTTTCAAACCGCCGCGCTGCGTTCGCTGGCATGGCTCGAAGACGTGGAAAAATATCTGTATCTCGACCCCTTGCCCTTTGCCTATCGCGTCATGACGCGCAGTCAACGCGTCAGCTATCAGCGCATGAAACTCGCGGACCCCGAATTCACCGCGCGTTATGGCGCATGGTATCGCGCCCAAGCTCACCCCGGCGTCATTCCGCCGGAATTTCTCGACCTCTTTGAAAAAAAATCGTTCGGTCATCTGGCGACGCTCATGCCCGACGGCACGCCGCAAGTGACGACCGTGATGGTGGATTTCGACGGCACATATATTGTGATCAATTCCGCGCGGGGCCGCATCAAAGACCGCAATATGCAAGAGCGTCCGAACGTGGCAGTGCAAATTCCCGACCCCGATAACTCGGACCGCTTTCTCGCAGTGCGCGGCAGCGTCGTCGAAATTACCGAGGCGGGCGCGGACGAACATTTGAATAAACTCGCGCAGCGTTATTTGGAAAAAGACGAGTATCCGGCGAGCATGCGCTTTCCGGGCGAAGTGCGCGCGCTGTACAAAATTATGCCGCACAAAGTGACGGTGTGGGATCCGTGGGGCATCATTCCACCGCGCGAACGCTTGCGGACAGAAAGCGGAGATGAAGCATGAAGTATGATTTTTTGTACGAGGTCCAAGACCATGTCGCGACGATTACGTTGAATCGGCCCGAGGTGTTGAATGCGTTGACGTTGGAAATTTACGCGCAGCTGCGCGATTTGTTTGAAGCGCTGCGTTATGACGACGACGTGCGCGCAGTGATTCTGACCGGCGCGGGCCGCGCGTTTTGTTCCGGCGGCGACGTTCACAAAATTATTGGCGCGGTGTTGGACCGCGACATGCGCGGTCATTTGGAATTTTGCCGTATGACGGGGCATCTCGTTCGCAACATGCGGCTCTTGCCCAAACCCATTATCGCGGCTGTGAATGGCACGGCGGCGGGCGCGGGCGCGGTCATGGCGCTCGCCTCTGATTTTCGCGTCGTCGCCGATTCCGCCAAATTCGCGTTCCTCTTTACGCGCGTCGGTCTCACGGGCGCGGATATGGGCGCGGCGTTTTTGCTGCCGCGCGTGATTGGGCAAGGGCGCGCGCTGGAACTCTTGATGTTGGGCGACGATGTGGACGCGGCGACGGCGGAACGTTACGGTTTGTGTACGCGCGTTGCGCCGCTGGCGCAGGTCCTGCCCGTCGCGCGCGAACTTGCCGCGCGGCTCGCCAACGGACCCACGTATGCGCTCGGCATGACCAAATTGATGGTGAATAACGAATGGACGATGGACATTCATGCCGCGATTGAAGCCGAAGCGCAAGCGCAAGCGTTGATGATGATGGGCGCGGATCATCGCGCGTTTTATGAAGCGTTTGTGGAAAAACGGAAACCGGAATTTCGAGGCGGCTAAATTCATGCTTTACGATTTCTGATTTTGGGACGCGCCGCGCGCGGTGGCAGAAATCGTAAAGCGTTCGCCAAAAAACATTCATGAAAAAAACTATCGTCAATCCGCCCGCGCTCGCCAAGCCGGTCGGTTATTCGCACGGCATCCTGACGCAAGGCGGCAAAATTCTTTTTCTCGCGGGCCAAACGGGTATGGATGCAACCGGCGCGATTGTCGCGCCGGACGATGTGGTGGCGCAGTTTCGTCTGGCATTGACGAATCTGCACGCGGTGGTTACGGACGCGGGCGCGCAAATGACCGACATTGTGAAACTCAATATCTTTGTGGTGAATAAAAAAGCGTATCAAGCGCACGCGCGCGAAATCGGCCAGGTGTACCGCGAATTTTTTGGCAAATACTATCCGACGATGACGTTGGTCGAAGTGAAAAGTTTGTACGACGATAACGCGCTGCTGGAGATTGAAGGTATCGCGGCGGTGGAGGGGGAAAGCGAAAAGTTAAAAGCGAAAAGTTAAAAGCGAAAAGTTAAAAGCGCAAAGTTAAAAGCGAAAAGTTCAAAGTTCACAAAACGAGATGGATTTTTCAATTACAGATTCTCAACGCGCGGTCCAAGAACGCGCGCGCGAATTCGCGCAAAAACGCGTGGCGCCGCTGGCGCGCGAAATGGACGAGCGCGGCGCGATGCCGCTGGAACTCGTGCGCGAGATGGGCGCGCGGGGCTTGCTCGGCGGTCCCTTGCCGCGCGCGTATGGCGGCGAGGAATGGGACGCGGTGGCGCTCGCGTTGTGTTATGAGGAATTGGGCTGCGTGGATTCGTCGGTGCGCGGCTTTATGACCGTACACACCTCGCTGGTGTCGCAATGTATTCTAAAGTGGGGAACGGACGCGCAGCGCGAGAAATATCTGCCCCGTCTCGCGCGCGGCGAATGGATTGGTTGTTATGGTCTCACGGAACCGAACGCGGGGTCTGACGCGGCGAGCATGGAAAGCGTCGCGCGCGCCGACGGCGACGCGTTTGTTTTGAACGGCGAAAAAATTTGGATTACGAACGGCGGCATTGCGGATGTCGGAATTGTGTTCGCGTCCATGGATCGCGCCCTCAAGCACAAAGGGATTTGCGCGTTCTTGATTGATTTGAATGCGCCCGGGATTCGCCGCGAAAAAATGCCGGGCAAAGAATTGGGGCATCGCGCGTCCGACCACGCGCGCATTTTTTTTGAAAATTGCCGCGTTCCCCAAACCGCGCTGCTCGGCGAACGCGGCCAAGGATTTCGCGTTGCCATGTCCGCGCTCGACCACGGACGGCTTGGCGTGGCGGCGGGCGCGCTCGGCGTGGCGCAAGCGTGTTTGGATGCGAGCGTAGCGTTTGCGCGCACGCGGCGACAATTCGGTCAGCGGATTGGCGATTTTGAAATGATCCAATCCGCGCTTGCCAACATGGCGGCGGATGTGGACGCGGCGCGGCTGCTCGTCTATCATGCCGCCTGGCTCCACGCGCGCGGCGAACGCGTGACGCGCGCGACCTCCGTCGCCAAACTTTTTGCCACCGAAGCGGCGGTGCGCGCGGCATCCGAAGCGGTCTTGATTCACGGCGGACGCGGCTATTCCAACGAATATCCCGTCGAGCGTTACTATCGCGACATCAAAGGTCTGCAAATCTACGAAGGCGCCTCGCACATTCAACGCATCGTAATTGCGCGCGAGCTGCTCGGCAAAGACGGCGCGCTCTAGCGCCAATTCTTTTGCGATACAGAGACCCGAAGGGTTTTTTTGAGAATTCTGCGAGCCCAAGTTTTGCCCATTGTATTTTTTATCAAATCAGCTGATTGAGGAGTTGTTGTGACTACACGTTGGCAAGTTACGCAAGCGGAACACATTGCGCGTTATAATGAATTGCCGTTGACCAATGTGCCGCTTTTTCGAGAGGAAGATTTTTCCGGCTGCATTCTCGGTTTTTTGCCGGGCCAAGTTTTGCCCAAACATCGGCACGCACACGAACACGAGGTGTTTGACGTTTTGGCGGGCGAAGGCACCATGTGGCTGGATGGACAAGCAGTGCGCGCGGGCGTGGGCGCAATTATTTTTGTGCCGGCGGGCGTAGAACACGGTTTTGAAAATACGGGCGCGGAACGCTGGCTCGTGCGCGCGACGATTCACGAACGCACGTATGCGCGTCGCGCATTGCAGCGCGCGCTGGAAAAACGCGTGCGTCGTCTCAAGGAAACTTTTTCTGGCAAGCGGCGTTCGACCGCCTAAAGGACGCAAACTGTTGGCGCCGGTCACGCGCGTCCAAAGAGGACAAAGGCGCCGAAACCTACCAAACGAATTGCGCCCGCGACAATCAGCGCTTGCGGAATGCCGATGTTGGTCGCCAAAGTCGTCGCCACCAACGGCGCGATAAATGTGGCGAGATATACCGTCGTCTGCTGAATGCCCACAAACGTCGCCGCTTGGTCTTGTGGATAACTCGAAACCACCATATCGAACAAGACCAAATCAATCCCCGCCGCAAAGATGCCGGCCAGACCCGCCAGCGCGATTACAATTTCAATCTGCTGCGTGAACGCCATGATAATGGGATAAAACGCGAGCGCGGCGGTGGTGGTCAACAGGGCAAATCGAATGCCGCGCTTTTTGGTCACGCGCGCCCAAAAAAAATACGCGCCCAACAAGACCGCGCCCCCGACTGTCGCAATAAAACCGATTTGTTCGTCCGTCGCATTCAGTTCGCGCACGTAATAGAGCGGAAACAGCGGAATCGCAAACGCCAAACCGAAACGATAAATAAATTGGCTGCTCACCGTTTCCACAAATTTTGGATGCTGCCGCATGGCGCGCAGCCAGCCGTACAAACGCGCCAGCCGCGAGGGTTCCGCCGTTTGCGGCGGCGCGGGTTGCGGCGGCAGTTCGATGCGCCGCGAAAAATATAGACTCAACAAGCCGCCCATCGAAAGCGCGATAAAGACGATCTGAAAATTTAGCGGAAAGACGATGCGGTCCAGGACGATGCCCGCGACCGCCACCACAATTGCGGACGTAATGCCCAGCGACGACCAGCGGCGGCTCATTAAATAAAAACGGCCCTCGGGCCCCGCGACGCCCGCCATCACCACCGTAAAGCCGACGTTCACAATCGTTTGCGGAATCGTCGCCAACGCCCAAATCAACAAAATCATCAACACGGCATAATCTGTTACAAAAAAAGGGACCAACCCGGTCAGGGTATAACACAGCACGACCAGAAAGCGAGAGAGCGAATACCACGGCACAATGTTGCGCTGACGCGCCAAAAATTGACCCAGCGGCACTGCAAAAATTAAACCCGCCAATGCGGGCATCGAAGTCAACAAGCCGATGGCGAAATTGTCCGCGCCCAACCGCGTGAGAAATACCGGCAGGTACGGCGCGGCGGCGGACGCGATGCCCACGCCAATCCCGTCAATCAAGACGCGTCGAACGTTTTGCGCTTGGACATCGCCGCCCATTGGAAGCCATTGCGCCAGCAAACGGCGCGGCTGTAGTTTGTAACGCAAGGCGTTAAAATGCACCGGCGTTGGTTTGCGCGCCGAACTCATATCGTACCGGAATGATTTATGCGTTTTATCATATTGTGCCTGAGTCTGTGCATAACCGCGTGTACGGTTCCGGGGCCGTCTGAACCCGTCGCCCAAATCGCGTCCGCGCAAAATTTATGGCGCGCGCAAAACGTGCGCCGCTACCAGATTGCGGTGCAGAAAACGAACGCGCGTTTGCATACGCAAACCAATACGCTCACCGTCGAGGATGGACGCGTCACGCATCAAACCGCGACCTGCGTCCCCACGCCGCGCGAAGGGCGGACCTGTCAGGTCGAGCCGTTCGACGCCAATGAATTTACGGTGGACGGTTTATTTCAAACCGCGCTCGCGCTCGCGCCCGCCAGCGCGCAATATAATTTGCGCGTAGATTTTGACGCGCGCTATCATTTCCCCCAATTTATTTCGCGCGACGAAACGACTTGGCGCGTGGTCAAGTTTCAACCGCTGCCCTGAACGACGACGCAAAAAAAAAAGAGCGTCCGTTGCCGGACGCTCGCACTGCACAATCACAACGGCGGAATGGAATCGTCAATGTAATTTGCGGTCTCGCCCGGCGCGCCAAACTTGACGCTGCGATACGTCCAAATGCGATTGATGCCGAAATTCCAAAACAGCACCACGCCAATCGCGCACAGCTTTGCCAGATTGTACGCCAGCGTTTCGTGCTGCGGCATCAACGGAAGAAAAATCAAATAATCGGTCGCCACAAACACCAATTGATTGATGCCCAACCCCACCAAATTTACGGTCGCAAATTTGCCCAACTGCGAATGAACGGCATGTTGACGCGATTCGGGAAACGTCCATAAACGATTCCAGGTAAAATTCGAGAGGATGGCGCAACTCACCGAGATAATGTTGGCGTAAAATTTCGGCACGCCAAAAACCAAAATCAGAACGTTCAGCACGGTCACGTCCAACACCGCGCCAAAGCCGCCCACAATCATGAATTTGATGAAACGCTTGACTTCGGGATGCGCCGCTTTGATGCGCTGTGGCGCTAACGAGTTTACGCGTTCAAAAAACGCAGTCATCAATCCAATGCCTCCCATACGTACTGGTCTCATTGTTCTGGCGCCGCCGCTGCAAGCAAGACGGGCGTCAAGCCCAACATCAAACCCACTTGCAGATACATTGCATGTACAAATAGATTATCAAAAAAATTATGAATTGACAATGCGACTAGCGTCCCAAAAATCCCCGCCGCGACGCCAATTTTCCAATTTTGCGCGCGCAGCGCGCCGCAGCCGCTTTGCCACAAAATCGCGCCCCACAAAAACGCAAATGCCAGGAAACCGATGGCGCCCGTTTCCGCCAAGACGTTCAAATAATAATTGTGCGCGTGACCCAGCGGGTCGTCCCATTTCGGCAGCGCAAATTGCGGATACGCCGCCGCGTAATTGCCAAAACCGACGCCGAGCCACGGCGCCGCTTCGAACATGCTCAACGCGGCTTGCCAATGCGCGCGCCGTTCCACCAGCGCGTAATTGTCGTCGTTCGCGCGCACGCCGCGCACATCCTCAAACCCAAAGTAATCGCCCACCGTCGCAAAGCGCTGCGTAATTACATCCGGCACGAGTTGGATTTGACCCAAGCCGACCAAGAACAAAACGAGCGCGGCGAGAATCAAACTCCAGCGCGCCGCGCGTTTGGAGCGAATCAACGTGAGCAGCGCCGTGACCGCCAACGCCGCGCCGACGCCGAGCCACGCGCCGCGCGAATAGGAAAAAAACAATGCCGCCAGCATGACCGCGCTCGCGCCGCTCGCCAATAGCAGCAGCAGCCAATGCCGATGGGGCAGGCGCGGCGCGTCGGCTGCGGCGCGCGTCATTGTCCAAACGCGCAGAATGCCCAATGCCGTGCCGAACGCCAACGGCAAAATCAAACCCAAATAACCCGCATACGGATTCGGCTGCTCGAATGTGCCGTACGCGCGCAAGTTCGCGCCGCCGAACAATAAAAATCCTTCGGGACCGACGCGGAAATAATATTGATACGCGCCCAACAGCGCTTGACTCGCGCCCGCCAAAAACATGACGCCCAACAAACGCTCGGCGCGCGTTTCGTCGAACGACAACGCGACGAGCCAATAGGCGGCGAACATTTCAAGCCATTTGGTCAGTTCGCTCAAACTATCGGTCAATGACGACGCGACAGTGAACGATGCCGCCGCCGCCAAGATAAAAAGCGTAAAGGGCAGAACGAGCGGCGGCGCTTTTAAAACTAGATGGCGCTGCGCGACGCCGCGCGCCAAATACAAACCCCATGCCAGCAGCAGTAAAAAATCTGCCGCCGTCACATTGGCGCCGCCGAGCGAAAATGGCAGCAGCGAACCGAACGGGACGGCAAAGACCAATAGATACACCGCGCATTCGGGACGCCACAGCAGCGCGCCGACCAATAACGCGCCGCCGCCGAGCGCGATAGCCGCGTTGAGCGGAAACAGCGCGAACGCCAACGCCAGCGCGCCTAAAAGTAAAAACAGCGCGGGAACGTCCCGCCCCCAATGCAATCGAGTCATGCGCTATTGCGTACATCAAAACTTGCGCCTACGCGCGGCGCAAGTTTTGCCGATTGAAAAGATATTTTCACAAGGGGCTCGCGCGCGGCGCAAAAATTTTTTAGCGTTTCATGCGCGCGCGGAAATACGCGATTGTTTCGCGTAAACCGTCGTCCAAACTTACTTGCGGTTCCCAGCCGAGCCGCGTGCGCGCTTTGGTAATGTCGGGATTGCGCCGCGACGGGTCGTCCACCGGCCGATTGGTAAAAATGATGCCCGCTTGATTTTCCGTCAACGCGTTGATGCGTTCCGCAAATAGCTTGATGGTCAATTCGTTTGGATTGCCGAGATTGACCGGCAGCTCTTCGTCCGACCTTAACAGCTGCGCGATGCCTTGAACTAAATCGCTGACGTAACAAAACGAACGCGTCTGCGAACCGTCGCCGTGCACCGTGAGCGGCTCGCCGCGCAGCGCTTGCCCGACAAAATTTGGCACCACGCGCCCATCGTCCAGCGCGTTGCGCGGCCCGTACGTATTGAAAATGCGGACGATGCGCGTCTCCATGCCGTGTTCGCGATGGTACGCCAGCGTCAACGCTTCGGCAAACCGTTTGGCTTCATCGTACACGCCGCGCGGTCCAATGGGATTGACATTGCCCCAGTATGATTCTTTTTGCGGATGTTCCAGCGGGTCGCCGTACACTTCGGAAGTGGACGCCAATAAAAAGCGCGCCTTTTTTGCGCGCGCCACGCCCAACGCATTGTGCGTACCCAGCGCGCCGACTTTCATCGTTTGAATCGGAAAATCCAAATATGATTTTGGACTCGCGGGCGATGCAAAATGCAATACCGCGTCAATGGACCCCGGCACATTGATAAAGGTCGTCACGTCTTGTTTGATAAATTCAAACTGCGCGTTGTTTTTCAAATGCGCGATATTGTCGGGGCTGCCGGTGATGAAATTATCCATTGCCACCACGTGGTTTCCGTGCGCCAAAAAATAATCGCACAGATGCGACCCGATAAAGCCGGCTCCGCCGGTGATAAAAATTCGCATGAATCCTCTGGAGAGCTTGATATGCCGCTAATTATACGAACGGTTACCCAAATCCGCAAAGCAAGGGCGACGGAGGCGTAATTTTTTATGTCTATTACTAGAGATTGTCATTCGCCTACGACTGTTGTAAAATGGCGCGCACAAATCAAAAGCGTCATTGCCCGGCGCGATTTTTCTGCGCGCGCGATACGCTTCCGAGGTCATGTATGAAAGTTAGCGTTTCCCAAGAAAATCTCGCGCGCGGCATTTCGATTGTCAACCGCGCCGTCGCTACGCGTTCCACGCTGCCGGTGCTGGGACATATTTTGCTCGCCGCCGAAGGCGGCCGTTTGAAACTTGCCGCGACCAATCTCGAAATCGGCATTACGCATTGGTGCGGCGCCCAAGTCAAAACGGATGGCGCCATTACCGTGCCGGCGCGGCAACTCGCCGATTACGTGAACGCGCTGCCGCCCGATATCGTCGAAATGGACCTGAATCCGAAAACGCAAACGCTCCATCTCAAATGCGCGCGCTATGACGCGAATATCAAGGGCGTGGACGCGAGCGAATTTCCCATCATTCCCACCATCGGCGACGACAATAAAATTCGCATCGCGCCGGATACGCTCAAGGAAATGATTGGGCAAACGACGTTCTCGGCGGCGCAGGATGATTCGCGGCCGGTTCTGACGGGCGTGCTTGCCAAATTCGACAAAGAGACGGTCACGTTTGCGTCCGCCGACGGTTTTCGTTTGTCCGTCCGCAGCGCGGTCTTGGACAGCAAACTCGCCGCGCCGGTCAGCGTCATTATTCCCGCCAAAGCGCTCGCGGATGTGGCGCGCATTGTGGGCGACCAGGACGCGCCGGTCGAAATTGCCATCACCGAAAATCGTTCGCAAGTGTTGTTTCATCTCGCCAACACGGATTTGGTGTCGCAATTGATTGACGGCAATTTCCCGGATTTTAATCAGATCATTCCCAAGTCGCACACGACGCGCACGGTCATGCATACGAACGATTTGCAAAATGCCGTCAAAGCCGCGTCGGTCTTTGCGCGCGAATCGTCCAATACGGTGCGCTTGAACGTTTCGAGCGGCAATGATATGGGCGGGGGGCGCGTGGTCATTACCGCGCAGAGCGCCGAAACGGGCGATAATGTGGGCGAGATTGACGCCACCGTTGAAGGCGACCCGATTGAAATCGCGTTCAATGCGCGTTTTCTCGCGGATGTATTGAATGTCCTCAATGCGCCGCAAGTGGCGCTGGAAACGCTCGGCGCGGCAAGCCCGGGCGTAATCAAACCCGTCGGGCGCGACGATTTTACGCATGTCATTATGCCGATGCACATTGGCAAATAAAACGCAACGCCGCGCATAAAATCAATCGCCTATCGTCCGAGTTTGACGATAGGCGATTTTTTTGGGGGTGGGGCGAGTACGCGTCTTGCAATCAAAATTAGTATCCATCCTCGTTGTAGGTGACTTGATTCAAGCCGGGGTAGCCAGTATAAGGAATCCAATCCGTGTTATCTATTTGCGCGTTCGGGTCGCTGTTTCCATTCGCATCGTGATACTTGGGCACATTGGGGTCGGGATAGGTATAAGGCGCCGCGCCGAACGCAAACGCTGAAACGTCTGCTCTGCTTGGCGTGATCTTGTCCTTGGTGACGTTTAACATCATCAAATCGGCGGCAAAGGTGTAGGCATCGCGCGGAATCTTGTAGGCATCCAAACTCTTTTGCGCCGACGCAATCGTATCATCCTGCGCTTGAAAATGAGTCGCGACCGTCAAGCGCGGACGCGGGTTCATTTGGCTCAGCATATAACCAAACGCGCCTTGCGTCGTGTGCGAGCTGTTCTGAATCGCTTTCGTATAGGCGATTTGCCGGGCTGTCAATTGCTCCACGGGCACACCCAAACTGTGACTCGCCCATTGGTCCGGGGGCATGACCATTTCATGAATCAGGACATCCACACCCTGCGCCTGTCCTAACATGATAGAGTTAGGTTTCGTGTCGCCGCTGTAAATCAGAGAGAGGGTTTCGGACCGACCGGGCGGAGTCCATTCCAGTTTGTAGCTCAGAGCGCCCTTGCGCGTATGGATCGCTGGAAAGTGAGTAACCTTGACTCCGGTGGACTTGTTCCAGTATGCGATGCCGCCAACCTTTTTCCAATCCAACTCGATGGGCACGAGAGCATACGCGTCATAGGTTGCATATTCACCGCCCTTGCCATCCGGAGTTTTACCATAGGGGTCGGCATATGCTGGACCGAGAGGTTTGCCCTGAGCGTCGGTAACATATTTTGGTCCGATGGGAACCAAGGGCACGGGCGTCCCCCAACTTTCTTGAGTAGGAATCGGGAATGACTTGTAGCTGTTGGAAGAAAAACTAAAGCTTTCGGTGTGCCAGCGCATCCATTCTCGAAAGTGTTCGAGGGTTCTTTTCAGTCCATCGTCATACAGCTGACCGCTGACCGGGTCGGGCACGCCGGAGGGGGACTGCCCCCACACGTAAAGCGGGGACCTGCGGTCGCTCGATTCGCCGAAAGCGTAGATGGCAGTAAGCTCGCTCATGTGGTCCGCGTGCAAATGCGCCAAAAAGATTTTATCCATACGGCTGTACGGTATGTTCATGGCGAGGTAATTGGCAAGCACACCCATGCCGCAGTCGAACATGACGTAATCCAATGGCACATTCAAGCCGGTTTGGGGGTCCAAGTGCGTCGGACCCATTTCGATGTAAACGCTGACGCCTTCCTGCGCGCGGCGCGGGATCGGCGAAGTGCCCAGAAATGAAATCCGCATTTCGCCTTCTGCCAACACGCCGCCGGGGCATTGGATAGGCAAGCTATCAAAGAGCTGATTCGTTACAGGCGTATAACACTGCCCTGTATGATCGGCGACTGGCGATAGAGTCGGTGTCGGCGTCGGCGTCGGCGATTGAGCAGCTGCGGTCGAAGCACGGAGGACGGAACTATTTAACGCGCTTGCAACAGCCAGACCGCCCAATGCGCCAGCCTGGATTTTCAAGAATTTTCGCCGTTTTATTTGGTTGTTCATGGATAGTTCTCCTGTTTCGATGATTGGACCTGATTCAATCTTGTTAACGATTGTAAGCGACTCGCCCCAAGGCGGTTGACTCGCGTGAAACCACACCGCCTTACCTTGCTTTCCTTTATTTCACCAATGGAAAGTCCAGTTACAGGCGGCGCGTCAAATAAAGACAATCTGCGCGCCGGCGGTCATGTCCATGAAATCGCCGGCGGTGACGATGGCTTCCACGCCTTCGACGAAATCTTCCTTTTTCAAGCCCATCATGTCCACCGACATTTTGCAGGCGTACAGTTTCGCGCCCGCATCGGAAAGCATTTGCAGATATTCGCGCACCGTCGGGACATCCAGCGCGCGCATTTTGTCCTTCATCAATTTGGTCGCAAACGCGGTCATGCCGGGCAAAACACCTGCGATTTGTGGGATGCCGAGATTGCCCGTGTCCAGACCCATCATGCTCATCTTCATTGCGGTGTTGCCGACGGGCGCGATTTCGATGTGGTCCACGCGATTTTTATTTATCATATCGAGACCCCAGAACGTGAAAAAAATCGTCACGTCAATGCCATTGCCCAGCGCCGCCCAGCCCATCACGAGCGCGGGATACGCCATGTCAAGCGTACCTTTGGAACAGATGAACGCGATATGTCGCGGTTTCTCTTCGGGCGTCACGATAAACGCGGGCGTCGTCGCGGTTGCGGTTACGGTTGCAGTTTCCATTTTGATTTCTTCTGTAGGGGTAAAGCATTGATACGAGCAAATGGTTTATTTGAACGCTACGCGAATGTCAATGCTTCGTCTCTACTCCGGGAATTACACACACCCTTCCGGTTTGCCGAGTCCCGAAATTTTTGCCACTTTTTTCGCGGGCCCCTTTGGGAACAAGGCGAACATTTCTTTGGTCGTCACGCCGGCGGCGGTTGTGATGCGGCGCAAGGTCGGCGCTTTGCCCGATGCCATACCGTCCTGGCGGCAAAAATCAATCACTTGCCAATGCTGCAAGGTGAGTTCGGGGATGCCTTCGGCTTTGGCAATTTCGACGGCAATATCCTTGGTCCATTCTTGCGGGTCGGTCATAAATCCTTCTTCGTTCACTTGAACTTGATGTCCTGCAATTTCGCGCATAGCCATTTTGATTTCCTCCTGATCAATCAGTCGTTAGTCGACAGTATCTAGTCAACAGTATTTGTTTGGTCGTTCGTCAGTTTTTCGTCGGTTCCGCTTGCGCGCCGACGACGCTCATGACGCGCATCGTCAGCGCGAGACCGCGCCGCACGTTCGGGTCGCGCATTTGTTTGAGCAGCGCGGGGATGGACGTGTCCACCGGTTTTTCGATTTCTTTTTCCGCGACCAGCAGCGTATTGTGGACGAATTGCATAATCTCCGGCTTGGTCATGTCTTTGATGACGTTCAGGATCAAAACAATGTTGTCGCCCAATTTTTTTACGTCGTCAGCCGAGAACGAAGTGACAATGTTATCGGCGATTTGCATTCCGCCTTGAGCAAAGACAAAATATCCTTTTTGCTCCATCGTCTGTAATGTGTCCACCGCTTTTTCAAATGCTTGATCGCCGAGCGGCAGCAGCGTGTCCGCCAATTCCGACATGCTCTCTAATTGATCCAACATGCGTTCCAGCATCGGCGTATTCCGCCAGAGCCGTTTGACCAAGCGCAGCAGGTCGCGCAAATCCACATCCGCTTGAATTTCTTGCAATTCTTGCGTCGCCAGCCGAAACGCGTCGTTCGCCACCGGCATCAAATCGCGCATCAATTCCGCGCGGTCTTGGCGCGCGCGTTCCGCTTGCTCCGCTTGCGCGGTCAGGTACGCCACTTGCTGTGTCAGCAAATCCAGCTTGCCATGCAAGTCCGCGAGCGACGGTTCCCCGTTGCGGCATAGTTCGATTTCATTCGGCATTGACGCTAACATAATTTTCTCGCTTGTGATATAGAGGCGCTGTTGGATTGTTCAGCGCAGGACTCAATTTTTCCATTTGCCCGCCATCGTCATGCGCGCCGGCAGCGGCAATTCTTGGCCCTTGAGCAGAATGTTCCAATACATCCAACGGAACATCAATTTGCCCCAGTGATTCGCTTCCGATTCTTGCAGCAAGGCAAAGGGCCCCACGCCGGGGAGCGGATACATGCCGGGCAGCGGTTCGGTCTCGTAATTGAAATCAATCAATAAACCCTTGCCGAAACCGGATTCGATGAAACAATTGGCGTGGCCATCGAACGTGGGCAGCATTTCCAAACCGTCGGCATAGCGCAAAAAATTTTCCGCGAAACAATCTACCGCGAAATGCGCGACGGAACCCGCTTTGGAGGTTGGCAGCGCGGCGGCGTCGCCCAACGCAAACACATTCGGATAACGCGGCGAGATAAAGGTGTACGGGTCCACCGCGACATAATTCAATTCATCGCCCATGTCCGAACGCGCAATGACCGCATTGCCCATATTGAGCGGAATGGTCACGAGGAGGTCGTAGGCGATTTCGCGTTCGTCATACGACACGATTTTTTTCGCGTCGGGGTCAACGCGCTCGATTAAAAATTCAGGTTCGACCTTGACGCCTTTGCGTTCCAAAATAGCGCCGAGATGTTTCGACGCAATCGGTTTGGTGAACGCGCCGGGCAGCGGCGTCGCATAAATCAATTCCACGCGGTCGCGCAGTCCTTGTTCGTGAAAAAACCAATCGGCGAGCATCGTAAATTCGAGCGGCGCGACGGGACATTTAATCGGATTCTCGACAATGTTGACCACCATGCGCCCGCCTTGCCACGTCCGCAAATGTTTTGCCAACGCGCGCGCGCCTTCGAGGGTGTAAAAATCGAAAATGGATTTGTACCATTCATGCTCGCGCAAACCCGGCGTTTGGTCGGGCTGCGTTTGCGTGCCGGTCGCAATCACCAAAAAATCGTAATAAAGATGCCGGCCATCCTTGCCCAATTGCACGCGGTTTTTATCCGGCTCGATGCGTTCGAGCGGCGCCACAATAAACTCGACGCCCTTGGGAATGAAATCGCGTTTTGGTTTCACAACGTCGTTTTTGCTGTACATGCCAAAGGGAATAAACAAAAAACCCGGCTGGTAGTAGTGCGTCTCGTCTTGATCCACAATCGTAATGTGCCATTCGCTCTCTTCCAGCAGGCGCCGCATCCGATTTGCCACCATCGTGCCAGCCGTCCCCGCGCCGAGAATCAATAACTTTTTCATGCCGTTCTGTTCCTTTCGTTCAGCCGAGCGCTTGCGCCAACGTCGCGCTGCGCAGCAGATTGTCATTCAAAACTTGGCGCAACAAATCGAGCGCGTCCACCACTTTGACATTCATCAACGCGTAATACACGTTCATGCCATCGCGTCGCGCGTTCACCAGATTGCGTTCCCGTAAAATTTTCAAATGACGCGAAACCGTCGCTTGCGGCAGTCCTAAAATTTCGGCGAGTTGGTTGACCGTCGTCTCGCCGTCGCGCAGCGCATAGAGCAGCGCGATGCGTTTCGGGTCCGCCAAGCCCTCGCAGAGTTGGGCGTGCAAAGCGTCAATTTCGCGGAGTAGTTGAGCGTTCAAGTTGGATTGTTTCAGGTTGGCGTCACCGCGTTAGGGCGTGACCGTCAGACCTTTTGCGATATTCCATATATTCCCGTGTACGTGTAATCTAAATTCATTCGGTCTAAATCGAGTCCAAACGTCATGGTCTAATTGGTGCAAAATTTCACAAACGAAATGGGCGAAAATGAACTAGAAAAATGGCTTGAAAAAACTAGTAACTCGTATTATAATTTATGCGGATTCAATATGTCAGTACGTCATGCGGTTTTAGGATTGCTCGCTCAACGTCCGCGGCACGGGTACGAATTGCACGCGGCGTTTGAAGCCGTCGTCGGCGGCGCGCAAAATTGGGATGTCAAACCCGCGCAGATTTACACGACGCTCGCGCGTTTGGAAGAAAACGGTCTCGTCGTCAAAGATTCGGTCGCGCAGGACGGCGGACCCGAAAAACGCGTCTATGCCATCACGGAGGAAGGACGCAGCGCGCTGCGCGCATGGTATCAAGCGGCGGTGGAACGCGAGCATCAGCGCGATGAATTTTTTATCAAACTGATGTTGTGCCTCGGCGCCGGCGCGAGCGACCCACAGCAAATTATCCAAGTCCAGCGCGGCAAGTTGTATCAAGATTTGCACGCCGTGACCGTCCAGCGCGCGCGTTTGAATGCGCGTTACGAGCTGGCAAGAATTTTATTGCTCGATAAAACGATTATGTATCTCGAAGCCGATTTGCGTTGGCTCGAAATGATTCAGGCGCGTTTGAACGAAATCGAGCGTCAAGCGCTGCCCGAACCCGAACCGCGTCCGCGCGGCAGACCCAAGAAAATTGCTGATTTGTGATTTTCGATTTTCGATTGCTTGTTTCAGGTGGAGTGTTCAATCGAAAATCAAAAATCGAAAATCGAAAATTGCACAATGTCTCTCGTCCAAACTCAACAGCTCACCAAAATTTATGGCAGCGGCGAAATGGCAGTGACCGCGCTCGATCACGTCAGCGTAAAAATTGACGCGGGCGAATTTGTCGCCGTGATGGGCCCAAGCGGCTGCGGCAAATCTACGCTGCTGCATTTGATTGGCGGATTGGATCGCCCCACGTCGGGCCAAGTGATGATTGATGGCACATCGCTCGGCGCGTTGTCGGATGACAAATTGACGGAACTGCGCCGCCGCAAAATTGGATTCGTGTTTCAATTTTTCAATCTCATCCCCGTTCTCGACGCGATTGAAAATGCCGCGCTGCCGATGATGCTCGACGGCATGAACGCGAAACAAGCGCAAGCGCGCGCGCGCGA
>Ga0226835_1001096_pt1 | contig 17443 bp, 16 predicted proteins | sample LAC_MetaG_1_FD_163627 | JGI IMG/M metagenome (GOLD analysis project Ga0226835, IMG submission 163627) | Anaerobic ammonium oxidizing microbial communities from anammox membrane bioreactor (MBR) in UC Berkley, California, United States -... | ecosystem: Engineered > Bioreactor > Anaerobic >...
CCCGACCGCGAAGGTCCGCGTCGTGGTGAGCGCACGCAGAACCGTGTACCCGCCGGCGCTGCTGCCGCGGATCGCCACCCGATCCGCGTCGACCCGGCCCCGTGCGGCGAGGTGCTCGACGGCGGCGACGCAGTCGTCGACGTCGGCCTCTCCCCAGCGCCCGGCGAGAGCCTCGCGGTAAGCACGGCCGTAACCGGTGCTGCCGCGGTAGTCGACGTCCACGACCGCGAAGCCCCTCGTGGTCCAGAACTGGATCGCGAGCGAGAGCGACGGTCGAGCGGCCGAGGTGGGGCCACCGTGCACCATCACGACGAGCGGAGGGGCGCCCTCGAGCGGCGCGTCGACGGTCGGGTTCACCGGGTCGTAGAACAGCGCGTGGGCCGTCTCACCCCCCGAGGTGGGATACGTGATCGGCTCGGCGCGCGCAAACCACTCCGGGCCGAGCCCGAGGTCGCGGGGCGCCCGCAGCACCTCCGCGCCGCCGCCGGCGCCCACGCCGCCGTCCACGCGCACGCGCGCGACCGCGGCCTCGGTCGTGGGGCCGGCGGCGACGACCACGAGCTCGTCACCGGCGGCCGCCAGGGCGGCCACCTGGTTCCAGGGTCCGCCGACCGGCTCCCAGGCCCGGCCCGGCCCGCCAACCCCGAGGCGGTCGGTGCCGTCCCGGGAACAGGCGAAGCCGATCCGGCCGTCGGCGAGGAACCCGTAGCGCGACCCGCCCAGCACCCACGGTGGCAGGCCGATGTCGGCGTCGACCGAGACGACGGGCTCCGCCTCCCCCGCGGTGGGGAAGCGGTAGAGGTTCGACCAGCCGGTCCGGTCCGAGAGCGCGTGCAGGACGCCGCCGGGCGACCACCTCGGTTCCGAGAGGGCTTCACCGCGACCTCCGGCCACCCGGCGTACTCCCACGAGGGCAACGGCCCCCGACGAGCCCACCTCTGCGACCTCCCCGCTCCAGAGCTCGGTGGAGTCCCAGGGCATGTGGGGGTGGTCCCACTGGATCCAGGCCAGCGTCCGGCCCCGCGGGTCGAGTCGGGGCGCGGCGACGAAGTCGGGGCCGGAGACCAGCACCACGGGCTCGCCGGGCTCGGACGGACCGCCGCCGTCGCCGGCGCCGGGGGGGCGGGCCCGCACCGCGACGATCTCGTTGCGGGGCGCTCCGGGTTCGCCCGCCGGGGGATGGCGCTCGCGCACGCACACCATCCACTCCCCTCCGGGCGCGACCACGCCGTCGGCGTAGCGGTCGTGGTACGCGCCCGGGACCGACGGGGTGAGTGCCACCGGCGCCACGCCGGCCTCGATCCGCCAGATGCGCTGGTCGTCGGCCCTCACGGCGAAGAGCGCGCCGTCGCCGATCCACCACGCGCCACCGCCGTACTCGTGAACTCGGCTGCGGGCCGAGAACCCCTCCGGCGTGACCTCCACACTCCGGCCGGGGCCGTCGGCGCGCACGACCACCACGCGGCCCCCTTCGTCGGGGCGGCCCTCGTCCCACCAGACGCTCCCCCCCACGACCGCGACCTGCCCCAGCCGCACCGAGGCGGCCACCACCGCCGCGGGGGTCAGCGGCGACGGCCAGGCCCCGAAGGACGCCCGGGGGGTCACGGCCCGCCGACCGCCGTGACGACCACGCCGGCCCCGGCCGGGATCAGGCGATCCCGCCGAGGAGGTCGGCGACCCGGCCGAGGCCCTCGGCCAGGCCGGCGTCGTCGAGCGCGAAGCTCAGGCGCGCGTAGCCGGGCGCGCCGAACGCCTCGCCCGGGACCACCGCCACCTTGGCCCGGTCGAGCAGCACCTCGCACAGCTCCAGGGTGCTGGTGACGACCGTACCGGCGACCTCGCGCCCCATGATCCCCGGGAAGCCCGGGAAGCAGTAGAACGCGCCCTCGGGCGCCATGCAGGTGACCCCCGGGATCTCGTTCAGGAGGCGGTGCATCTCGCGGCCCCGCCGGTCGAAGGCCGCCCTCATCGAGGCCACGGCCTCGAGGTCGCCGGCCACCGCGGCCAGCGCGGCCCGCTGCGACACGTTGGCCACGTTCGAGGTGGTGTGGCTCTGGAGGTTGGTCGCCGCGGCGACGACGTCGTCGGGGCCGATCATCCAGCCCACGCGCCAGCCCGTCATGGCGTACGTCTTGGCCACCCCGTTCAGCACGACGCAGCGCTCCGCGAGCTCGGGCACCGCCACGGGCATGGACGTGAAGCGGGCGTCGCCGTAGGTCAGGTGCTCGTAGATCTCGTCGGTGACCACCCACAGGCCGCGCTCGGCCGCCCATCGCCCGATCCGCTCCACCTCGGCCGGCGGGTACACGGCACCGGTGGGGTTGCTGGGCGACACGAACAGCAGGACCTTGGTGCGGGGCGAGAGAGCGGCCTCGAGCTGGTCGACGGTCACCCGGAAGCCCGAGGCCTCGGTCGTGGGCAGGGGGACCGCGACCCCACCCGCCAGCGCGATCGCCTCGGGATAGGTGGTCCAGTACGGCGCGGGCAGCAGCACCTCGTCGCCGGGGTCGAGGAGGGTCTCGAAGGTGTTGTGGACGGCCTGCTTGCCGCCGTTGGTGACCAGGACCCGGCTCGCCGAGCACTCGAGGCCCGAGTCGCGCTTGGTCTTGAGGGCGATCGCCTCCCGGAGCTCGGGCAGCCCGGCCGTGGGCGAGTACCGGTGGTTCACCGGGTTGCGGCAGGCCGCGGCAGCGGCCTCGACGATGTGGTCGGGGGTGGGGAAGTCGGGCTCGCCGGCCCCGAAGCCGATCACGGCCTCCCCCGCGGCGCGCAGGGCCTTGGCCTTGGCGTCGACGGCCAGGGTGGCCGACTCGGCGATGGCGGTCACACGGCGGGACAGTCGGGGCATGCCCCCATGGTGGCACGACGGGCGTGCCCCGGAGGGGGTCGAATCCGCGCCCCGGCCGGGGAGGTCGCGGAGCCCGACCTCCTCCGGCGTCACGGCTCTCCCTGACCTTGCCGGCGGCCGGAACCTGCCGTCCCGGCGGCACACCACTACCGTGGTCCGGTGCCCCGGCCCGCTTCGAACCGCACCGGACGGTCGCGCGGTGCGGGCACCCCGGGCCCCGGCTCCGGGGGAGCGCGTCTCACCTTCCGCTCCGCCTGGGTGGCCGCGGCGTCGGCCACGTGCGTGGTCGCCGCGGCGATCGGACCGGCCGCGGCGGTCGGACCGGTCCCGCCGGCGACCGCCACGCGGCCCGGCACGGAGTCGGTTCGTCCGGCCACGCCCGACCCGGCTCCCACCCCCTCGTCCGGCGGGTCGACCGAGGTCCCGCCGACGACCCCGGCCCCGACCCTGCCCGCCCACCCGTCGATCCCACCGCCCGACCTGCGCTGGCCCCCGGCCGCGTACGTCGTGGCCGACGCCGGTTCCGGCGCCGTCCTGGCCGCCCGCCACGAGCACCGCGCGCTCCTCCCCGCCAGCACCCAGAAGCTCATGACGGCTCTGGTCGCCCTGCAACTCCTCGACGAGCGCGAGACCCTCACCGTCGGCCCGCGCGCCGCCGCCCAGCCGGCGATGCGCATAGGGATGAAGACCGGCGAGGTCTGGACCGTCGCCGACGCGGTGCGCTCCCTGCTGATCGTCTCGGCCAACGACGCGGCCTACGCCCTCGCCGAGCGGGCCTCCGGCCGGGTGGAGGCCTTCGCCGACGCCATGAACGCCGCCGCCCGGCGCCTCGGGATGCACGACAGCACCTTCCGCGACCCCGCCGGCCTCGACGGCCCGGAGGGCGTGGGCGGGGGCAGCGCGGTGAGCGCGTTCGATCTCGCGGTGCTGGCCCGCAACGTCCTGGCCGTCCCGGCCCTGGCGGGGACCGCCCGCACGCGCGAGTACCACTTCACCGGCCCCGACGGCGTGGGCCACGTCCTCTCCAACCACCTCCGGAGGTTCCTCGACGGGTACCCCGGGGCCTTCGGCCTGAAGCCGGGCTACACGAGCCGGGCGCTCAGCACCGTGGTCGCCGCGGCCCGTCGCGACGGGCGCACGCTCGTGGTCACGATCCTGGGTGCCGGCGACAGCGTCGCGTGGGCTGCCGCCCTCCTCGACCTGGGTTTCTCGACCCCGGCCGGATCCGAGGGTACGGGGGCGGTCCTCCCACCGGTGCGGGTCGATTCCCACGGGCGGTTCCTGGAGGCGACCACCGACACCCGCGCCGGCACGGGAGCCGCCGGTCGACGACGCCGGGACGCGACCGGGATGCCGGTCCCGGGCGTCCTGGTCGCGCCCGCCGCGGAACGTGGACCGACGGGAGCCGCCGACGCGAACGACGCGCAGGACCCGCCGGGACGCCGCGGCTCCTGGGCCGCCGTCGCGGCCGCCACGGGTGGCCTGGCCCTGGCCGCGGGGGGCGCGTCCGTGGGTGCGGCGAAACTCAGCCGGCGGCGGCGGCGCCGGTCGCGCCGGCCCCCGAGCTGAGCTCACCCAGCCTCGGGTCGTTGGAGAAGATCTCCACGATCGGCTCCTCGAGCCGGAGCCTCCTCTGGATGACCCGGATCTCGTTCTCCTGGTTCCAGAGCTGGAGGGTCACGGTCACGCCGGCGGCCCCGGCCCGCGCGGTCCGACCGGACCGGTGCAGGTACGCCTTCTCGTCCTCGGGCGGGTCGTAGTGGACGACCACGTCGACGTCGTCGATGTGGATGCCCCGGGCCGCGACGTCGGTCGCGACCAGGGTGGGGAGCTTGCCCGACGCGAAGTCCGCCAGAGCCCGCTCCCGTGCGCTCTGGCGGAGGTCGCCGTGGATGGCCCCGGCCCGGATCCGTTCGCGGCGGAGCTGCTCGACGAGGCGGTCGGCGCCCCGCTTGGTGCGGGTGAAGATGAGCGTCCGCCCCGCCCCCCGTGCGATCGCGGCCGCGACCCGCACCTTGTCCATCTGGTGGACGAGGAAGAAGTGGTGGTCCATGGCGTCGACGGTCACCTCGGGGGACGCGACCTCGTGGAACACCGGGTCGGTGAGGTAGCGCTTGACGAGGCGGTCGACCGCGCCGTCGAGCGTGGCCGAGAACAGCATCGTCTGGTGCGGACCCGTGATCCGGTAGAGGATCTTCTGCACCTGGGGCATGAAGCCCATGTCGGCCATCCGGTCGGCCTCGTCGACCACGAGCACCTCGACGGCGTCGAGCGCCATGTGGCCCTGCGCCACGAGGTCGATGATCCGGCCCGGAGTGCCCACCACCACGTCGACGCCGGTGGCTAGCGATCGGATCTGCTTGTCGGCGGGGACGCCGCCGTAGACGGCCCGGCAGCGCCGGGATCGGACCTTGCCGAGGGGCGCCAGGACGCCGCGCACCTGCTTGGCGAGCTCACGGGTGGGGACCAGGACGAGGCCGGTCGGATGGCCGGCCGAGGCCTTCGACACCCGCTCCAGGAGCGGGAGACCGAAGGCCAGGGTCTTGCCCGAGCCCGTCTTGGCCTTGCCGCAGACGTCGCGGCCGGCGAGGGCGTCGGGCAGGGTCAGCGACTGGATGGGGAAGGCCTCGGTGATGCCGTCGGCGGCCAGGGCCGCGGCGAGGTCGGGCGAGACGCCGAGCGTCTCGAAATGGGTCTTCACGTGCTTCTCTCTTTCCTGACTGGTGCCACGAACGGCGGGGCGGGCCGTTTCCGGCTCCGCCGGGTGCATCGGCACCCGAGGCGGATCGCGCGACCCGGTCAGGAGAAGCGAGGGCTACGGCCCACGAACGAGGCGAGGGGCGGCGGAGGTGCCACCGGGGGCTCGCCACTGCTCGTGGCCTCATGTTAGCCCACGGTGGGTCCGGCGGCGCGCCACACTCGGACCCATGAGTTGCGAGCGGCCGTACCTCCGCACGCACCGCCTCCTCGTAGCGACCGCGGTGGGCGCGGCAGTGATCGAGACCGCCGTCGTGTCGGTGCTCGTCCCCGACCCTCCCGTGGCCATGACGGCCCAGGTGAGCGCCCCCGAGCCGTTCGGCCTCTTCCACGACCTGCGCTGGCTGTTGGTGTTCCACCGGTCGTGGCTCGGGTTCACGCTCGGGGTGCTCGCGTTGATCGCCTTCCGGTCCACCCTCTCGACGTGGTTCGTGGTGGCGGCGTGGCCCGCCGACGTACCTCGACCCGGTTGGGTGGCCACGCAGGTCCGCGTCGTACTGGCGACGGTCGTCGCCGGCGCGGTGCTGACCCCGTGGGCGGTCCTGCTGTTCGCGGCGTCCGGGGTGTCGCTCTCGTGGTTCTTCTACATCGCCGTCCCGATCACCCTGGCCCTGGCGATGCTGCTACCGGCCGCGGTGGTCACCGACGCGTGGTGGCGACGGCGTCCGCCGCCCCGCACGGCCGGATGGATCGCGCTGACCTTCGTCGTCCTCACCGCCGGGGGCGGCTGCCTGGCCGCCACCTCTGGTGCGCTCCGCCTGCTCGTGGCGGCCGCACTGGGGCTGTTCAACGCGTGGGCGTGGCTCGGCATCGTGCACTCCGTGGCCTGCCGGGAGCGGACGACCCGGTTCGTCCCGTTCGCGCCGGCGGGGATCGTCATCCTGCTGGGGATAGTCGTCGGCGGCACCGCGCTCGGATTCTGGCTGGGGACCCGGTCGGCACGCGAAGCCGCCCGGGCCCACGTCCGGCCCCCACCGCCCGGCGGGCGCCCGGTCCTGGTGGTGGCCGGCTTCGACAGCCGGTGGGACGGCACACCCTCCGGCCGCTTCGGGCCGGGCTTCCGCGAGGAGCGGTTCTCGTATCGGGGTCTCGGCCCGACCGGTCGGCCTCTCCCCTACACGCCGGTCGACACGCACCGGTCACTGCCCGACCTGGTCCGCGACATGCGACGTCAGGTGGAGGCGATCCACCGGGCCACGGGCAAGGACGTGGCCGTCGCCGCGGAGAGCGAGGGCTCCCTGGTGGCCAAGGCCTACGTGGCCACGACGCCACACGCCCCGCTCGACGGCGTCGTGCTCCTCAGCCCGCTCCTCGCCCCCGCGCGCGTCTACTACCCGGCGAGCGGCCACGAGGGATGGGGGGTGTTCAACCGCTGGGTCCTCCACAACGTGACCGCCCTCCTCGGCCACATCTCCAACCTGGAGGTGACCACCGACGCCCCGTTCCTGCGCTCGGTGGTGGACCACGCCCCCGCCCTGAGGCGGCTCACCCGCTGCCCGGTGCCCGGAGTGCGGGAGCTGCTCCTCGCGCCGGTGGCCGACTCGGTGGTCGCCCCCTGGCCGATCGAGATGGAGGTGCCGGTACGGGTGCTCGACTCGTTCCACGGCGGCCTGCTCGGCGAGGGATCGGCGCGCGGGATGGTCCGCCACTACCTGCTCGGCCGGCCCGTCACGCCGGGACGGGGTTCGTGGGCCGCCATGAGGATCGTCGCCGCGGCCGCGGCGGCGTGGCAGGTGCCCGTCCTGCCCCTCGACACCAACCCGACCTGGGGCGGTCAGCGCGCCTCGCCCACCTGCGCGTCGACCCTGCGGGCCGTGAGGGCGTGGATCGGGCCGCCGGCGGCGGCCGGAACCACGACCGGCCGGCACTAGCTTGCGGGCGGATGCCCGAACTGACCGTCGCCGCCTACAACCTGCGCTGGGGTGCCGACGCCGCCGGGCGCCCCTACGACGTGACGGCCGCGGTGGCGGAGATCGACGCCGACGTGGTGGTGCTCCCCGAGGCCTGGCGACCGGCCCGCGGCCCATCTTTCGTGGAACAGGCGGCCGCGTCGCTCGGCATGGAGCACTTCGAGCGGGCGCTGGCGGCCGACACCATCCCCGGCCCCGGGGGGATGTCCCGCCGATCGGGCCCCCCGGGAACGTGGGGGATCGCGGTGCTCAGCCGGCTCCCGGTCCTCCGCCGGACCGACGTCGACCTGGGCCGGGCCGCCGGTGACGCCGTGCCCCGCCGGTTCGCGGTCTGCGTCGAGGTCGACGTCGACGGCGCGCCGTTCGTGGTCGGCGGTCTGCACGCCGCCCACAAGCTGTGGGGTTCGCTGCCGCAGGTGCGGCGCCTCGACTCCGCCCTACGGGACCACGGTGTCCCCTCGGTGATCGCGGGCGACCTCAACATGTGGGGCCCGGTGGTCCAGCGGGTCGTGCCCCACCGGCGCCGGGCCGTGATCGGCGCCACGTGGCCGGCGCGCCGGCCTCACAGCCAGATCGACCACCTGTTCGTCGACGGGTCGGTGGAGGTGCTGGAGGGCGCGGTCCTCGGCCCGATGGGATCGGACCACCGCGCCGTCCGGGCCCGGCTGCGGATCCCGGGCCGGGCGGGCGGCCGGGCCGACCGGTGATCCGGCGTCGCCGGCCAGTGTCGGGTCACCGGGTGAAGAGGTAGCCGTCCTTGCGGACCGCGACCCACCGCCCACCGTCCGTCGCGATGCTCCGCCAGTAGTCGGAAGGCATCCAGCCGATGTTCCCCGGGCCGGTTAGGCCACCCCGGGCGTGCACCCCTCCGAAACCGTCGAGGACCGCCCAACCGCCCGCGGTCACCACGAGGTCACGGGCGATGTCCCACCGGGGCCAGTACGGGCCCGGACCGAGGGAAGGGGCGCCACCGGACTCGTGCACCCCACCCCACCCGTCGAGCACGTAGTAGCCCCCGCCCGGAGCCACCGTCACCGACCGGGCGATGTCCCAGCCCGCCCAGTACGGCGAACCCGTGGGCCGCGGCGCGTCGCCCCGGGCGTGGAGACCGCCCCAGCCGTCGAGCACCACCAGGCCCTGGCCCGACGGCGTCACCGCGAGGCTGCGCGCGATGCTCCACCCGCGCCAGTACGGGGTCTTGAGCCCCGCGATGGGTCCGCTGCGCGCCGAGCCGAAGCGGTGCAGCCCGCCCCACGCGTCGAGGACGATGTAGCCCTTGCCGTCGGGCATGACGGCGAGGTCGCGGGCGGCGTCCCAGCCCCAGTGGGGCGACCCGTAGTCGGGTGCGCCGTCGAAGGCCAGCACCGCGCCGTCGGCGTCGAGCACGTAGTACCCGCCCGACGGGTTGAGCGCGACGGAGCGGCCGCCGCGGAGGGTGGGGTTGGAGGGCCGCACGTCGGAGAACCCGAGCCCGTGGAAGGTGAGCATCCGCTGGTAGATGTTGAGGACCTTCTCGGCGTAGGTGGTCGACGTGGCCCAGTAGCCGTTGCCCATGGTGTTCCAGAGGGGCGACTTGCCCTTGAGGAAGAAGTTGTCGTACTTGGCGACCGTCCACATCGACGGCCGGTGGAGGTTCGACACCCGCGAGGTGGGATCGGCGTAGTTGCGCAGCCACTGGATCTGCGCCCGTATCCCGAGCTGTGGCGACGGGAACCCGGTCCCGCTGTTGCAGGTGTCGCAGGCGCCGATGCCCGCGTAGTTGTAGTCGCCGGGGTTCACCATGCTGCCGGTGAACTCGAACCAGCCGGTCTCGAGCGCGGACTGCGCGAACGCGATGTCTCCCCTGACGTTCTCCGCCGCGCCCTCGTCCAGGTAGTACTGCGCGAGCCGCTTCATGGAGACCGGGATCTTGGGGCTCTTGTGAAGCGAGGCGTAGTACGCCGCGATCTGGTCGGCACTCAGCCGCGACGGGCCCATGATCGTGACCGACGGGTAGCCGGTGGCCGCCGCGCCCGCCGGGGCGGGCGGCGCGCCCGACGGCCCCACGGGCACGACGGCCGCGGCGAGACCGACGAGCAGGCACAGCAGAACAGACCCGAAGCGATGCACGGGCCTCTTATCGGCACCGTCCGGCTCCCGGTTGAGCGCTGGCCCGCCCCTGACCCCGGCTTCACAGTCCCCTGACACGGTCGGGAGATCATCGCGGCGATCCATCGAGGAGGCACAACCATGCGCAAGCTCATCGCCGGCACCCTCGTGGCCGGCCTTATCGGATTCGGGGGCGTGGCCTACGCCGCGTCCGAGCCCTCGCCGCGGACGGAGGCGCCACCGGCCTCGGCCGCCGCCGGCGATCGCGGCGGGGAGGCGGGGGGCGCCCGGCACGCCTGCCGCCGGCACCCCAGGGCCTGCCGGCACCGGATGGACATCGCCCGGCGTCACGTCGCGGAGGTGGCGGCCAAGACCATCGGCATCAGCCGCGACGACCTCGTCACCGCCCTGCGTGACGGCTCGTCGATCGCCGACGTCGCCGAGAAGAACGGCGTCGACCCCGCCAAGGTCGTCGACGCGCTGGTCGCCGACGCCACCACCCGCATCGACGCCGCCGTCGAGGACGGCAAGCTCCCCGAGGAGCGGGCGGCCCGGATCAAGGAACGGCTCCCCGAGCGGATGCAGAAGCTCGTCGAGCGCGAAGGACCCCGGGGCGATCGTCCGGCGGCTCCGGACGGACCGGACGACTGATCGGCCCCGAGGGTCCGACCCTCCGGGCGGACCTCCACCCCTCACCCGCCGCCGCGGCCGGGTCCATCGGGACCGGCCGCGGCGCGCGTGGTCAGGTGGCCGCGCCACCACCGGGATCGAAGTCGAGGGCGAGCGAGTTGATGCAGTAGCGCTGGTAGGTGGGACCGGGGCCGTCGTCGAAGACGTGCCCGAGATGGGATCCGCACCGGGCGCAGGTGACCTCCGTGCGGACGACACCGTGGCTGTGGTCCTCGCTGGTGGCGAGCCGGCCGGGGCCGGCGGGACGGGTGAAGCTCGGCCATCCCGAACCCGACTCGTACTTGTCGTCGGTGCTGAAGAGCTCGGCTCCGCACGCGCCGCACCGGAACGTCCCCGATCCGTCCACGTGAAGGTAGGCCCCGCTGCCCGGAGGCTCGGTCCCCTTGCCCCGCAGCACGGCGTAGCGCTCCGGGGAGAGCCGGGCTCGCCACTCGGCGTCGGGGAGGTCGACGGGAGGTGGGACCGGGACTCGCTCGTCGCTCATGGCCCTAGTGTGGCATCGCCATGGCGAACGCGACACCGCACCGGACGCCCAACCCGCGGGCCTTGAAGTTCGTGCTCGACGTGACCCTCGCCGATCGCATCGACGCGCACCGGGGCGACCCGTCGAGCGACCCCTTCGTGAGCACGGTCCTGGCGACCGACGGCGTGGAGTCGGTGTTCGGCGTGAACGACTTCGTGACCGTCACCCGCACGCCCGAGGCCGACTGGGACCCCATCGTCTGCGCGGTCCAGGAGGCCGCCGCGGCCCACCTCCGGGGCTCGGGTTCCCCGGCCGCGGTCGACGAGGTGGCCGAGGCGCGCCGGTTGCTGCGCGAGGCGGCGACCCGCAAGCCGCCCGCACCGATCGCCCTCGGCCGGCCGCCGCGCCGTCGCCCCGGCGCCGCCGACGACGGCGGCTTCACCGGCGACCACGATGCCGTCTGAGCCCGCCGAGCCCCGCCCGCGACGAGGCGACGGGGCTTCCGGACCCACCCCGCTCGGCGTGCTGGGTCGGGGGGCGACCACGGCGATAGCCGAGCTGTGCCGCCGGGCCATGCCCGACGCGCCGGCCGCCGACGAGGTGGAACGTTGCCTGTTCGCACCCGACCGGCCCGCCCTCGTGCGCGGCGATCCGCGCCTCGGCGTGGTCGCGACGGAGCGCGCGGGAGCGGCCGGCTTCGTGAAGCTGCTGGTCGTCGACCCCGACGCCCGGCGCCGGGGGCACGGTCGACGCCTGCTCGAGGCGGCCGAGGGCGACCTCGCGGGGTGCGAGTCGGTCACCCTGGGGGCCGACGCGCCCTACTTCCTGTTCCCGGGTGTCGAGACGTCGCTCGTCGCCATGATCTGCCTGGCCGAGCAGCGCCACTACGGGCGGGCCGACACCAACGTGAACATGGTGTTCGACCTCTCCCGCCTACCCGACGACCCCGGCGGGTCCGACCCGGCCGGCGCCACCACCACCGCCGCGCTCGACGCCTTCACGGCCCGCCACTGGCCCGGCTGGCGCCTCGAGGCGCTCCGGGCCCTGGACCGCGGCACGCTCCGGGTCGGGCACGACGCCGGCGGCCTGACCGGCTTCTGCGCGTGGGACGTGAACCGGCGGGGGCTGCTGGGCCCGGTGGCGGTCCGGCCCGACCTCATGGGCCGTGGCGCGGGCCGCCCCCTCGTCCTCGGTGCCCTCCACCAACTCCGGCGCGAGGGCCGCGACGCCGCGGAGGTCGTATGGGTCGGCCCGATCGCCCCCTACGCTCGGCTGGGCGCCACCGTCGGCCGCGCGTTCTTCGTGTACCGGCGGCCGGGGACCTGAGCGACGGGCACCCGCCCGCGCCCGTCAGCCGCCGGGGTCCGCCTCCACCCGAGCCGGACGACGGAACGGCCACGCGAACTGGGCCAACCACCCCCGCGGCGCCACCTCCCCGACCCCGTAGCTCTCGGGCCACACCTGATCGGGGCGGTTCAAGGTCCCGAAGACCCGGTCGAGGATGGCGAGCTGCGTCGCGTAGTTGCGGCTGTAGGCCTCACGCTGATCGGCGTGGTGCCAGTGGTGGAACTCGGGCGTCACGAAGACGTGCCGGAGCGGGCCGAACCGGATCCTCACGTTCGAGTGCACCAGCACGCTCCAGAACGCGCTGGCCAGCGCGTAGACCCCGAAGATCTCGGGCGGCAGGCCCAGGGCGAGCATGGGCACGGCCGCGCACGCGGCCGAGAACGCCCAGTCGACCGGGTGCTGGCGGGAGCCCGCCACCCAACCCATCTCCTCGATCGTGTGGTGCACCTTGTGGAACCGCCACAACCACGGGACGCTGTGCATCCACCGGTGCGACCAGTAGCCGCTCAACTCGGCGAGCACGAGGGCCAGCGAGAACTGCGCCGCGAAGGGCCATCCGTCGACGGTCGACCGGACCGCCGACGGCGCCAACGCCCGGGCTCCGAACCCCAGCACCACGGCCACCCCGGCGAACGCCATCGGACCGAAGACCCGGTTCACCGCGAGGTGGGTGAGGTCGGTCAGGGTGCCGGTGGGGAACGCCCGGTGCCGGCGCACGGCGTGCAACGCCTCGGCGGGCACGAAGACCGCGGCCAGGACCACCAGGTAGAGCAGCAGCTTCGGATGGAGCGCCACCGCCGCGACCACGGCGAGCGCCGCCAGGGCCGACGCGCCCACCGCCGGGCCCGACCCGGGCCCTGGGTCTCCACGCCCCGCCATCTCTGCCCTCCTCCGGTCGTGACGGGCTCGGCTCTGGGTGGGTCGCGACCCTACCGGGGCGGGCGGCGGCGCGTGGAAGGGAATCCTCGGCCGAGCGCGTGGAGGAACGCCGCCATCGTCAGCAGCGCCGAACCGGCGATGGCGGCCAGTCCGGCGAAGTAGGGGGCCCGGAGGTCGACGGCGGCCAGCTCGTGGCTCCGGCGCGCGACCGCGTAGGCGACGGCGGCGGCGAAGGCGGCCCCCAGCAGCGATACTCCCACCACCGCGAGCAGGGGGATCCCGTCGTCGACGCCGCCCCGCCCCGGACGACCGTCCGCGGGCCGGCCGTCGGGACCGGCGAGCAGCGCCGTCGCCAGCGACGCCCAGACCACCACGACCAGATAGGCACCGATCACGTCGCTGGGACGGTGCCAGCCCGCCGTCAGGGTGGCCCCGCCGACGGCCGCCGCGTAGCCGGCGCCGGCCAGGCCGGCGAGGAGCCGGTGCCGGTGCCCCACGACCACGACCAGCGCGACCGCCAGCGACATCGCCACCGTGGTGTGGCCGCTCGGGAACGTGGGTCTGGTCCCCAGCGGACCGGCGACCAGGTCGGGCCGGGGCAGGACGGCGTGCTTGAGGACCTGGGTCGAGACGTTGGCCCCGGCGATCACCGTCACGGCGACCAGCGCGCGGCTCACCCGGCCGCGGACGAGGGCGATGGTCACCACCGCCGCGCCGAGGAGCACCAGAGCCGAGACGCTGATCGTCCTCAGCACCCCGTAGGTGATCCGGCGGAGCCGCGGGCGGGAGAACACTCGACCCGACAGCGCGGCGCCGTCGACGCGCTGTCCCCAGCCCGTCTGCACGGCGAGGAAGTAGAGCCCGACGAACAGTGCGAGGGCGACGAGCGCCAGGACGACGAGCCGGACCCGCCACGCGGCTCCGCGTCCTTCCGCTGCCCCGGCGCTATCGTCGCCGTCGCCCACCCTGACCTCGGCCCCCGCCCTCACGCCGATCCCGTCCTCCCGGTCCTCCGTATCCCCGGTCCACCGCGACACATGCCCTTCGGAATGCCCTCGGCCGGGCCGATGTTGGAGGCGATGATGCGCATCGAGATCTTCTCCGACGTGGTGTGCCCATGGTGCTACATCGGCCGCCACCGCTTCGCCCGCGCCGTCGAGGCCTTCGAGGCCGCCGGTCACGCCCGCCCCGAGGTGACCTGGCGCGCCTACCAGCTCGACCCCACGGCCCCCACCGAACCCGAGCCGGTCCTCGACCACTACCGCCGGCGTTGGGGTCGGGAGGGAGCAGCCGCCGCCTTCGAGAGGGTCGCGGGAGCCGCCCGCGGTGAAGGGCTGGCACTGCGCCTGGACCGGGCCCGGCGGGCCAACACCCACGACGCCCACCGGCTGATCGCCTGGAGCGCCGACGCCGCGCGCCGCCTCGCCCTCCCCGACCCCGCAGGGGTCCAGACCCGGGTCGTCGACGGCCTCTTCCGGGCCTACTTCGTCGACGGGGCCGACGTAGCCGACGCCGCCGTCCTGGCCGGGATCGCGGCCGAGGCCGGACTCCCGGTGGCCGACGCCACCGAGATGCTCGCCGGCTCCGACCACGCCTCCGCCGTCGCCGGCGACGTCGCCCTCGCCGGAGAGCTGGGCCTCACCGGGGTGCCGTTCTTCGTGATCGACCGCCGGGTGGCGATACCGGGCGCCCAGGATCCCGACACGTTCCTGGCCGTGATGCAGAAGGCCGAGCGGCTCCACGCCGGGGCCCGGCCCGGGGAGCCGCCCGAGGACGCCGCCGGACCCGGCTCGGAGGTCATCGCCGAGTCCCTGGTCGCGCCGCCCGCCGCCGCCCCGGCCCGGCGCTGACGCCCGACCGACGAATCGCCCGGTGTCCGTACCCCTCCGACCCGTCTCGGACCTCCTTTCGGTCCTCGAGCTGGAGCCCGTCAAGCCCGACGCGTTCCTGGGGGCCGGTCCCGACCTGGGTTGGGGACGGCTCTACGGCGGTCAGGTCGTGGCCCAGGCGCTGCGGGCCGCCGGCCTGACCGTCGAGGCACGGTTCCTGCCCCACTCCCTCCACGCGTACTTCGTACGGGCGGGCGACGAGAAGCAGCCCGTCCTCTACGAGGTCGAGCGGGTGCGCGACGGCCGGTCCTTCTGCACCCGCCAGGTCGTCGCCTACCAGGCGGGCGGAGCGATCCTGAACCTGATCGCCAGCTTCCAGGTGACCGAGGGCGGGGCCGACGTGCAGCCGATCGCCCCGCCGCCCGGCATCCCCGGCCCCGACGAGCTGCCACCCACCCCCACCGACCTCTTCATGGACCACCGCACCGCTCGAGCCGACGACGGGTCCCGGATCGGGACCACCACCTGGGTGCGGGTGCCTCAGGCGCTCGGCGAGGACCCGACCGTGCACGCGTGCGCGTTCGCCTACCTCTCCGACGAGGATCCGCTCGGCGTGGCTCTGCTCCCGCACCCCACGAGCGGCGACTGGGACGCCCTGATGGCCGCCAGCCTCGACCACGCGCTCTGGTTCCACCGTCCCCTGCGTGCCGACTCGTGGCTGCTCGTCGACCTGACCGGGCACGGGGTGGCGAACGCCCGGGGCCTGGCGCTGGCCCGGGTGTTCGACACGGCCGGGCGCCACGTCGCCACCGTCGCCCAGGAGGGCCTGGTAAGGCCCCGGCGCCGGGACTGACCGGCGCCGAAGATCCTCAGACCCGGATCTCGACCGCGGCGTCGGGCTCGAGGACCCGGAAGTGGAAGCTCTCCTCCAGGTAGAAGGTCACCGACTCGGAGTCGTGGCCCGCGTAGCCGAGGCTCACGTCGGAGCCGCAGTGGAAGACGAAGTCGCCCCCCCGACGGCTCACGAGCACCCCGCCCTCGATGCCGGCGGTCCACACGATCGGGCCGCCGACGATCTCCCGCAGGTGGTCGACCACGGGGTAGCCGCGATCGGTGGCCTCGAAGAGCTTCGTGTGCTCGTCGAGGCCCAGGGCCAGCACGTAGGGACCGTCGACACCCACCTCCCGGAGCTTCTCGACCGCCTCCGCCACCCGGCCGGGGTACTCGAGGCCGGTGCCCGACGCCGCGACGGGTTCGTGCGACGACGCCTCCGTCAGGCCCCGGATCCCCAGCGCGTCGAGGCCGTGGATGATCGCCCGGTTCTCGGCGACGGCCAGGCGGGCGGCGGCGTCCTCGAGCGCGCCGAAGTCGGGGTCGACGGCCCCGCGGTCGATGTCGCGCAGGTCGGAGCGCGAGACGTCGAAGTCGGTCCTCAGTTCGACCAGCGGGGCGACCACGCGCCGCCGGACCTGGACCCCGGAGAGGACGTCGGCGTCACCGGGTCGTTCGGGCGTGACGTCCTCCACCCGGCCGAGGGGGACCGACGAGGCCTCCCAACCGTGCGGTCCCGAGAAGTCGGCCAGTCGCCGGGCGCCCAGCAGCGCCGAGAGCCTCGAGCGGGCTTCGTCGTCGATCGCGTGCCAGGCCGCGTCCGATACGGGGGCCAGGTCGCGCAGCAGTCGGTCCACGGGATCCTCCCTCAGGTGCCCGGTCCGCCGAGGCCCAGCGATCCGTCGCCGCCGGGCTCGACGGTCGTGGTGCCGGCCTCGTGGTCGGTGATCGAACCCTCCACGAACAGGTACTCGCGGAGCTCGGCGTCGAGGACGGGGTCGTGACGCCGCAACCACTCGAGCAGCATCGCCGCGTGCTCCTTCTCCTCGTCGCGGTTGTGGACGAGGATCTCGCGGAGCTGGGAGTCGGTGGTGGCGTCGATCCGCTGGTCGTACCAGTCGATCGCCTCGAGCTCCTCCATCAGCGACCGGATCGCCCGGTGGCGCTCCTGGGTCGCCGGCGAGATCAGCTCCCGGGCCTCGTGGATTCCGTCGTCCGCGCTCATCGTCACCTCTCCCGCGGTCAGTCCGGGACGGACTGCTGGGTGTCCAGGAGGTCGACCATGATGCTGCGGATGAACTGGTCGGCCTCGGGCGTCATGCCGCCCGGCACCCCACCGTAGATGGCCCCCGAGATCGGGGCGTCGTCGCGGTGCTCGTGGGCGTAGCGGACGGCTTCGTCGAGGTCGGCGGCGAAGGCCTCCACGACGCCCTCCTGGGTCTGCGGGCGGGTGACCGCCATGTGGATGGCGTCGGGGTACTGCTGGCCGTTGAAACGCCATCCACGCGTCCGCATCGAGTCGGCGACGTGGTAGATGCTGAAGGCGTCGGAGGTGAAGCTGAAGCAGAACGTCGGGCTCCCCATTATCCGCAGCTCGGGGTGCGCGCGGACGGCGTCCTGCATGGCCGCCGCGGTGCGGAAGATCGCCTCGGCGTGGCGGAGGTAGCCCTCGCGCCCGAGCGTCACCAAGGATGCCCAGGTGGAGGCCAGCAGGCCGCCCGAGCGGGAGCCGTCGATCCCCGGCGAGAGGTACTTGCCTCCGCTCCAGTCGGGGATCATGAAGTACTGCGCCTGTCGCCAC
>Ga0226835_1001098_pt1 | contig 17328 bp, 15 predicted proteins | sample LAC_MetaG_1_FD_163627 | JGI IMG/M metagenome (GOLD analysis project Ga0226835, IMG submission 163627) | Anaerobic ammonium oxidizing microbial communities from anammox membrane bioreactor (MBR) in UC Berkley, California, United States -... | ecosystem: Engineered > Bioreactor > Anaerobic >...
CGTGGGGGCGGTGGTTGCCGGGGGCGGGGTGGGAGCGGCCGGTGGAGCCGCCGGGGTCGTGGCCGCCGGGCCGGGAGTGGGACCCGGCGGGACCGTCGCCGGGGCCGCGGACGAGCCGTCGCCGGAGCGCGAGCTCTCCGCGCGCTCGGGGCTCCCGGAGGAGGCCGTCCCGTCGCGAGGGGCTACGGCGGTGGGCGCGGGCTCAGGTGTGGTCACCCGTGCGCCGGGCGGCGGCCCCGATCCCGCTCCACCCATCGGGCCCGCGGGGCCGCGGGGGAGGAACCCCGAGCTCGGCCCGAGCGGTCGCCCGGGGGCGGGCACCCCGGCGACGGAGGCCGGGCTCGGATCGCCGGGTGCGGCGCCGGGCCCGGGGCCGCCCGCGGTGGTGGTCTCGGGGACCGCCGCGGCGCCGTCCGGGCCGGCCGGCGGCTCGGGCCGGGGCGGAGTGGAGGGGGTGTCGAGGCTCCCGGGTCCGGGGGCGGCCGGAAGGTAGGGAGCGGGCGGGTCGGAGCGGGGGGCCGCCTCGGCGAGCGCGGGGGGCCCGGTCGGGTCGGGCGCCCCGGGCCGGGTGTCGGGCGGCAGGTCGGGCCGGGTCCTGTTCTGCTCCCGCTCCTGCTGCTGGCGTAGGCGGTCGCTGAGCCTCATCGCCCGTCCCTCCTCCAGCGCCGGCCCCGGCCTTCGGCCGCGGCCGGTTCGGCCGCCGGGGCCGGAGGCGCGAAGCGCTCCACGATGTCGGTGAGGATCCGCCCGACCGGCGACTTGGGGTCGCTCTCGAGCAGGGGCACGCCCTCGTTCATCGACTGGGGCACGTTCTTGGCGCTCGGGATCTGGGCGTGGAAGCGAGCGCCGATCACCGCCTCGATGTCGCTGGTGTCGAGGCCTACCCGGGCGTCGGAGCGGTTGAGCACGTAGTGGCGGCGCTGCGAGGTGAAGCCGAGCTGGTCGAGCAGGTCCACCTCCTTGCGGAGGCTGCGCACGCTCGCCACGTCGGTGGTGCACACGAAGAGGAGATCGGTCGCGCGCTCCACCGCGGCCACCGTCGGTTCCTCGAGCCCGGCGGGGGTGTCGACCACCACGAAGCGGAAGTCGGTGGCCAGCAACCCCACCGCGTGGCCGGCCACCGCGGCCGTCACGTCGTCGCCGTCGACCGGCGACTCCGGCGCGCACAGGGTGTAGAGGCTCGACGGGTGGGCGCTCAGGTAGATCTTGATCGCCGTGGCGTCGAGGGCCCGGGGCGAGCGGGCGACGTCGGCGATGGTCTGCTCCGGGACGATCTGGAGCGCGGAGGCCACGTCGCCGAACTGCACGTCGAGGTCGACGAGGGCCACCTGGCCGGGACGGGAGTGGGAGAGGCCGACGGCCACGTTCGTGGCCAGGGCCGTCTTGCCCGAGCCGCCCTTGGGGGCGAGGACGGTGATCACCCGGTTGGGTTCCGCCTCCGCACCCTCGCCGCGCAGCTTCGACCGGCGCCGTTCGGCCATCTCGAGCATGCGCCGGATGACCCGGCCCAGCTCCTCGACCGTCGCGTCGGGGCCCACGACGTCGCGGGCGCCCACCTCCAGCGCGCGCTCCAGGAGGTCGGCGCTGCGCTCGGCGACGATGACCACGCAGATCTCGGGGTGCTCGAGGTCGAACACCCCGGCCAGGGCCAGCGCCGCCTCCAGCGGGATCTCCGGGCCCACGAGGACCACGCCCACGTCGCCGCGGGCCACCTCGGCGACGACCTTCGACGGGTCGATGCGGGCGTACTCCTCGTCCCAGGCCCGCAGGTCGGTGCCCACCGGGAGGCCCCCGGCCGCGGCCGCCCGGGCCGCGAACTCCTCGCTCGGCGTGAGGAGGACCAGGCGGCTCATTGGTACACGTTCTCCGGCTTCACGACCCGCGTCCCGCCGGCCGGCGCGTCCTCGGGCTCGTCGCCCAGCCACACCGTGCCGTGTTCGGCGGCGAACACCAGCTTCTCGGCCGAGGGGGCGTCGAGGGCGAAGGTCACGATGAGGTTGCCCTCCGGCGCCACCGACGGCGTGTCGTCGGTGGAGCCCTTCTTCTCGTCGTCCTTCTTGTCGTCGCCGCCCTCGGGCGCCTTGCCGTACGCGACCGCCGTGACGAGCACCTTGTGGAGGGTGAGGTGGGTCACGTAGGGCGACACGTCGGGAGCGAACGAGGCGAAGACCGCCACGGTGTCGCCCGGCGCGACGGTCCCGCCGACCATCCGCTCGGCGGAGAGCGCCACGCTGACCTGGAGCAGCTTCGACGGCACGTCGACCGAGCCGGAGCGGGCCTGGTCGGGGGTGACGAACCGGGCCGCCACGATCTGCTCGCCCGGCAGCAGGTCGGTGGCGGCCACCCGGCCCTTGAGGGAGTCGAGCGACGTGACGGCTCCCTCGGCCCGGACCTTGGCCGGCACCTCGGTGCGCTTCACGGCCGCCCCGAGCTTGCTCACCGGGGTGCCCTGGGCGATCTTCTCCTTCGCCACGAGCACGGTGACCATGCGCTCGCCGGCGACGGCCTTGTCCTTCGCCGACTGCACGTACGCCATCAGGGCGAAGGTCCCGACCGCTGCCATCAGCAGGGCGGCGGCCAGGCCGGCGAACCTCCGGTTCTTCATGATCTTCCTCGGTCCTCGGTCGGGATCGGTGTCGGATGCGGTGTTGGGGTCATACCGCCCCGGCCAACTTCGGACGTTTCGGCGCCCGCCTTTAGCGCCGATTCCGGCGCAGGTTCCTTCCGAGGGTCAGGGGAGCATCCCTCAACCGACCATGCGGACCATCGTCGTGCCCATGTCGGGCCCGAAGGAGCCGGAGACGTTGGTCACGACCTTGCCGAAGTAGCCGCGGATGCACACCGTGCTGTTCCCGTGGCCGAGCGGGCAGGAGAAGTTGCTCGGCCACTTGCTGTTGCCGTTCCACTTGTAACCGGTCAGGTAGACGGACGCGAATCCGATGATGTGGTACTTGCCGTTGGCGCCGTTGCCGGTCACCTCGTCGAAGATCGGGATCAGGATGATCTTGTTCTGGTAGGGAGAGACGCAGGGATCGAGCGCCTTGAAGTTGTTGCCCGTTGAGGTGTCGGCCCAGCCCCCGACGGTGATGTTCACCTGGCAGGGGGCGTCGGTGGACAGCTTCCCGAAGCCGCCCGGGTGGTCCTTGCCGGCCGGATCGGCCGGGCAGGGATCCTGCGCGTAGACGGTGTTGTGGAAGTAGATGTACTGGGGGTCGCCGGTGAAGGGCGGTCCCTCCTGGATCCCGCCCTGGCGGGCCACCGCCTGCTCGTACTCGCAGACCCCGAACGTGAGGGGGATCGTGGTGGCGCCGCCGATCCCGCCCCAGGCGGCCACGGCGCGGGCGTGGACCGTCTTGCCGGTGGCGCCGAAGATGCGGGCCAGGCTGAAGGGGACCTCGGCGCCACCCGCGTCGGAGGTCCGGGTGCGCACGGCCACGTAGCCGCTCGCGCCGTCGGGCACGTCGGGGGGATCCGCGCAGGCCGGGAGGCCCGCGCCGGTGCCGCAGACCTCGTCGACGCCCGACTGCCCGTCGTCGGCGTTGGCGCTGGCGTAGCTCCCCGCCGTGGCGGTGTACGCCCCACAGTCGCCGGCGGCGCAGTCCTTGGCCACCGCGAGGGCCGAGGCGTCGGCCCCGTTCTGGAGCTCGCGCCGCTCCTGGTACAGGGCGCCGACGTCGATGACTATCGCGCCGAAGCCGAGCAGCGACACCATCAACACGGCCACCATCACGGCCACGGCCCCTCGCTCCGATCGGTGGTGCCTCGAGAGGCGGGCCAGCCGGCGGGGCGAGCGAGGGGTCCTCGGCCGGGACGATCGGGGACGGGTCCGGTTCAGAGTCCGCATCGCATGACCCCCGAGACGGTGATGTTCCAGGTGCCCGACGTGACGAACAGCAGGGTGTAGGGGACCTGGGCGGTGGCGGTGACCTTGGCGCTGGTTCCCGAGCCGTCGCTCGGGCAGGAGCGGTCGACGGTGACGGAGCTGAAGCTGAGGTTGGGGGCCGCGTCGTAGACGGCCTGCGTGGCCTCGGAGTTGGTGTGGCCGAGGGCGGCCTCCCGGGCGCCTTCGCGCACCGCGGCCGTGACGCCGAGCTTGGCGTTGTAGCCGAGCCCGAAGTAGACGATGCCGAACACGAGCATCACGAGGATCGGCAGCACCAGGGCGAACTCCACCGCGGCCGCGCCCCGCTCCGACGGGTCGCGGTGGTCGGTGCCGCGCCGGCGGTCCACGTCAGCCGCCGAGGGCGTTGACGATGGTCTCCGGGAAGAGGTCGCCGACCCGGAGGCCGAAGGCACTCACCGCTCCGACGATCGCCAGGGCGATCAACGCGATCATCAGGGCGTACTCCACGGCCGTGGCGCCGGTCTCGCCGGTCTCGCCGGCGGCCGTTCTCGGGGGCGAGGGCTCGGGGCGCATGACGCTTCCTTTCCGGGCCGGTCCGCGGCCGGCCCACGAGGAGTGCCGCTCAAGGCAGGAGCCCCCGGGCGTTCACCCGGGGGCTCCCGACCAGAGGAGGCGGATCCCTACGGAAGGGAGCCGGTGACGGTGTCGAAGAGGCCGCTGAGGCCGCCGCCGAGGGCGGTCACGGCGGCGATGATCGCCACCGCGATCAGGGCCACCATCAGGCCGTACTCCACCGCGGTCGCCCCACGCTCGTCGTCGTGGCGGCCGGCCAGCCAGTTCTGGATGAAGGTGGCGAGGTTGGTCATCGGGGTGTCTCCTTGTGTGTCGGGCTCGGGCCTTGGGGCCGGGAGGTGCGAGACCACTATCGGTGCGATCCCGTACCGCCACATCCTCAGGATTGAGGATTTGCCTGCCCCCGCCGGCCCTCGCCGCGGGTGCTCGCGCCGGCCCCGGGCGGTCGCGCGGGCGTCGGTCGGATCAGGGGCGGGCGGGCGGCGGCGGGGTCCATCCGGCCCGCGCCGCCAGGGCCACCGCCGCGAGCTGCGACGACACGCCGAGCTTGGTGAGGATCCCCCTGATCTGCGACCGGACGGTCGTGATCGACACGAACCCCTCCTCGGCGATGGCCTCGGCGCCCAGGCCGCCGGCCAGCGAGGCGAGCACCTCGGCCTCTTTCGGCGTCAGCGACTCGAACGGGGCCAGCGCCTCCCGCCGGGCCCGGCGCTCCGCCCTCAGGTGGTCCAGCATCCGGTCCCGTTCGGCCGGCGGGGTGACGGTCCGGCCGGCGACGGCCCGCCCGATGGCCTCCACCACGTCGGCGAAGGGAGTCGCCTTGGAGAGGATGCCCTCGGCCCCGGCCTCCAGGCACTCGGCCAGCGCCACCCGGTCCGTGCTGCCGCTCAGCATCACCACCCGCGCGCCCTGCTCGCGCAGTCCGGGGATCAGGTCGACCGCGGCCAGGTCCTCGCGTCCGAGGTCGAGGTCCAGTAGCACCACGTCGGGCCGGTGACCCCGGGCCCGTTCGAGGAGCACCTCGGGAGCTTCGGGCTCCTCGACCGCCACGTCGAACCCGTCACCGCGGAGGAGCGCCGCCAGGCTGGCGGCCAGGAGCCCGTGGTCGTCGACGAGCATCACCCGCCCGGGGGAGTCGGGCCGGGGGGTGCCCGCGGCGTCGGCCGGCAGCGCGGTCACGTCCGGGCCCTCGCGACCGGCCGTCGACCGGGCCCCGTCACGGTCGGCCGCGACCCGGTAGTCGCCCGGGCCGGGTGAGTGCTCACGGGCGGGGGCGGCCCCGGTCGGGCGGGGAGCGACAGCACGAAGCTGGCGCCCTCGTCGACGGCCGGGTCGAGGGCGAGCTCGCCGCCCTGCTCCGCGGCGAGGCGGGCCGACACGTACAGGCCCAGCCCGGTGCCCGCCGGGCCTCTCTCCGGCGTCGCCCGCCAGCCCCTCTCGAAGAGGCGGTGGTGGTGCTCGGCGGGGATCCCCGGGCCCCGGTCGGTGACGCGCACCAGGATCCGGGTGCCGGCGTGCTCGCCCGTCACCCTCACCGGCCGGCCGGGCGCGTAGCGGTGGGCGTTGTCGAGGAGGTTGCGCACGATCTCCGCTGTGGCCGCCACCGAACCGAACGCCTCGAGGTCCTGGGGGAGCTCGGCCCGGAGGTCCACGCCCCGGGCCAGCTCGAGCGAGATGATCGGCAGTACGGCGTCGGAGACCCTGAAGGTCTGCGACCCCTGGTCGGCCGACGCGACCATGGCCTTCACCCGGCCGAGCTCGCTGGCGATCGCGGCCGCCAGCCCGTCGTCCACCGCGTCGGAGGCCCGCCGGTTGTGGCCGAGCGCCCCGGCGGCGGCTTCGATGGCGAAGAGCGCGGACCGCAGGTCGTGGTCGCGTTCCTCTCGGGCGCTCCGTTCCCGGCGGTGGATCTCCTCCACGGCCTTCACGGCGTCGGCCATCCGCTCGGCCTGCTCGCGGGCCCGGGCCAGGGCGAGGCTCAGCTCCTGCTGGACCGCGACCACGGCGTAGAGGGTGGCCAGGACGGCCACGGTCAGGTAGGGGCCGTCGGGGGCCCGCCCGGTCGCGTGGGCGAGCAGCGCGCTCGCCCCGGCTGCCCCCATGCCGAGCGCCGCCAGCCCGATCCAGGTGTCCAGCCAGCGACGTTGGCGGCGACCCAGGCGGACGTGGTCGAGCCCGACGGCGACCCACATCACGGCGAGCGCGGGGTCCACGGCGGCGGTCACGACCCGGCCGGGCAGGGCCGCGGCGCCGGCCGCGACGACCGTCGCCGCGATCGCGGCGGCGGCGAGGAGGGGGACGGGCCGCAGGCGCGTGTCGATCTCGGGCAGGTGGGGCGCCACGGCCAGGAGCACGACCGCGCTCAGCTCGGCGCCGGTCAGGAGGTGGAGGATCGGCCCGGCGTCGGGTTCGGTACGGAGGACGGGCACCATCCCGCCCAGCGCGAAGCCGGCCACGCCGAGGACCAGGAACGCGACCCCGTACGGGGCGTTGCGGGCCCAGCCCGTCACCCGCCAGTTGACGATCGCGGTGGTACCGGCCGCCGTCGCGAAGGTGGCCGTCAAGGTCCACACGATGAGCGCCCCGGCGTCGCGGCCGGGCGCGAGCCCGGACCCCGTGAGCGCCTGGGTGACCGCGAGGGCGGAGACCGCCGCCAGCAGCGCGGCCGCGAGGGTGAGCGCCCGCCCGGGGGCCAGGGTCGGCGGCGGCGGTCTCCGGTCCGGGCCGCGGTACGCGCCGGAGCGCCGTACGGGCGCGCGCTCGGGCGCACCGGCGCCCGCCGGTGCGCCGCCCTCGCCGGTCGCCTGCACGGCGCCGTTGCCGCTCGTCTCCATTGCCGCTCCCCGACCAGCCGCCCACGATGGGACGCACGCCGCCACCCGCTATGACGCGGCGGCGCCCGGCGCAACCCGGGCCCGGCTCCGTCCGGAGCCCCGTGGCGCAGGTCGGACGGTCCTCGTATCGGCCGCGCCCACCACCGGTTGAGGGGTTTCGGCCCGTAGGATCCCGATCCGTGCTCCTCGTGGCCCTCACCGGGGGGATCGGATCGGGCAAGTCGACGGTGGCCCGGATGCTGGCCGAGCGCGGCGCCCTGGTCCTCGACGCCGACGCCATCGCCCGGGAGGTGGTGGAGCCCGGCCGTCCCGCCCTGGCCCGGATCGTGGAGCGGTTCGGGGACGGGGTGCTCGACGCCGCCGGGCGCCTCGACCGCGCCGCCCTGGGCCGGCTCGTCTTCTCCGACCCCGCCGCCCGCCGCGACCTCGAGGCCATCACCCACCCCGCGATCGGGGAGGAGATGGCCGCCCGCATGGCGTCGGCTCCTCCGGACGCGGTCGTGGTGTTCGACATCCCGCTGCTCGCGGAGTCGGGGCGGGCATCCGAGCGCGGCTACCAGGCGATCGTCGTGGTCGAGGCGCCCACCGAGGTCCGCCTCGAGCGGCTGGAGGGCCGCGGCCTGGCCCGCGACGACGCGACGGCCCGCATGGCCGCCCAGGCCGGCGACGCCGAGCGGCGGGCGATCGCCACCCACGTCGTCGACAACTCCGGCGACGAGCGCGCCCTCGCCCGCCGGGTCGACGAGCTCTGGACCACCCTGACCAAACCCTGACCGCCCCCCTCCCCAGCATGTTGCGATCGACCCACGCATAGCCCGGCGCGACGCAACATGCCGGGCGGGGGAGCGGTGTCGGAGGAGCTCCTTACACTGGGCGGCGATGCCCGGCTTCGAGCTCGTCTCCCCGTTCCCGCCCGCCGGCGACCAGCCCGCCGCCATCGACGCCCTCGCCGCGGGGGTGGAACGGGGCGACCGCTACCAGACGCTCCTCGGCATCACCGGGTCCGGGAAGTCGTTCACCATCGCCGGCCTCATCGAGCGGGTGCAGCGCCCCACCCTGATCCTGGCCCCGAACAAGAGCCTCGCCGCCCAGCTCGCGAGCGAGTTCCGCGGCTTCTTCCCCCGCAACCGGGTCGAGTACTTCGTGTCGTACTACGACTACTACCAGCCCGAGGCCTACGTCCCGTCGTCCGACACCTACATCGAGAAGGACTCCTCGATCAACGACGAGATCGACCGCCTCCGCCACTCGGCCACCAGCGCCCTGCTCTCACGCCGCGACGTGGTGATCGTCGCCAGCGTGTCGGCCATCTACGGCCTCGGGTCGCCCGACACCTACGCCCACCAGCTGCTCACCGTCTCGGTGGGCGAGGAGCACGACCAGCGCGCCATCCTGCGTCGCCTCGTCGAGATGCAGTACGAGCGCAACGACATGGGCTTCGTGCGCAACCGCTTCCGCGTGCGGGGCGACACCATCGAGGTGTTCCCGGCCTACGAGGAGCGGGCCGTCCGCCTCGAGCTCTTCGGCGACGAGATCGAGCGGATCTCCTCCGTCGACCCGCTGACCGGCGAGGTGGTGGAGGAGCTCGGGACGCTCGTCCTGTTCCCGGCCTCCCACTACGTGACCCCCGAGGACCACCTCCGGCGGGCGATCGCGGGCATCGAGGAGGAGCTGGCCGAGCGCCTCACCTGGCTCGAGGACCGGGGCAAGCTGCTCGAGGCGCAACGCCTCCGGATGCGCACCACCTACGACCTCGAGATGCTGCGCGAGGTCGGGGTCTGCAACGGCATCGAGAACTACGCGCGCCACCTCGACGGCCGGTCGCCCGGCGAGGCGCCCTACACCCTGCTCGACTACTTCCCCCCCGACTTCCTCTGCGTCCTCGACGAGTCGCACGTGGGCGTCCCGCAGCTCCACGGCCAGTACGAGGGCGACCGGTCCCGCAAGGAGACGCTGGTGGAGCACGGGTTCCGGCTCCCGTCCGCGCTCGACAACCGGCCGCTGCGCTTCGAGGAGTTCGACGGCAAGGTCAACCAGGTCGTGTTCATGTCGGCCACGCCGGGCGCGTACGAGCTCGAGGTGTCCAGCCAGGTCGTCGAGCAGATCGTGCGCCCCACCGGCCTTGTCGACCCCGAGGTCGTGGTGCGGCCGACCCGCGGCCAGATCGACGACCTGGTGGCCGAGATCCGTCTGCGGGAGGAGCGCGACCAGAGGATCCTCGTGACCACGCTCACCAAGAAGATGTCCGAGGACCTGACCGACTACCTCCTCGAGCTCGGCATCCGCGTCCGCTACCTGCACAGCGAGATCGACACCCTGGAGCGGGTCGAGATCCTGCGGGCCCTGCGCCTGGGCGAGTTCGACGTCCTGGTCGGGATCAACCTGCTGCGGGAGGGCCTCGACCTCCCCGAGGTGTCGCTGGTGGCGATCCTCGACGCCGACAAGGAGGGATTCCTCCGCTCCGAGACCAGCCTGGTGCAGACGATCGGCCGGGCGGCGCGCAACGTCGACGGCCAGGTGATCATGTACGCCGACCTCGTCACCGACTCGATGCGCCACGCCATCAACGAGACCATGCGTCGCCGTCGCCGCCAGCTCGAGTACAACGCCGAGCACGGCATCGACCCGCAGACGATCCGCAAGCAGGTCACCGACATCCTCGAGATGCTCCGGGGCGGCGACGACGAGATGCCCGCGGCGCGGGGTCGCGGCCGGGGGGGGCGGGGCGGCGGCGGTCGCCGCGACCGGCGGTCGGCCGTCTTCGAGCTCGCCGGCCTCCCGCCCGAGGAGCTCGGCCGGTTGGTGCAGACCCTCGAGGAGGAGATGCACGAGGCGGCCAAGGACCTCCGCTTCGAGGAGGCCGCTCGCCTGCGCGACGAGATCTCCGAGCTGAAGCGCGAGCTGCGCGCCGCGGTCTGAGCCTCCCTCCGGGCGGGACCGAGGCCCCCGGGCGGGGAGCGCCGGGCGAGGCGGGGGAGTGGGCTACCTAGGGGTGGGCGTGCCCCGCCGCATGGGTATGCTCCCGCCGCCGAGGGGGGCCTGTGGCTGCGGCTCGCTGCGTGGGGCCGCGTACCGCGGCGGGCCACCGAGGGCGACGAGGTCGCGGCGGAGCGACGGGGGAGCAGTGGCGAGGACGACGACCACGAGGACCGCGACGGGTGCGAGGCGCGGGGCGGTCCGGGCGTTGGGCGCCCTGGGTGTGCTCGGAGCCCTGCTGGTGGTGGGCGGCGGGTGCGGCGGGTCGTCGGGTGGGTCGGCGACCCCGAGCGCCGAAGCGTCGTCGACCACGGCGACGTTCGCACCGGTCGACGCGCCCCTCACGCCGGGCGCGGCCGTCTCCGTCTCGGCGATCGACAACCTGTTCCGGCCGGAGGTGGTGAAGGTGCGGGCCGGCACGAAGCTCACCTTCTCCAACGACGGCCGCAACGACCACAACGTGCTGCCGGTCCGGCTCCCCGAGGGGGCGAAGCCGTTCCGCGTCGAGGCGGCGCGCTTCAAGCCCGGTGACGTGTACGAGGTGACCCTCGACCGGCCGGGCACCTACCGCTACTACTGCTCGATCCACGGCACCACGCGCCGTGGCATGATCGGCGCCGTCATCGTCGTGCCCTGACGGGTACGGGCACGGAACTGGGGGGAGGAGCCGTGGCGCGAACGTCCCGATCCGGTGGCCGGTCGGCTCGTGTCCTGGCTGCGGTGCTGGCCGCGATGGTGGCCGTCGCCCTGGTCGCGGGGTGCAGCGACTCCGGCGACGGGTCGTCGGGCGACGGCGGGTCCGGCGGGTCCGGCCCGGCCGCCGGGCGGACCCTCCGGGTGCCGTCGCAGCACGAGACGATCCAGGACGCCGTCGACGCCGCCCGCCCCGGCGACCTGGTGCTCGTCGCGCCCGGCGTCTACCGCGAGGCCGTCGACGTCGAGACCGACCGGATAGTGATCCGCGGCGAGGAGCGCAACACGACGATCCTCGACGGGCAGTTCAAGCTCGAGAACGGCATCCGCGTGGTCGGGGCGAAGCAGGTGGCGGTCGAGAACATCACCGCCCGGAACTTCACGGCCAACGGCTTCTTCTGGACCGGCGCCGACGGGTACCGGGCCTCGTACCTCACGGCGGTCCGCAACGGCGACTACGGCGTCTACGCCTTCGACTCCGTCAACGGGCTGATCGAGCACTCCTACGCGGCGGGCAGCCCGGACTCCGGCTTCTACATCGGCCAGTGCTACCCCTGCAACGCCGTGATCCGCGACGTCGTGTCGGAGTGGAACGGCCTCGGCTACTCGGGCACCAACTCGGGCGGCAACCTGGTGATCACGGGTTCCACGTTCCGGATGAACCGAGCCGGGATCGTGCCCAACACCGGTAGCTACGAGCTCTGCTTCCCGCAGCGCGAGAACGACATCGTCGGCAACCTCGTCTACTCCAACAACAACGGGAAGACCGCGGCCATCGACAACGCGCTCCTGGGCATGGGCAACGGCATCCTCGTGGCCGGCGGGGTGGGCAACGTGATCGAGCGCAACCGCGTCTGGGACCACGACATCACCGGGATCGGCCTGGCGCCGTTCCCCGAGGAGAACCCCAGCGACGTCATCCCCGAGGACCCGGGGCCGTGCGCGGCCACCCGGAACGCCACCAAGCCCCCGAAGGACTCCCTACCCGATCTCCTCCTCTGGCCGCCCAAGAGCAACGAGGTCCGCGACAACCACGTCTCCGACTCCCGCGTCGCCGACCTGGCCGAGGGGATGATCGACCCCGCCGAGACGGCGACGCTCGGCAACTGCTTCTCCGGCAACACCTTCACCACGACCGCCCCGTCGCGGCTCGAGGAGAAGGCACCGTGCGGCCGCCCGTCGTCGGGCGACTTCGCCGAGGGCGCCCTCGACCTCACGGTGCTCATCGCCCGGCCGAAGCCGCCGTCGGCCGACTACCGCCGCGTCGTGCTGCCCGACGTCCCCGAGCTGCCGAACATGCCCGATCCGAAGGGGAGCCCGGCGCGTCCCGCCACCGGGATGCCGCCTCGGGTCGACGTCGGGTCGGTGAGGTTGCCCGCCCGCCCGGCCGGCGCGTGAGGGGTTCCGCGGCCGAGCCCCCGGCCCGGCCCCCGGCCCGGTGGCGGATCCCGGGGGCCCGGGTCCTCGCCGTCGTGGCGGCGGCGTCGGTGGTGGGGTGCAGCGGCGGCGCGACGACGTCCGGCCGGCCCGCCGGTGGGTCGAACCGATCCGCGGCGGAGCACGGAGGGGCGCACGCTCCCGCCGCCTCGACCCGGCCGGTCGACGGGTCGGCCAACGCCGACCTGGTCGCCCGGGGCGGCCAGTTCGCGGTCTCGTGCCGCTTCAGCCACCGTGCCCCCGACGACCCGATCGTCCACCCGGGCCACCCCGGCCGCTCCCACCTCCACGACTTCTTCGGGAACGTCTCCACCGACGCCCACTCGACGGTCCGCACCCTGGCCCGGGCCGGCACCACGTGCGGCAAGGTCCAGGACCGCGCTGCGTACTGGGTGCCCGCTCTCCTGCGCGGCGGCCGGCCCGTCGACCCGACCGCAGCCGATGCCTACTACCGCGTGGCCGCCGGCGTCGACGCCCGCTCCGTCCGCCCGTACCCGTACGGGATCAGGATGGTGGCCGGCGACGCCATGGCGACCTCGCCGCAGCCCCGCTCGGTGGTCGCCTGGGGTTGCGGGCGGCGGCCCGAGCTGTCGGCGGCGCCGCCCTCCTGCCCGCGTGGTGCGCCGCTCGACCTGCGGGTCACGTTCCCCGACTGCTGGGACGGCGAACACCTCGACAGCGCCGACCACGTGAGCCACGTCGCGTACAGCGGCCGGTCGGGCTGCCCGGCGAGCCACCCCGTGGCGATGCCGCAGCTGACCCTCGTGGCGCACTTCCCGGTCGCCGGCCCGCTCCCCGCGGACCTCGACCTCGCCCCGGGCTCGCTCCTGGGCGGCCACGCCGACTTCCTCAACGCCTGGGAGCCCGCGGCCCTGGCCCGCGAGGTGCGGTCGTGCCTGCGGCGCGGGATCGTGTGCTCCATCCCGGGTGGGACCTTCGGGGTCTCGAAGCTGTCCTGACCGCTACCTGACCTCACGCCGGCCCCGGGCCCGACCCCGGGTCCGGCCGGCGAGGGGCGCCGGGTGGCCGAACATCAGTTCGGGAGCCCTCGGGAACCGGTACCATGGGGGCGTGGCGGAACCGCCGGTCATCTCCATCCGCGGGGCGCGGGAGCACAACCTCAAGAACGTCGACCTCGACCTGCCGCGCGACGAGCTCGTCGTCATCACCGGCCTGTCGGGCTCCGGCAAGTCGTCGCTCGCCTTCGACACCGTCTACGCCGAGGGCCAGCGCCGCTACGTCGAGTCGCTCTCCAGCTACGCCCGCCAGTTCCTGGGCCAGATGGACAAACCCGACGTCGACTTCATCGAGGGGCTCTCCCCGGCGATCTCGATCGACCAGAAGTCGGCCGGCCGGAACCCGCGCTCCACGGTGGGCACGATCACCGAGATCCACGACTACCTCCGGCTCCTCTACGCCCGCATAGGGGTCCCGCACTGCCCGGAGTGCGGCCGGGTGATCACCCGCCAGACGCCGCAGCAGATCGTCGACCGGGTCCTGGAGCTGCCCGAGGGCACCCGCTTCCAGGTGCTCGCCCCCGTGGTCCGGGGCCGCAAGGGAGAGTACGAAGGGCTCCTCGCCGATCTGGCGGGCCAGGGCTTCAGCCGAGCCCGCGTCGACGGCCGGGTCGTCGACCTCTCCGATCGCGAGTCGGCCGAGCGCCTGGCCCGCTACGAGCAGCACAGCATCGAGGTCGTGGTCGACCGGCTGGTGCGGCGCCCCGGCATCGAGCGGCGCCTGACCGACTCGCTGGAGACGGCCCTGCGCCTGGCCGAGGGCGTGGCCGAGGTCGAGGTCGTCCCGCGCGACGGTGCCGAAGCCGGGAACGGCGACGACGGCGGCGACGGTGAGGCCGAGGCGCAGACCCTCACGTTCTCCGAGCACCTCGCGTGCACCCACTGCGGCCTCAGCTTCGACGAGCTGGCGCCGCGCAACTTCTCGTTCAACTCGCCCTACGGCGCGTGCCCCCGCTGCGACGGCCTCGGCACCCGTTTCGAGGTCGACCCGGAGCTGGTCGTCGCCGACGACGACCTGTCGCTCGCCGAGGGGGCGATCGCGCCGTGGTCCGGCTTCCGGGGGCAGTACTTCAACCACGTCCTCGAGGCGGTCGCCGCCGACGCGGGCTTCTCGCTCGAGGTGCCCTGGAAGCGGCTGCGCAAGGCCGACCGCAAGGTCGTCCTCTACGGCTCGGGCCAGAAGAAGGTCCGAGTGCGCTACCGCAACCGCTACGGCCGGCGCCGCGAGTACGACACCCGCTACGAGGGCGTCATCCCGTGGCTGGAGCGCCGTCACTCCGAGGCCGACTCCGACCGGTCCCGCGAGCAGATCGAGGGCTACATGCGCGAGGTGCCGTGCCCGGCGTGCGGCGGCGCCCGGCTGCGCCCGGCGTCGCTCGCGGTCACGATCGGCGGGCACAGCATCGCCGAGGTGGGCGCCCTGTCGATCCGCAAGGCGGCGGAGCTCCTCGGCGGCCTCGAGCTCAACGCGCGGGAGCGCATCATCGCCGAGCGGGTCCTCAAGGAGATCAACGAGCGCCTGCGCTTCCTCCTCGACGTCGGCCTCGACTACCTGAGCCTGAACCGGGCCGCGGGGACCCTGGCCGGCGGGGAGGCACAGCGGATCCGGCTGGCCAGCCAGATCGGCAGCGGCCTGGTGGGCGTGCTCTACGTCCTCGACGAGCCGTCGATCGGCCTCCACCAGCGCGACAACCACCGGCTCATCGACACCATGGTCCGCCTGCGCGACCTGGGGAACACGATCCTCGTCGTCGAGCACGACGAGGAGACGATCCGCGTCGCCGACCACGTCGTCGACATCGGCCCGGGCGCGGGGGAGCACGGCGGCGAGATCGTCGCGGCCGGGTCCGTCGCCGACGTGATGGCCGAACCGCGCTCGCTGACCGGCCGCTACCTGTCCGGCGACGAGGTCATCCCCGTCCCGGAGCGCCGCCGCCCACCCGGCGACGCCGTGCTCACCGTCACCGGTGCGCGTGAGCACAACCTCGACGGCATCGACGTCACCTTCCCGCTGGGCTGCTTCGTGGCGGTCACCGGCGTGAGCGGCAGCGGCAAGAGCACCCTCGTCAACGACATCCTCTACCGGGCCCTCATGCAGAAGGTGTACCGGTCGCGTGCCGTCCCCGGGCGCCACAAGGCGGTCAAGGGCGCCGAGGCCCTCGACAAGGTGATCAACATCGACCAGTCGCCGATCGGCCGGACGCCGCGCTCCAACCCCGCCACCTACACGGGCGTCTTCGACAAGATCCGGGCCCTGTTCGCGGCCACCCCCGAGGCCAAGGTGCGCGGGTACCTGCCCGGGCGCTTCTCCTTCAACGTGAAGGGCGGCCGCTGCGAGGCGTGCTCGGGCGACGGGACGATCCGCATCGAGATGCACTTCCTCCCCGACGTATACGTGCCGTGCGAGGTGTGCAAGGGCGCCCGCTACAACCGCGACACGCTCGACATCACGTGGAAGGGCCTCAACATCGCCGAGGTCCTCGCCCTCTCCTGCGAGGAGGCGGTCGAGCTCTTCGCCCACCAGCCGTCGATCGCCCGCCACCTCCAGACGCTCGTCGACGTGGGCCTCGGCTACGTGCGCCTCGGCCAGCCCGCGACCACGCTCTCCGGCGGCGAGGCCCAGAGGGTGAAGCTCTCCACCGAGCTGGGCAAGCGCTCCACCGGCCGGACCATCTACATCCTCGACGAGCCCACCACCGGCCTCCACTTCGACGACGTCCGCCGGCTGCTCGGGGTGCTACAGCGCCTGGTCGACGCCGGCAACACCGTGCTGGTGATCGAGCACAACCTCGACGTCGTCAAGTCGGCCGACTGGATCGTCGACCTGGGGCCCGAGGGCGGCGACGGCGGCGGACGCATCGTCGCCGAGGGCACGCCCGAGCAGGTGGCGAAGACGCCCGGGAGCTGGACGGGCCGCTACCTGGCCCCGCTCCTGGGCCTGCCGCCCGTCGCGTGACCGCCGACCCGCCCGCCCCCGTTCCCCCCGGGAGCCCCGTCGATCCCGACGGGCCTCCCGACCCGGCCGCCGCCGCTCCCGAGGTCGTCGGCGCTTCCGTGGATGGGCGCGCCGATCCCACCGGGCCTCCCGACCCGGCCGCCGCCGTTCCCGAGGGCGCGCGCGGCGATCCCGCCGGCCCGGACCGCCCCACCGATCCCTGGGAGGAGCACGCCGGCTGGTGGCAGGAGCACTTCACCGAGGGGGCCGATCCCGAGTACGAGGAGCAGATCCTCCCGATGGTCCGGCGCCACCTCGGTGGCTGCCGGCTCGTCGTCGAGGTGGGCGCCGGTGAGGGGCAGGTCGCCCGGGCCCTCTCGGCCGCCGGCGTGCCCGTGGTCGCGGGCATCGAGCCGTCGGTGGCGCAGTCGGCCGAGGCCCGTCGCCGGGCCGGCGGACCGCTCTACGCCCGGGGCACCGCCGAGCACCTTCCGCTCCGCGAAGGCGTCGCCGACGGCGTGGTCGCCTGCCTGGTCATGGAGCACCTCGCCGACCTCGACCCCCCGGTCGCCGAGGTGGCGCGGATCCTGGCGCCCGGCGGCACGTTCCTCCTGCTGCTGAACCACCCGCTGCTCCAGGCGCCCGGCAGCGGCTGGATCGACGACCGCATCCTCGACGAGCAGTACTGGCGGATCGGCCCGTACCTCGTGGAGGGGGTCACCGACGAGGAGGTGGCCCCCGGGGTCGTGCTGCCGTTCGTGCACCGCCCACTGCACCGCTACGTCGAGGTCCTGGTTCGCCACGGCCTGGCCGTCGTGGGGATGGAGGAGCCGGCGCCGCCGCCCGGGTTCCTGGCCCGGGCCCCCGAATACCGAGAGGCCGCCACCATCCCCCGCCTCCTGGCCCTCGTCGCCCGCCCCCTCTGACCACCCCGCGCGGATGACCGCGCCCCGCCCCGCCCCGCCCCACCCCACCCCACCCGAGCGTTGGGTCACAAACCGACGCCACGCGACGAGAACT
>Ga0226835_1001099_pt1 | contig 17323 bp, 16 predicted proteins | sample LAC_MetaG_1_FD_163627 | JGI IMG/M metagenome (GOLD analysis project Ga0226835, IMG submission 163627) | Anaerobic ammonium oxidizing microbial communities from anammox membrane bioreactor (MBR) in UC Berkley, California, United States -... | ecosystem: Engineered > Bioreactor > Anaerobic >...
AGGGCGTCGTAGTCGGAGGCCGGCAGGCCCCGGACCCCGGCGAGAGCCAGGCGGACCTTGTAGGCCGTCTCGGTCTCGGCCATACCGACCAGCGCGGCGGGGTCACGCCCGTCGGCGGAGACGAACGCGGCGCGCACCTCGGCGCGGCGCGCGGTACGGAACCGCTCGTACTCCTCGGGGCGGGCGGTGGCGGCAAAGGCGCACAGGGTGTCGACGTCGCCGGTGCGGAACGCCTCGTCGAGCAGAGCCTCGCGCAGCTCGGCGCCGACGCGTGACGAAGTCGCGATGCGCAGGTAGGGCGATGGGGTGCTCATGGCTGCCACTGTGGCGGGCGCCTTGCCCCGGCCAGTCTCGCGTGGGGGACCATCGGGATGTCCCGCTTGCTACCGCAGGGGTTTCCGCGGCTAGGTGATCGCCTGGGGGCTTCGGGCCCGCCGAGGAAGAAACGGCCCCACCGCCGGAGCGCTCACGCGGACGTGGCCTGGCGGAGGCCCTCTGTCGTGACCGGAACGTCCACTCAGGCGATTGCCGTCGGGTCGTAGCGCAGGCACGGTAAGGGAGTGGCTCCGCTCCGATCCCTTACCCGATCGTCGCCCGCCGGCGGGCGACGATCGGGTGTTCCCGCTCAGTTGAGCCTGGGGATGTCGTCCGCTGACGCCCGGCGCGTGCCGGGTCGGATCGTCTCGGGTGGTCAGTCGGGCGTGGATCGCGCCGCGCTGGACTACGCGATCGGCGCCGGGATCCCCTACGGGGGCTGGTGCCCGCACGACGGCTGGGCCGAGGATCTGCCCACCCCGCCGGGTCTGCGGGCGCTCTACCCGGACCTGCGACCGGTGCTGTCTCAGGACCTCCGGGAGCGCACCCGGGCCAACGTGGTGGACTCCGACGCGACGCTGATCCTGATCCCAGGGCCCGACCCGTCTCGGGTGCTCTCACGCGGTACCCGCCTGACCGTCTCGCTCGCCGCACGCCTCGGCCGCCCGCATCGTGTCGTGGCGCTCGGCGACCCCGCCGCCCGGGACGAGGTGGCGGGCCTGGTCGCGTACCTGGCGGCCGACTTCGTGCTGAACGTGGCCGGGCCCCGTGAGAGCGGCGCGCCGGGTGTGTACCGTTCGGCCCGGGCGTTCCTCGCGGAGTGCTTCGGGTCCGAGCTCTGACCAAGTCAGGCACTGTGTATGAACTCCTCAAGGTCCGGGCTGGCTGCGTCGATCGTTGAGGTGTGGCGTATCCGACGGATCTGAGCGATGAGCAGTGGCGGCTGGTTCGGCACTTGTTCGACCCGCCGCGGCGGGCTGGCCGTCCGCACCGGTGGTCGAGGCGCCGGATGGTGAACGCGATGTTGTGGCAGGCGAAGACGGGTGGTCAGTGGCGAATGTTGCCGTCGTCGTTTCCTCCGTGGGGTTCGGTGTGGCAGCAGTTCCGCCGCTGGCGCGACGCCGGTGTGTGGACTGATGCGATGACGGTGCTACGCCGCGAGGTGCGAGTTCGGTCCGGCCGCGACCCGGAGCCGTCGCTCGTCATCCTCGATGCGCAGCAGGCGCGCACGGGACGCCAGGGCCCGTCGTTCCACGATGTCGGTGGTGTGGGCCGCGGTCGTGTGCAGCGGGGGTCGAAGCGCAGCTTGTTGGTCGACGTGCTGGGCCTGCCGATCGCGGTGCACGTCACGTCGTCGCGGCCGCATGATTCGACCGCAGGGCGTGAGCTCCTTGACGAGGTGCTGCCGAACCTCCCGCGTGTCGAAGTCGTGGTCGCGGACCGTGGCTACCGGGGCCTCGCGCATCATGTGGCTGCACGTCACGGCCGGTGTTTCGAAGTGCGGCACTGGGACGCGAAACCGGTCGGGTTCAAACCGATTGCGCAGGTGTGGCGTGTGGAGGACTGCTTCGCGCAGCTGAGCAGGTGGCGTCGGCTGTCGCGGTCGTTCGAAGGGACCGCAGCGTCCGCGGCGACGTGGTGTCAGGTTGCGGCGGTCGGGTTGTTGTTCGGCAGGCTCGCCGGCCTCGAGTAGGTGGCGGTGTCACACGCATCTGGCACAGTCCGATGGGATGGGTAGAGGGTCCACGACGTCGAAGACCGCGAAGCGGTCGCGTCCGGCGCGCAAGCCGCGCGTCGGTGAGTCACGGGCGGTCACGTATCGGGCGTACCCGACGCATCGTCAGGACCGTGGGTTCGACGAGCTATTGATGTGGCAGCGGCGCCTGTACAACGCGGCGCTCGACGAACGTCGTGGGGCGTGGCGCCACAACCAGCGCAGCGTCACCAAGTTCGACCAGTACGGCCAGCTGTCAGGTGAACGCGGTGAAGGTTGGGAGTGGCTCGAACGGTTCGGTGTCGGCGTCGCGCGTGGGACGTTGACCCGTCTCGATGAGGCGTTCGGTCACTTCTTCCGTCGCGTCAAGAACGGTGACACCCCCGGGTTCCCGCGCTTCCAGGGTGAGGGCCGGTTCGACTCTGTGCAGTGGGAAGGCACGACCGGTTGGAAGCTCACCCGCACCGGTGGCGGCACCTACGGCCGGCTGTACGTGCAGGGTGTCGGGCATGTGAAGGTGAAGCTGCACCGGTGGTTCGCCGAGGCTGAGCCGCGCAAGATCGTGGTGCGTCGCCGCGGGCAGGGCCGCCGGCGCCGCTGGGAGGTCACGGTGTTCTGGCGTGGCGTGCAGGTCGCGAAACCGAACCCGACCGGACGCAGCGCCGGCGTCGACATGGGCATCGCGGTGCTCGCCGCCGTCGCGGACGACCAGGGTGACGTCGAGCTCGTCGAGAACCCCAAGCACCTGACCCGCAAGCTCGACCAGTTGGCCCGGGCCCAGCAGGCCCTCGCAGTGTGCAAGAAGACGGGCCGTCGCGACGGTGGCCGACGCATGAAGGCCAAGGCACGAGTGGCGCGCCTGCACCGCCAGGTCGCCGACGCCCGCAAGAACGAAGCCCACCAGCTGTCGCGCCGGCTCGTGGACTCGTTCGACGAGGTGTTCTTCGAACAGCTCGCCATCACCAACATGACCCGGTCCGCCGCCGGCACCATCGAGTCTCCGGGCTCGAACGTTGCCGCCAAGGCGGGTCTGAACCGTTCCATCCTCGACGCGGGCTGGGGCCAACTCATCGCGTTCACCACCTACAAGGCTGCAAGCGCCGGCAGGACCGTGAACAAAGTGAAGGCCGCACACACCTCGCAGACCTGCGCCCACTGCGGGCACACCGACCCTGCGAGCCGCGTCACCCGAGACCACTTCTGCTGCACCAGCTGCGGGCATGAAGATCATGCCGACAGCAACGCTGCACGAGTGATCCTCGCCGTCGGCGAGGGGCGCCTCAAGATCGTGCGCCCACGCCGCACCAAGAAGAAGTCCAGGCCCGGCTCGGGCCACCCGCCGGTGACGGCGGGACGCGACGCGGCATAGCCGCGGATCGTGAAGTGATGAACTCCCGGATCAGCAACGCCAGGAGTTCATACACAGAGCCTCACACATCGGAAGCCGGCGTCGACCCGGTCCAGATGGGGACCCGAGGGTGGTCCCGGCGGGGAGCCGGCGGTGGGGTGGACGCGGGCCGTCAAGGCCGCCCGGAGAAGAGGGGCAACTGGCCCGCGGGCCCACCGTCAGTGCCCCCGCCGGGGCTTCCGTTGGTCGAGCCCCTCGAGCCGAACAGCCCGGCGAGCGCCGCTACGCGGCCGGTCAGGCCGGCCAGCCCCCAGCGGACCAGCACGGCGTCTACGGAGGGGGCAGCCCACTCCGGCCGGACCGTGTCGACGGCCACGGTGATGTCGGTGCGCAGGGTCATGAGCGCGACGTTGCGCTCGACGACGCTCGCGTGCTCGAGGAGGCCCGCCGCCCCCCGCCGGCCGACGGCCCGGGCCAGGCCGTCCGGGTCGGCCAGCGCCGTCGCGAGGTCGGGGTAGGTGCTCCACAGGGCGGCCGCCCGCTTGGGGCCGAGACCGGGGACGCCGGGCAGGTTGTCGGAGCTGTCGCCGCGGGTGGCGGCGTAGAGGCCGTACCGGGAGGGCGAGACCCCGAAGGAGTCGACGACCCCATCCGGGTCGAGCCACGGGGACTGGTCGAGGCCTCCGGTGATGCGCAACATGGTGGTCGCGTCGGTCACGAGCGCGCACGCGTCCCGGTCCGAGGTGGCGACCGCGCAGCGCCACCCGGCCTGCTCCGCAGCCGCGGCCGCCGAGGCGAGAACATCATCGGCCTCGTAGCCTTCGGGGACGAGGGTTGTGACGCCTAGCTCGGCGAGCAGGGTGGCCGTCGCCTCGAGCTGCTCGACGAGCGCCGGGTCCTTGGCCGCGCGGGTCGCCTTGTAGTCGGGGTAGTGCTCGCGTCGCACCGACCGCTGTGGGTCGTCGAAGCCGACGACGAGTCCGTCGATGCGTCCGTAGCGTCCGACGACCTTCTGCGCGCAGCCGGCGACGAGCGCGACGGCCCCGTACACCGCGCCTCGGGGCCGCCCGGCTCCGTCGGTCATCACGACGCCGCGCCCGGCGTAGGCGTGGTAGGCCCGGTGGGTGATGGAGTTGCCGTCGACGGCGAGCAGCACCGGTCGAGAGTCAGTGGGGACGGGGGTCACCACCTAGACGGTGTCGGGACCGGGCCCTCCGCCAGTGGACGCCCTCCGCCGGCGCGTCGCCGGGTCCTCCGACGCGATGGTGTGCGGGGCCTTGGCCGCTCCGCCCCCACCCGGGCAGTGGGGTATGAGGGCGGGGGAGGCCCAATCGGGAGGATCGCCCGGTCAGCGCCGAGCACCAGCGCCCCGATCCGGGTGCCCTCCCGCCCGTCGCCGGTGGGGGAGAGAAGGACCGGACACGGCTTCCACCGCCCGGCCCCACCCCGAGGTACGTCACGGCATCCGCCCCCGCCCACGACGAAGCCCCCCGTCGGGCGGGGGGCTTCGTGGGTTGTCGGTGTCTAGGCGGACTTCGCCGCCCCGACGAGGGTCACCAGGTCGGTGGAACTGCCGGGGTGGTTCTCGGCCAGGCGGTTGGCCAGGAGCCAGGCGTCGGGGTCGTCTCCGAGGCGCAGCGCCAGCCAGGCCCCCAGGCCCCGGGCCGAACCGACCGTTGCTAGCTGCAGTGGCGCATCGGGGTCGAAGCCCCGAACGTCGTAGACCCGCCCGTCGGGGGTGGGCCCGTCGTACTCCTGGGCGGCGAAGCGCGCCCGGGCCCGCAGCGACACCGCCCCGTAACGGAACGACCCGGCGGCCATCCCCGTGAGGTGCCGGGAGTCCCTGGCGGCCCAGATGGCCGCCATCGGAAGCGCCGCGTAGACCGTGGCCAGGTTCCGGGCCGCCCGAAGGAGCGGCGTGTCCCCGTCCCCGTCTCTGGGGTTGGGACGCTGTCCGAGTGCCCGCACCGCGTCGTCACGGACGGCGGCGTCGACGGCGGGGTCGAGGGCCACGGTCGCGATCAGGGCCTGAGGCGGGGAGCTGCCGAGGAGCTCGGCGACCTCGCGGGCACTGGTTCGCCTGCCGGTCAGCGCACCGAGGCGCGCCGCGCGGCTGATCACCGGCCCGTCGAGGATGAGCTCGGCCAGGCCGGGCACCTCCTCGCAGACGCACGCTACGGCCACCGCCGTCTCGTCGGCGTCGGGCGCCGGGACCGGTGCGCACCACGTCAGGTGGCGGTACGCGGTCTCGGGATCGAGACCCCAGGCGTTGCGGACCAAGAAGCGCCACGCGAGGCTGCGCTCGTCGAGCTCACGCAGCCGGGTCAGGATCGGTGCGGGCGGCTGCCAACGTTCGGCGGTGACCACATCGAGCTGGTCGGCCCGCAGCCCGGCGTCGACGAGGAGCTGCGCCCCGGCCTCGGTGAGGCTGGTGTGGGACAGCATCGCCGTCAGGGGTCGGTACCGGCGTTCACCGGCCGCGAGGACCGCCTCGGCGGTCTCGGGACGAAGTGGCCTACTGAGTAGGGTCACGGCGTCGGATGCGCTGAGCCGGGTGTGCGCCAGGGCCACCACGGCCTCGTCGCCGAGGTTGCGGTTGGAGAGCAGCGCCTGGCGGTCGGGCTCGGGGAGCCGGGCGCAGAGGCCGGCTGCGGTCAGTGGCCCCAGTGGGGCGTAGCGGAGCACGTTTCTGAACATGGTCCGCACCGTCGGGGGAGTCACATCTCGGCCCAGCGCCGCCGCCCGCGCGACGGGCGTGACGCCACGAGTGAGGTGGTCGGCTAGCACCGCCGCGAGGTCGGGGCGGGTGCCCACCGGGCGCTCGATCGCTTAGGTCCGGGCCCAGTTGGGGTGGTAACCGGGTCAAGGCTGAGTACGGTTGCGCCGGTGGTTCTGCTGGTGATGCACCTCGTGAGCGTTGTGGTACACGGACCGACCAAGCTGGCCGGGTAGGCTGTCCTTTGACCCCCTCGACCGCCCCGATGTGACTGGCGCCGGGCCCGTTACGGGAACCATGGAATCCATGAGCGAGAACCCCACCTCCGGCCCCTCCCCCGACAGCCCCGAGGCCCGCCTGGCGGCCGAGTGCCGCGAGCACCGCCTCCTGGGCCTCCCCGAGGCCGAGCGCGAGGCGGTCTTCGCCCGCGTGGACGCGGAGCTCGACGAGCTCGCCGAGACCTACCCCGACCGGGTCACCGACCATCAGCGCCCGGCCCGGTAACCCCTCGGCCCCGTGGGCCGGCCCGTATCGGCTGGCTTCGGGCGTGAAGAACCCCCCACCTGTGTGGGGGGTTCCTGATTTCAGCGCGCCAGCCGTCGCGCCAGCGCGTCCGGCCCGTGGACCGCCACGCCCCGGCGTCCGGCTACGCCGGCCAAGACCCAGTCGGCGGTGACGAGGGTGGCCCCGGACGAGATGGCGCAGCGCAGCACCGCCTCGTCCTCGGCGTCCTCGGCCCCGTCGGGCTGAGCCGCGCGGGCGGCCAGGGCGGGGTAGTCCTCGATCGTGAGGTCCACCCCGGCAGCGCCCGCCTCGAGCAGGCGGGCCAGGATGGTCTCCTTGGCCCACCGCCCGAACTCGCCGGCGTCGGCCCATCCCCGCAGCGTGACCACGTGGTCAGCCACCGCGAGGATGTGGCGGGACACGACTACCTGGACGGGTTGGCCGTCGAGGGGCCGCCCCCGCAGGGCGGCGTTGACGATCTGCCCCAGGTTGGTCTGGGCCAGCTCGCCAGCAGTACGGGGAAGGCGACCGAAGCGCTCGGCCGCCTGGACCCACACGTTGCAGTCCAGCACGACCTTCATGGTCGCCCCCTTTCGGGCTTGGTTTGGGGACTGCTCCCAACCGTGCGCGCCCGGCCCTCGAAGTCCAGTGCGGGGCCCCCGGGCCCGGTAGGTATGACGAACCGAGGCGCTCCCCCTAGGCTGGAGATACGTAGGCGCCGCGCACGCCCTCCGAGTAGCAGGGCACTGAGGATCGGGGCCGGTGCCGATACGGGCCTCTTCGAGCGCCTCGCCGGCCGACGGTGCACGCGCCCACGGCCCCCCAAGGTTCCGACCCGTATGGGTGCAGGGGGCGCAAGTCCCTGTACAGCCTGCGCAGCTAGCCGTCCAAGTTGTCGGTCGCTTGTCGGTCGATGCCCTCGGGAATCACGCCACCGAGCGTGTTGACCGCCCTTGTCGCCTGGTGTCCGGTGCTGCGCGTCCTAGGGCGTAATCCCAGGTCAGCTACCCGATAGGGCCTGCGCTAGGTCGACGCCCCCGGACGCCGTCGGACCCCGCAAAGTAGTAATAAGGGGACTGCAAAGCCCTGTACCCGGGTTCGATTCCCGGCGCCGCCTCCAACCTGACCCGCGCCGAAGGAGCCTGGATCAGGCCCACTTGCGGTCTGTCCAGCCGGGCCGATCGACAGGTCCGCACGTGTTTCGGCGCATGGTATCGACGGCCCGACCGGGGCGGGACTTGGGGCCCTTGAGCCTCTGGTCGTGCCGTCGCAGCATGGGTGTGGACCGATCGTGGCGGGCCGGGATTGTCCCGTACCGGTCGTCGCCCGACCGGCCGGTATCGAAGGACGCCGGGGCATGGACCCGAGGAGGCGATGATGGTGCTGGCGAGACGAGAGCGAGGAGAGGTCGACTGGCCCGGTTGGGGCGACTGGTTCCCCCGCCGGCGCAGGTGGGGATGGTTCGACCCGTCCGAGCTCTTCGGCGAAGGAACGTTCGAGGAGGAGCCGTTGCGAGTCGAGCAGTACGAAGAGGGCGGCGAGCTCGTCGTGAAGGCCGAGATGCCGGGGATGGATCCCGATCGCGACGTCGAGATCACGGTCTCCGACCATCGGCTGCGGATCCGCGCCGAGCGCCGCGAGGAGTCGAAGAAGGAGGACGCCTCGGGCTACCGATCCGAGTTCCGCTACGGCTCCTTCGTCCGGACGATCCCGCTGCCGGCCGAGGCGACGGAGGACGACGTGAAGGCGAGCTACCGGGACGGGATCCTGGAGGTGCGGGTGCCGGTCGACCGGGAGAAGGCCCAGGCCCGGAAGGTCCCGATAACGCGCGACTGACCGCATCGTAACGGTACGTGGCCGCCCGGGCGTCGTGACGGTAATCTCGGGCGGGCCCGGCTGGTCGCGGTCACGCCGGGTCCGGTACGGCGAACTCCCGGAGGCAGCGGATGTCATCCGAGCGACGCTCAGATGGCCGCCGCGGCGCGGGGATCCGGGAGTGGTTGTCGCTGCCGGATCCCCATCGCAGCTTCCCCTGCCTTGACGGCATGCGCGCCCTGGCCGCGTTCGGGGTGTTCCTCTTCCACGCCGGCCGGCAGACCTCGTTCTACTTCACCGACTATCGGCTCACCCTCGACCACCTCGACGTGGGGGTCGCGGTCTTCTTCGTGATCTCCGGGTTCCTGATCTACCGGCCCTTCGCGACCGCGAACCTGTCGGCGGGGCCTCGCCCGGACCTCCGCTCCTACTTCCGGCGCCGGGCGTTCCGGATCTACCCTGCGTACATAGTGGCCCTGGTGGTGCTGTGGCGCCTCGGCGACGTGCAGATCGACGACCGGGCCGGCCTCCTCAAGCACCTGAGCCTCCTCTCCGGGTACTTCCGCGATCCGGGCGGTGCGGGGCTGGTGGTCGCCTGGACGCTGACCATCGAGGTCAGCTTCTACGTCATGGTCCCGCTCTGGTCGGCCCTCACCCGGGCGGTCGGCCGGCGTACTCATCCCCTGGCCACCGAGTTGGCCGGCGCGGCCGTCCTGACCGGGTTCGGCCTCGCGTCCATCTGGTGGTACTTCGCCGACGTCTCGGCGTGGCCCGCGCTGCGGGTCCTGCCGCCGGCGCTCTCCAGCCTCGGGGTGGGGATGCTCTTCGCCGTCCTGAGCGCCCAGAGCGACCGCTCGCCACGCTGGGAGAGCGCGCTCCGGCGGGTCGGGAACCCCCTGTGGCTGTGGTGGGCGCTCGGCGCGGCGGCGTTCATCGCCATGAGGGAACTGCTGCCGCCCGGGCTCGACTACCGGCCGATCCTCACGGCCGACAAGGTCGCCACCCGGGCCTGGGGGGTCCCGGTGGCGTTCGCCGCCGTCCTGCCCCTGGTCTTCGGCGACCAGCGCCGTGGTGCCGTCCGGTGGTTGTTGCGTAGCCGCCCGGCCGTCTTCGCGGGCACCGTCAGCTACGCGTTCTACCTCTGGCACAGCAACGTGCTCCTCTGGCTCGTGGACCGGCCCACGAGCATCCGGCCTCCCTATCCGCACGGCCGGGAGCTGATGCAGGTCGCGTTCGCGTTGGCCGTGTCGGTGCTGGTGGCGGCGGCGAGCTGGTACCTCGTCGAGCGCCCGGCCCTCCGGTTCGGTCGCCGCGACCGTCCCGCGCCGCGCCGGGTCGCCGCGGATACGGCCGAGCTGGCATCCGAGACCACTCGGCCTCCGGTGGCCGGACCCGTCGGCTGACCGAGCCCGTAGCCATCCGGACGGGGGCCGCCCGGCGCCGCCGCCGAGACCAGGTTGGCGGGTCCCGACATCGTGACCGAGGCCGGCGTCGAGGTGGTGCAGGACGGGCGGACCAGATTGAGCCACGACAGGTCCCAGATCGTCACCCGCGGCAGCTTGATGTCGAACACGGCCGTCCCGGGCGCGTCGACGGGGACCGCCGGGCGTGGGGCCGTGGAGGGGGCCGGTGCTAGACAGAGCGCCCCGGACCGCGTCGAGGAGTCGTCTCCATGCCTGAAGCCGTCGTCGTAGCAGTGTCCCGCAGCCCCATCGGCCGGGCGGTCAAGGGGTCGCTCGCCGCCATGCGGCCCGACGACCTCGCGGCCCGGATCGTCGTCGACGCCCTGGGGAAGGTCCCGGCCCTCGACCCGGCCGAGGTCGAGGACGTCGTCGTGGGCTGCGCGCAGCCCGCCGGTGAGCAGGGCTACAACCTCGCCCGGGTCGTGAGCATCCAGGCCGGCCTCGGCGACGTGCCCGGCACCACCGTCAACCGCTACTGCGCCAGCTCGCTCCAGGCCGTCCGGATGGCGGCCCACGCCATCCGGGCCGGTGAGGGCGACGTGTTCGTCGCCGCCGGGGTGGAGTGCGTCAGCCGCTTCGAGCACGGCAAGGCCGACGGCATGCCCGGAACCCACAACCCGATCCACGCCGATGCCGAGGCCCGCACGGCCGAGCGGTCGGCGGCCGGTGCTCCCCCCTGGACCCCGTTCGACGGGCTCCCCGACGTCTACATCTCGATGGGGCAGACGGCCGAGAACGTGGCCCAGTACGCCGGCGTGAGCCGGGAGGAGCAGGACGAGTTCGCCGCGCTCTCCCAGCAGCGGGCCGTGGCGGCCCAGGAGCGGGGCTTCTTCGAGCGCGAGATCACCCCGGTGACGCTCCCCGACGGCGCCGTGGTGGTGGCCGACGACGGGCCGCGGCCCGGCACCACGGCCGAGAAGCTGGCCCAGCTCCGGCCGGTCTTCCGTCCCGACGGCACGGTCACCGCCGGCAACGCCTGCCCCCTCAACGACGGCGCGGCCGCGGCGGTGGTGATGAGCGACCGGCGCGCGTCGGAGCTCGGCATCGCCCCGCTCGCACGGGTGGTGTCGAGCGCGGTGTCGGGCGTCGATCCGGAGATCATGGGGCTCGGCCCCATCGAGGCCAGCCGCCGGGCGCTCGCCCGGGCGGGGCTGGCCATCGACGACATCGACCTGGTGGAGATGAACGAGGCCTTCGCGGCCCAGGTCGTGCCCTCGGCCCGCGAGCTCGGGATCCCGTGGGAGAAGCTCAATGTGAACGGCGGCGCCATCGCCCTGGGGCATCCGTTCGGCATGACGGGCACCCGCATCCTGGCCACCCTGCTCAACGGCCTCGACGACCGCGACGGCCGCTACGGGCTGGAGACGATGTGCGTGGGCGGAGGCCAGGGCATGGCCATGGTCGTCGAGCGCCTGACCTGAGCCGACACCGGACGGTCGGGCCGGTCCGAGCCTCCTGGTCAGCCCGCCCCGTAGACCGGCGCCGGCGCCGGCGCCTCGGCCAGGAGGCGCTCCACCACGGGCCCGAGCTCGGCCGGGTCCCAGCGAGCCCCCTTGTCGACCTCCGGGCCGTGCTGCCAGCCGTCGGCGACCGACACCTTCCCGCCCTCGACCTCGAAGACCCGTCCGGTCACCGCGGCCGCCTCGGGGCTGGCCAGCCACGCCACCAGCGGTGAGACGTTCTCGGGGGCCATGGCGTCGAACTCGCCCGGCGCCGGCGCGGCCATCGTCTGGGCGAAGACCTCTTCGGTCATCCGGGTGCGGGCCGCGGGGGCGATCGCGTTGGCCGTGACCCCGTAGCGCCCGAGCTCCGCCGCCTGTACGAGGGTCAGCGCCGCGATCCCGGCCTTGGCCGCCGAGTAGGTGGCCTGACCGACGCTGCCCATCAGGCCCGCACCGCTGGACGTGTTCACGATCCGGGCGTCGACGGCCTCACCCGCCTTGGAGCGCTCGCGCCAGTGGGCGGCGGCGTGGCGGGCGGGAGCGAAGTGCCCCTTGAGGTGGACGCGGATCACGGCGTCCCACTCCTCCTCGGAGGTGCCGAAGAACATCCGGTCGCGCAGGAAGCCGGCGTTGCACACCAGAGCGTCGAGGCGGCCCCACTCGTCGAGGGCCGCCCGGATCATGCGCTCGGACCCCGCCCAGTCGGCGACGTCGTCGCCGTTGGCGATCGCCTCGCCGCCCGCGGCCCGGATCGCGTCGACCACCTCGCCGGCCGGCCCGGAGCTCGAGCCGGTGCCGTCGAGCTCGGCGCCGAGGTCGTTCACCACGACCCGGGCGCCCTGCCGGGCGAGCTCCAGCGCGTGGGCCCGGCCGAGGCCGCGCCCCGCGCCCGTGACGACGACCGTCCTGCCATCGCAGATGCCCATGGAAGCTCCCGAGTCGGCTCGCGTGACACCTGACGCACCGTCAGGTCGAGGAGGCGAACCCTAGCCCGACGGACCGTGCCGCCCGGGGCCGAGCGCGGCTCGGGGGCGTTCAGGTTCGGGCGAGGAGGCCGGCCTCCATGGCGAGGACGTGCTCGGCCGGGGTCCCGTAGAACTCGCCGAGTTGCTCCGCGAGGTCACGGATGGTCCGGAGGAGGTTGGTCATCAAGGTCAGTGAGTCGCCGCCGCACGCGGCGTACGCCATGCGCCTCAGGGTCATCTCGTCGATGTGCCCGTCGGGCCCCATCGCGGTGTAGAGATCCATCCAGTGCTTGCTACTCGTCACCGTCCACCCCTAGCTCAACACCCCCGTCCGGGGGATGTTCTCGCGCGTCGCATCGGCGCGAGGCAAGTGGTGTCACGGTCCGTCGGGATTTCGCGCCGTCGCTCGCGCGGGCGGTGGCGCGGGACGCTTCAGAGGCGCTCGATGACGGTCACGTTGGCCTGCCCGCCGCCCTCGCACATCGTCTGGAGGCCGTAGCGGCCGCCGGTCCGCTCGAGCTCGTGCAGCAGGGTGGTCATGAGCCGCACGCCGGTCGCGCCGAGCGGGTGGCCGAGCGCGATCGCGCCGCCGTTCACGTTCACCTTTCCGAGGTCGGCGCCGGTCTCCTTCTGCCACGCGAGCACCACCGAGGCGAAGGCCTCGTTGATCTCGACCAGGTCGATGTCGTCGAGGGTCATCTTGGCCTTCGACAGCGCGTACGCGGTGGCGGGGATCGGGGCCGTGAGCATGAAGATCGGGTCGGCACCCCGTACCGAGAGGTGGTGGATGCGGGCCCGCGGGGTGAGCTCGTGGTCGCGCAGAGCGTCCTCGCTCACCACGAGCATCGCGGCGGCGGCGTCGGAGATCTGGCTCGCCACCGCGGCGGTGAGGCGCCCGCCCTCGACCAGCGGCGGCAGGGACCGGATCTTCTCCCAGTTCGGCTCGCGGGGTCCTTCGTCGTGCTCGACCCCGGCCAGCGGGACGATCTCCCGCTCGAAGCGGCCCTCGGCGCGGGCCCGGATGGCCCGCTCGTGGCTCTCGACCGCGAACGCCTCCATGTCGTCGCGGGAGATGCCCCACTTCTCGGCGATCATCTCCGCGCCCCGGAACTGGCTGACCTCCTGGGTGCCGTAGCGCGCCGTCCAGCCCTCCGAGGTGCTGAACGGGTCGGCGAACCCGAGCGGCTCGGCGAGCGTCATGGCCGAGGAGATCGGGATCATGCTCATGTTCTGGACCCCGCCGGCCACGATCACGTCCGCCGTTCCGCTCATGACGGCCTGGGCCGCGAAGTGGACCGCCTGCTGCGACGATCCGCACTGGCGGTCGACGGTGGTGCCGGGGATCTCCTCGGGCAGGCCGGCCGCGAGCCAGCACGTGCGGGCGATGTCGCCGGCCTGGGGGCCGACGGTGTCGACGCAGCCGAACACCACGTCGTCGACGGCGAGCGGGTCGATCCCGGTGCGCTCGACCAGGGTGCGGATGGCGTGGGCCCCGAGGTCGGCGGGGTGCACGGCGCTCAAGCCGCCGCCCCGCCGCCCCACCGGGGTGCGGAGCGCGTCGACTATGTAGGCCTCGGGCATGATGACTCCTCGGTTCTCGGGCGGGCGTGCCTTCCGCGGGGTGTGGTCAGAGGATCGCGCGGGCGACGCGCTCGCGGTGCCACGCGGCGTCGCCGCCCGCCGCCGCGAGGGCCCAGGCCCGCTTCATCCACATGTGGAGGTCGTGCTCGTCGCTGTAACCGATCGCCCCGTGGCACTGGAGCGCGTGGCGGGCGACCAGCTCCGCGGCGTCGGAGGCCTGGGCCTTGGCCATGGAGACGTGCACGGGCGCGTCGGGGTCGCGGTGGGCCAGCGAGTAGGCGGCGCGGTACACGAGCGGCGCCGCGAACTCGATCGCCAGCCGGCAGTCGGCAAGGTGGTGCTTGACGGCCTGGAACGTGCCGATCGGCACGCCGAACTGGCGGCGCTCCGAGACGTAGGCGACGGTCGTCTCGAGCATCCGGGTGGAGAGGCCGAGGAGCTGGGCCGCGTAGCCGAGCGCGATGCGATCCGCGGTGAGGTCGCGCTCGGCGGGGTCCAGCGTCCGGAGTGGCGGTGCTCCGGCGACCTCCACGGCGGCGAGGCGGCGGGCGCCGTCGACGGCCGGACGCGGGTCAAGGCGCGCGGCGCGGGCCTCCACCGCGACGCCGCCGACCACGAGAACGTCGGCGGAGTCGGCCCAGGGCACGAGATCTCGGCCCGAGGCCGCGGTGACGGTCACTGCTCCCGACGCGGCTTCCTCCGTGGCCACGAGCGGGGCTCCGGCGAGGGTGTGCTCCACGAACGGGTCGGGCAGCGCGGCCCGTCCCGCCTCCTCGGCGAGCAGCACGGCGTCGAGCTCGGTGAGGCCCAGGCCGCCGTGCTCCTCGCCGACCATGACCCCCAGGGCGCCCATCTCGCCGAGGGCCTTCCACGCCCCGCCGCTGCGGCCGTCGGCGTTCGACCACGCCGCCCGCACGACCCCGGGCGGGCACTCGCGGGTGAGGAGGTCGCGCACGGCGTCGCGGAAGGCGAGCTGATCGTCGGTGAAGGCGAAGCGCACGGGTTCGTTCCGTCCTCGCTACTTGCGGGGCAGGCCGAGCACCCGCTCGGCGATCACGTTGCGCTGGATCTCGTTGGTGCCGGCGTAGATCGGGCCCGACAGCGCGAACTGCCAGCCCTTGGTCCAGGGGCCGTCGAGGGTCGACTCGGGGCCGAGGAGGCGCCGGGCCGTGTCGTGGAGGCGCACGTCGAGCTCGGACCAGAAGACCTTGGTGAGGCTCGACTCGGCGCCGGGCCGCTCGCCCTCGGCGATGCGGGTGACGGTGGAGAGGGTCTGGAGCGCGTAGGCCTCGGCGTCGATGCGGGCCTGGGTCACGGCGTGGCGCAGGCCGGGGTCGGAGGCGCCGGCGCCGTGCTCGGCGTAGAGGGCGGCGAGGCGCTCTGCGGTGGCCAGGAACCGGCCGGGGCTGCGCAGCGTGAGGCCCCGCTCGGAGCCGGTGGTGGCCATGGCCACCGACCAGCCCTCGCCCACGCCACCCAGCACCATGTCGTCGGGCACGAACGCGTCGTCGAAGAACACCTCGGCGAAGCCCTCGTCGCCGTCGAGCCGTCCGAACCCCCTCACGGTCACGCCCGGCGTGTCGAGCGGGACGAGGAAGTACGTGAGCCCGCGGTGGCGCTGGGCCTCGGGGTCGGTGCGGAACAGGCCGAAGAGGTGGGTGCAGAACGCCCCGCGGGTGGTCCAGGTCTTCTGGCCCCGCAGCCTCCAGCCGCCGGCTTCGTGGTCGCGGACGGCCCGGCTGGAGATGCCGGCCAGGTCGCTGCCGGCGTCGGGCTCCGACCAGCCCTGGCACCAGGTCTCCTCGCCGCTGGCCATGGGGCGCAGGAAGCGGTCCTGCTGGGCCGGGGTCCCGAACTCGAAGAGGGTGGGGGCGAGGAGGAAGATGCCGTTCTGGGTGACCCGCTGCGGCGCCCCGGCCCGGTAGTACTCCTCCTCGAAGATCAGCCACTCCCACAGCGAGGCCTCGCGCCCCCCGTAGGCCTCGGGCCACGACACCACCGACCACCGGGCGTCGAAGAGCCGCCGCTCCCACTCGAGGTGGCGGGCGAAGCCCTCGCGGGTGTCGCCGCTGGGCAGCGGCTCGGCCGGCACGTTGGCTTCGAGCCAGGCCCGCGCCTCGGCCCGGAACGCCTCCTCGGCGGGGCTCCACGTCAGGTCCATCCGGCCGGCGAGGCTACCAGCGCCCCTCCACGGCTCCCCGAGCCGGGTCCGCATCGACCTCGGGATGGTTGCTTTGCCCGCAAGCTCCCTGTTTGACTTGACTCGTCTCGAGCACAAGTCCTAGTGCGACCGCGTGGGGAGGGACGATTCTCGGTGCACGGTCGTTGCGGCCGGTAGGTGCCGTCGTGCGTGTCGACCCGGACGGGGTCACGGTCACGAACACGTACGACACCGCGGGTCGGGTCGTCTCGACCCGTCGGGGTGATGCGACCACCGCGGTGACCACCAGCTACGCCTACGACGTGATGGGTCGCGTGAAGTCGAGCACGGATGGCGCGGGACGCGCCATCACGTGCGCCTATGACTTGTCGGGGAATCGGACTGCCCGGACGGATCCGGCGGGGCGGACCGAGACCACGGTGTACGACAACGGGCCGGCCTACCAGTGGGACGGACCCGTCGAATCGTTCGATGAGCTTGTCTTATGACACGGCGGGCCGGTTGAGCAAGATCGACTACCAGACGTCCGCGACCGCGGATGTGACGTTCACCTATACGGTCGACGGGCGACGCAAGGCGATGGCCGACGGGACGGGCACGACGACTTGGTCGTTCGACCCGTTGGGTCGCACCACGAACGTGTCGGATGGTGCTGGGCGGAGCGTCGGTTACGGCTACGACCCGGCGGGGCGGGTCACCAGCCTCTCCTATCCGGGTGGTCAGAACGTCACCCTGGGCTATGACGATCTGGGCCGGCTCGTCTCGACGGTGGATCCGCAGGCGGGGACGATCGGCTACACGTGGGACGCGGACGGCAACCTGACCGGTATCGCCACCCCCAACGGTGTTACCACCAGCCGTTCGTACGACGTGGCGGGTCGTCTCATGAGCGTCGACGCGAAGCGCGGCTCGGCGCGTCTCGCGGCGTTCACCTACACGCGTAGCGGTGCGGGTCGGATGGTGTCCCAGACGCCGGATCCGGCCGGTTCGTCGATCGTGGACGGGTACGGCCTGGCCGAGGCCTACGGGTATGACCGGGCGGGCCGGGCCCAGAACGTGAACGGCGCCGGGTGGTACGGCTACAGCCCGGGTGACGATCTCACCCACCGGTTCCTGGCGAACTCCACCTACGACGGTGACGGGTTACGCGCCACTGCCACCTCCAACACCGCCGGCACCAGCAACTTCACGTGGGACCGGATCGCCGGTTCGGTGGCGCTGCTGCTCGGCGACGGCACGACCCGCTACCTGTACGGGCCGGGTGACCTGCCGGTAGCCGAGATCACCGGCACCACGGTG
>Ga0226835_1001100_pt1 | contig 17275 bp, 14 predicted proteins | sample LAC_MetaG_1_FD_163627 | JGI IMG/M metagenome (GOLD analysis project Ga0226835, IMG submission 163627) | Anaerobic ammonium oxidizing microbial communities from anammox membrane bioreactor (MBR) in UC Berkley, California, United States -... | ecosystem: Engineered > Bioreactor > Anaerobic >...
CACCCGCGTACCCAATGAGCTTTGCAATCGCTCCTGAACATCCAGCACATCCGGCGGGGGCTCTGGTCTGGGGCGTGCGGGTGGGCGCTCGCCCGTCAGGCGGCGCACCAACGCCTCGGTCTGGCGCACGTTCAAATCATGGGTCAGAATGGTGTGCAATGCAGCAGCTTGCGCCTGCGGCGTGGGCAGCGCCAGCAGAGCGCGGGCGTGACCCTCACTGATGCGTCCTTCGGCCAGCGCCTGACGCACGCTCTCCGGCAGCTTGAGCAAACGCAGGGTATTGGTCACCGCAACGCGGCTCTTACCCACCCGCGCCGCGATCTGCTCATGAGAAAGATCAAAGTCCTCTGCCAACTGGCGGTAAGCTTCAGCCAGCTCCAATGGCGCCAGGTCGGCGCGCTGCACATTCTCAATCAGCGCCATCTCCAATCGGCTTTGCTCGCTGGCCTCGCGCACCAGCGCCGGAGCGTGGGTCAATCCAGCCTGGCGGGCGGCCAGCAAACGCCGCTCGCCAGCGATCAATGTGTAGCGCCCAGGCGTCTCGTCCTGGGTGACAATCAAGGGCTGCAACATTCCATGCACGCGGATGGATTCGGCCAGCTCAGCCAGTTCTTCAGGGTCAAAGCGCGTTCGCGGCTGACGTGGGTTGGAGACCACTGCGTCTAAAGGGATTTGCTCGATCCCGCTGGCCGGGCGCTCGCCGCCGGGGATCAATGCGTCCAGACCACGTCCCAGGCCGGATCTGCGGCTCACGAGAGCTTCTCCAGAGCGGGGAGGTGAATACCGTCGCCAGCCAGAACCTCCTGCGCCAGCGCGGCGTAGGCGTGCGCCCCGCCGGAAGCCGGGGCATACATTGAAATGGGCTGGCCAAATGAAGGCGCTTCCGCCAGACGCACACTGCGCGGCACGATGGCGCGAAAGACCTTATCGCCGAAATAGCGCCGCACTTCCTGCACCACATCATTCGCCAGGTTGGTGCGGCCGTCGAACATCGTCAGCACCACGCCGCGCACCGTCAATTCAGGAAAGATCGCCTGCCGGATGCGATCCAGGGTATAGGTGAGCTGCCCCAATCCTTCCAGCGCCAGATATTCGCACTGCACCGGGATCAGCACACCATCCCGCGCCGCCACCAGGCCATTCAACGTCAGCAAGCCCAAAGAAGGCGGGCAGTCAATTAACACATAATCATAGCGCTCGAAGACCGGCTCCAGGCCGCGCTTGAGCCGAGTTTCGCGCGCCAGCTCGTTGACCAGCTCAACCTCGGCGCCAGCCAACGCCGGTGAAGAAGGCAGCAGCGAGAGCTTCAGGCGCGGGTTGTGCATAATCAGGCTGGCGGCCGGCGCCGCGCCGATCAACACGTCATAAACGCCGCCCTTGACGGTGCGTTTGTCAATCTTCAGGCAGGAAGTGGCGTTGGCTTGGGGATCCAAATCCACCAACAAAACCCGCTGACCATAATACGCCAGATAAGCGCCCAGATTGATGGCAGTGGTGGTTTTGCCCACGCCGCCTTTTTGGTTGGCGATGGTGTAAATGCGCCCCATAGATTGCTAAATGACCTCCACCATGCAGGTTTCGATCTCCTCTTGTGTCGGAACGCCCGCTAATCCAGCACGGGTCACCGAAACGGCGCTGAGCTGGGTGGCAAAACGCGCCGCTTCCCAGGGATCGCGGGTGGTAAACAAGCGGGTGAAAAAGGCGGCAGCGAAAATATCGCCCGCGCCAGTAGCGTCCACTTCTTCCATTTCCGGCGCGCGAAAACGGCGCACATCGCCGTTCCAATACAGGCGGGCTCCGGCTGCGCCTTCGGTCACAGCCAGCACGCGGCAGGAAGCTGCCATCTCGTCAATGCGTTCCTCTTCATTGCCAACATCCTCGCTGCTGATGACCGCCGCGCCGGCGCGCCGAAGCACAAAGTCAGCCTCCGGCCATTCGCCAGGAGATACTTTCCCTTGCGCATCCCAGGAACGCAACCAGCCCTGCGGCGTCAGGCCGATCAACGCGGTCGGAAAATTGCGCACAATCCCCGGATCCACCTCCTGCGCCACCGGCCCCAGGTGGACAATGCTGGCGCTACGCCACGGCTCAGGGATGTGATAATACTCCAGCGAATCAGCCACGTGGCGCAAGTATTGAACGCGCCCGGAAGGCATGATCACATTTTCAAATATGGTGCTTCTCTCAGCCGGAAAACTCAGCACAGGAATATCTTGCAGTTCAGCCAACGAGATTTCTGCTCCCCAGGAAGTAACCACGCCCACCCGCAGCCCCAGCGCCTTGGCCGTCAGGCTGGCGTAAGCCGCCGTACCGCCCAGGCGGTAACCGGTCGGCGTAACATCTAAAGTGATGTGTCCAATCACCAGATAATCTATGGGTTTAAGTAATGTGATTTCTAACATGATAAGGAATTATACCGCAAGCGCAGGGTGTGTAGCCCGATGATGGTAGAATCGGGCGCGCCAAAAAGTTCGCCTCCCCCGGCATCGGTTAGAAACCGACGTCTCAGGTTACGAAGCCCACCTACGGCGAGCCAGAGTCGGCTGCGCCGACTTCGCGCATTTCCAGGCAGCCACCGGAAGTCGCCGCTGCCTGGCGCGGCAAGGGATAACCTACGAAGGTTATCGCAGAAATACCCAATAGGACGCATTCACCGGGCGAAATCGCGCTTTATTTTGTATATATTCAATTGTCTAGCCAACTATTTTGCATCTTCACGCGACCAATCGCCTGTTCAAGGGTTATAAATCATAGTAGAATTCATTAAGCAAAGATTAATCTAAACCTCCCGCTTCATCGCATCGTTGCCAACATGATTGTAAAATAGAAAGGAGGTGACAATCTGCTGAAGATCGCTCCCTATTTGCTCCCCTGGTTTCGCTTTATGTATTTCATCTGAGATCGCTGCTCAACAATTCATTTTTCATAATTCTACCTATTATGGAGGCTACCATGTCTGAAATGACGGCTGAGCAAATTTGGACTGTGCAAGCAGGGGAAAAGCGCTCCGTGGGTGTCATTCACATCGTCACCCTGGCGTTACTGATCGGCATCGGTTTCGTAGTGGGCGCGTTTGGCAGCATCAGCTTTCCACTGGGCTTTGGGGTCAACTTCTTCTGGACGGGCATTGCTGTTCAACAGGTTGGCTCGATCTGGTTCGGCATGTGGGGCGTCCTGGCGGGGATCATTTTCCCCTTCTTCTCCAATGCTGTGGCAGGCACCCCCTTCTACGTCTCTGCGGCTTACATCCCGGCCAACTTCGTGCAGGCGTTCTTGCCAGCCTGGGCCTTCCGTTACTTTAAGGCTGATCCACGCCTGAAAAGCGGACGTGATTACCTGATCCTCTTTCTGACAATGATCGTATCCAGCGCCTTTGGCGCGCTATGGTCACCGCTGGTGGTGTTGCGCAGCTTCGGCTTGCTGACCACCGAATCGGTGCCGCTATTCATCTGGGGCTGGTTCGGCGGCAACGTGATTGCGGGGCTGGTCTTCAACTTCATCCTGCTCAAGGCGCTGTCCGCTGTGGTAATTCGCACCACCGCTTTCGTCAAGCAATGGTGGGCTTAGTCGCAAAAACTGAATAATCTTTACGCCGGGGGCTGTCGCAGCGTACGCCTATCTTCCAGCGTAGCCGCGTTGAACAGGCTGCGTTGGTAACGAAGGGAACAAGACCGACAGCCCTCGGATTGCGTGTGGAGTGTTATGAATAAAACTTTATTGGGCTATGTGCCTAAAGAATCGCCCATCTATTTCATCCACCCTTTCGTGAAATTGTATTTCTTATTGGTGGTGAGCCTGTTCCCTATGTTCATCACACAGCCGGAAGTGAACCTGTTCATTATGGCAGTGATTTTGCTCTTGATGATATGGAGCCGGGTGGATTTGCGCATTTTGCGTATTTACGTGCCGGTCGCCATTGCCATGGGTTGGATTATCCTGCTCTCCTACACTGTGCTAGGCGGCACGCACCCTGAGTTTGAATTGCTGGCGAAAGTTTTGGGGATCAAAATCTATTGGGAGCGCCTGCGCGACGGCGTGGTGGTATATTGCCGTATCCTGCCGATGATCGCCACAATGGTTTTCTTCCTGACCACATCGCGCGAGCGAGACGTGATTGTGGCCATGCGCAGCGTGCGCATTCCATTTGTAGTAACGTATGTCTTTGCCATGGCCTTGCGCTCTTCCGGTATGGTTCTGGAGGATTTTCAGATCGTGCGCCAGGCTGAGCAGGCGCGCGGTTTTGACACAACCGGCAAGTCGCTGGGCTATAAGATCCGCAAATATGTGATGTACATGATCCCGTTGTTCGCCTTGTCGCTGCGGCGCACGGAGGAATTTACCAACGCGCTGGTGGCGCGCGGCTACGCCTTCACTGGCGAGGCGGCAAAAGTCAAACGAGCAGACTATATCCTGACGCATTATTCCTTTAAATTGCATGACGGTATCCTGGTGGCGCTCATCAGTATCCTCTTCATTATCATCCTGACGTTACGATACGGGTATAATGCCTTCAGCCTGGATAGCTCGCTTTTGATCAATTGGCTCTATCAGATACTTCGCTGAACAGATTGGATTAGACGTGGTGCATCTCATCGAAATCGAAAATTACTCCTGGCAATACTTAAACACCCCCCAGGAAGCTTTAAAGAATATCAACCTAAAAATCGAGCAGGGCTCATTCGTGGGCATCATTGGCCCCAATGGCGCCGGAAAAACTACCCTGGCTTATTCCATGGATGGGTTGATCCCCGGTCAATACCGCGGCCTCAAACATGGCGTGGTAAAAATACGCGGTATAGAAGTCGAGGAGTACCCGCGCGGCAGGTTGCAACAGATGGTCGGGATGGTGTTCTCAGACCCAGAAGCACAGTTCACTGCCATGACTGTCGAAGATGAGCTGGTATTTGGCATGGAAAACCTGGGTATGTCGCTGCCAGAAATACGCGAGCGGCTGGAATGGGTGACCGAGCTGACCGAACTCAAACATCTCCTGCTTAAACCGCCTTATGAAATCTCTGGCGGCCAAAAGCAGCGCGTGGCGCTGGCGGCTGTGCTGGCCATGACGCCAGAGGTGCTGATTCTGGATGAGCCTACATCCATGTTGGATCCAGTCAGCCGAAAGCGGGTTTTTGAGGTATTACAAAAACTAAAACAAAGCCAGAACACGGTCATCGTGATTGAACATAGCCTGGAAAACCTGATCCCCCTGGCTGATCGGATGATACTGCTGGCAGATGGCGAAATTGCCCTCGACGCTGAGACCGGCGAGTTTTTCCAACGTCTGGATTTACTGCTGGAGAAAGGCATTTCGCCGCCTGGCGCAATGCGCTTTTTCTATGAACTGACGCAAAAGAATCTATATCACGGTCGGCTGCCCCTCACAGTAGATGAGGCGGCTGCCCTTCTGCGAGGCGCGGCATGAACACCCAAACGCCTTTTATTCGCGTAAGCAATTTAAACTACCAATATCCCGATGGCACGCATGCGCTTTGGGACATTAACCTGGAAATCTACGAAGGCGAGTTTATCGCTTTTATTGGGCAGAACGGTTCTGGCAAGACAACGCTCTCCAAGTGTTTGAATGGCCTGTTCAAACCCACAAGCGGCGATGTGATCGTTGAAGATCTCAATTCCAAGACATCCTCCATTGTACAGATGGTTCGTCGGGTGGGGTATGTATTCCAAAATCCCGACCATCAACTCTTCAATAACAACTGTTGGGATGAAATCGCTTATGGCCCGCGCAACATTCAGCTCCCCGAAGAGCAAGTGAAAGAGCGTGTGGAAGAAGCAGCTCAAGTGGTCGGCCTGCCAGAAAGATATTTCAGCGAGCACCCTTTCTTCCTCTCCAAAGGCTTGCGTCAGCGCGTGGCGATCGCCTCCATCTTGGCGCTGCGCCCCAAGCTAATCATCGTAGATGAACCTACCACGGGTCAGGATGCGCGCCAGTCTTTCGAAATCATGGATTTCCTGAAAGACCTGAATGAGAACCATGGGCACATCATTGTAATCATCACCCATGATATGCCCATTGTAGCCGCTTACGCCCGACGGGTTGTGGCCATGGGCCAGGGGCGCATCCTGGCCGACGGACCTACAGCGGAAGTTTTCAAGCAAACCGAGCTGCTGGCGCAAACCTTCCTGGAACCGCCACAGATCACTCAACTGGCACAGCGCGTCCAGGATTTAGGCTACGATCCCGGCACGCTGACCGTGGAAAGCATGGTGGCCCAGCATATCGCCTTACGTGCCAGACGAGACAACCCATGAACGCAACCGAATCTGAAAAAGCGCCTGCCGCCAATTTCCGCCAACGCCTGCTCGCTCAAACACCTTCGATTGGAGTCGTCGCTACGCTGGCAGACCCTTCAGTGGTCGAGATTCTTGTACAGGCGGGTTACGACTGGCTGTGGATTGACGCCGAGCACAGCCCGCTGAATCCGACCGACATCCAGCAGATGGCTCAGGCAGCCAGTGGCTGTCCTTGCCTGGTGCGCGTTCCCGGCCTTGAAGAGGGTTGGGTGAAGAAAGTTCTGGATACCGGTGTAGACGGAATCATCTTCCCTTTGATCAATTCCGGCGAGGAAGCCAGGCGAGCAGTTGCATTATGCCGCTATCCACCGCTTGGCCGACGTAGCGTGGGAATAGGAAGGGCGCAGAGATATGGGCCTGGCTTCGAGGAGTATGTGGCACAAGCCAACGAGCAGGTGTGCGTCGTGGTTCAAATCGAACATATCGAGGGCGTGCAACGAGTGATCGAAATCCTGGATACGCCAGGGGTTGACGCACTATTGATTGGTCCTTACGATCTTTCCAACAGCATGGGCAAACCCGGGCAGGTGGATCACCCACAGGTGCAAGCCGCCATCGAAAGCGTTCGCCATGCATGCCTGGCATTTGATAAACCGCTGGGCGTCTTTACCACCTCAATTGATTACGCCCGCCGGGCGCTGAAAGACGGTTTTACGTTTGTCGCCGTGGGCGTAGATGTCATGTTGCTGGCCAACGCGGCGCGCCAGACCGTGCAACAAGTGAAGAGCGGCGGGGTATAATACAAACCATGATGATTGACCGCGACTATCTGACAAAAACTCTGATTGAACTGGTTTCGATCAACTCCATTAACCCCTCTTTGGTAGCCGACGGCAACGGCGAGGCGGAAATTGGCGCTTATGCCGCGCAGGCGATGCAGGCTTTGGGGCTGGAGGTCTCGCTGGATGATGTTGCTCCGGGGCGTGTCAACGCGGTGGGCGTGCGCCGCGGCGCTGACGCTGGCGCCCCAACGCTGCTGTTGAACGCACATATGGACACTGTAGGGATCAATGGCATGGAGCGACCGTTTTCGCCCGAAATTCGCCAGGGACGGCTCTACGGGCGCGGCAGCCAGGATATGAAAGGCAGCATCGCCGCCATGTTATCTGCGGTGAAGGCACTGAATGAGGCGCATATCACGCTGGGAGGCGATTTAATCATCGCTCTGGTAGCCGATGAGGAATATGGCAGCCTGGGGATGGAGGATGTGGTGCGGCGCTATTGCGCCGATGCCGCCATCGTCACCGAACCCACCGACCTGGAGTTAGCCCTAGCGCATCGCGGTTTTATTGGCTTTGAGGTGGAGACCATCGGGAAAGCCGCGCATGGCAGCCGTTACCAGGAAGGGATAGACGCCATTCTGCACATGGGACGTTTTCTGCACGAACTGGCTGGGCTGGAACAAGAACTGCGTCAGCGCGATCCGCACCCACTGGTGGGAACGCCTTCGTTGCACACCTCCATCATCCGCGGCGGCACAGAGATGAGCACCTACCCGGCGCAGTGCTACTTAATGATTGAACGGCGCACCAACCCCGGCGAAACAGTCGCCCAGGCGGAAGGTGAAATCCAGGCGTTACTGGATCGTTGCGCGAAAGAGGTCCCCGCCTTTCAAGGACGGTTGAGAACCTTCATGCATCGTCCACCCTTTGAGGTGTCATCCCAATCGGCGATTGCCCAGGTGGCGGCGCAGGTAATGCAGAAACATTTGCAACGCCCAATCCAGCCGCGTGGCGCTTCGTTTTGGACCGACGCCGCCATCCTGGCGGAAGCTGGCGTCCCTTCGATCCTGTTGGGACCCCACGGTTACGGGCTGCACTCGGCTGAAGAGTGGGTAGAGCTGGATTCCTGCGTCAAACTGGCGCATATCCTGGCCGACATCGCGGTCCAATTCTGCACCGTAGCCTGATCCAATTGGGGAGCATCTGAAATGTTCGACGTGATCGGCCTGGATGCCGACGATACACTGTGGGATAACGAACGGCTGTATATCGAAGCCAAAGAAAAATTCCTGGAGCTGCTATCAGAGTGCAGCGACGCAGAGACCTGCCTGCAGCGCCTGGATGAAATTGAAGCCCAAAACGTGCGCTACTATGGCTATGGCATCAAGAGTTTCATCCTCTCGATGATCGAAGCCGCTTTGCAGCTCACCGAAAGCCGTCTGGCCGCAGAAAAAGTCGCCGCCATTTTGGGGTTTGCGCGCCAAATGCTGGCAGCAGAAGTCCGGTTAATGGACGGCGTCGGCGAGACGCTGGCGGCGCTGCATTCGCGTTACCCCCTGATGCTAATCACCAAAGGCGACCCATCGGAACAGCAGCGCAAGATTGACGATTCCGGTTTGGCGAGGTTTTTCCGCTGGGTAGAAATCGTCCCCGACAAGACCCCAACCACTTATCGCGCCATCCTGGAGCGCTATCAGCTTCGCCCGGAACGCTTTCTGATGGTGGGCAACTCGCTGCGCTCGGACATTCTGCCGGTGCTGCAAATCGGCGGTAAAGCGGTGTTAATCCCCTACGCCAATACCTGGGCGCACGAGATGGATGTCAGCGGCGACCATGATGGTCAGTATGTGATCCTGCCAGCGCTGAGCCATTTGCCCGCCTATCTCGAAAGAGTAGTGTGAGCAACGCCATCGAATAAGGCTCACTCGCCCACCCTGCTTTGGGAGCACTCAAAGATTGTTACGTGCCGCGATGGCGGCGACTTCCAGTCGCCGCCTGAAGGTACATAAAGTCGGCTACGCCGACTCCAGCCCGCTTCAAGCAGACTTCGTAATCTGAGGCGTCGGTTTCCAACCGATGCCGGGCGAGCTTTTGAGCGCCCACCTTGCTTTCCTCAAGAGCCCGCTTTCGCGAACACAGGGTATAATCTCCACTCATGGAGACAATCGTCGCGCTGGACATCGAAACTACCGGCCTAGATCCCGAAAAAGAAGCCGTGATCGAGATCGGCGCGGTGCGCTTTAAGGGCCACCGTGTGGAATCTGAATATCAAACCCTGCTCCATCCCGGTCGGCGCATCCCGCCGTTTATCACCCAGTTGACCGGCATCACCGACCAGATGGTGCTGCAAGCGCCCAGCCTTCAGCAAGTGCTGCCGGACCTGGTGCGGTTCGTGGGCAATGCGCCCATCCTGGGGCAAAACATCCGCTTCGATCTGTCTTTCTTTCGCAAATACGGCGTCTTCAAAAACCATACCACCCTGGATACCTATGAGATGGCGGCAGTGCTGATGCCCAACGCCGGACGTTATAACCTGGGGGCGCTGGCACAGGCGCTGGGCGCGCCCTATCCGGCGACGCACCGCGCTCTGGATGATGCACGCGCCACACGCGGTGTCTTCCTACGTTTGTTTGAAGAAGCCCTGTCTTTGCCTTTGCCCCTTTTAGTGGAAATCGTCAATCTGGCAGAGAACGTCGAATGGGGCGGCTATTGGCCCTTCCGCCTGGCGCTACGCGAACGCTCACAGGAGATCCATTCAGCCCAGGCAGTACGTTTCACCATCCAGGGGCCGTTATTTGATGTCAATGGGCGCGGCCGAGGTGTTCTGCTACAACCCACAGACAAGCCGCGAATGTTGGATGTGGAGGAAACGGCTGCCATTCTCGAACCGGGCGGCGTGTTTGCACATCATTTTCCACAGTTTGAGTACCGCACCCATCAAGTTGCCATGCTGCGCGCGGTGACAGAAGCCTTGAACAAGGGGCGTCACCTGCTTGTCGAGGCTGGCACCGGCACCGGCAAGAGCATGGCTTATTTGATCCCCGCTGCGCTGTGGAGCCTGCAAAACAACCAGCGCGTGGTGATTTCAACCAACACCATCAATCTGCAAGACCAACTGATCCATAAAGACATTCCCGATCTGTGCGAGGCGCTGGGCATTGACCTGCGGGCAGTGGTGCTGAAAGGGCGTTCTAATTACCTGTGCCCGCGACGGCTGGAAAGCTTCCGACGGCGCGGCCCAGAGAACGCCGATGAGATGCGCGTGTTAGGCAAAGTATTGACCTGGCTACAATACACTACCACCGGCGACCGGGCAGAGATCAACCTGAATGGACCGGTTGAGCGGCAAGTTTGGATGCGCATCTCGGCAGAAGACGAAGGCTGTACAACAGAGACCTGCCTCAAACGCACTGGCGGAGCGTGCCCCTTCTATCGCGTGCGGCAAGCGGCGCTTGGCGCACACATCTTGATCGTCAATCATGCATTGTTGCTGGCCGACGTTGCAATGAGCAATCGGGTGTTGCCGGAATATCAGTGCCTCATTGTGGATGAAGCTCATCACCTGGAAGATGCGACCACCAACGCCTTGAGTTTTCACATCAATTATGGGGAAGTCGAACGGTTAATCAAGGCGTTGGGCGGCCCCAATACAGGGTTGCTGGGCTGGTTGCTCAACGCCACGCAGAGCGTCTTGCAGCCAGGGGATTACGCCCAACTCAATCTGATCGTGCAGCGGGTGACCGATCTGGCTTTTCGCTTCGAGAATCTCGCTCGCCAGTTCTTTATCAGCATCGAAAACTTCTTACATCAGCAGCGTGAAGGCGGACCGATCGGGATGTATTCGCACCAGGAACGCATCGTGGACGCCACCCGCGCTCAACCCGCCTGGCAGGAGGTCGAGGCAGCCTGGGAAGAAGCTGAGAGGACATTGAACCCGATGATGGAGCTGATCGGAAAACTGGCTCAGGAGTTGGCTGAAATTCAAGAATTTCTGGCGGAAAACGACCAGGAATTGTACGGCAGCATGGCGACGCATTATCGCCGCCTGATGGAATTCTCCGATCAGATGAACGCGCTGGTGTTCAAGCCCAGCCAGGATCAAATCTATTGGGCAGAGGCGCAGGCCAATGGCTTTCAGCCGTCTTTGCACGCTGCACCATTGCATATCGGCGCGCTGATGGAACGTTATATCTGGAATGAAAAATCCACGGTTGTTCTGACCTCCGCCACCCTGACCACTGCTGGAGAATTTGATTATTTGCGCGGGCGGTTGAATGCCGCTCACGCCGACGAACTGGCTTTAGGCTCGCCCTTTGATTACGAAACCGCGGCATTGCTCTATCTGGTGAACGACATCCCTGAGCCAGGCGATCGTGCAGGCCATCAGCGCGCAGTGGAGACGGGTCTGATCCGGCTTTGCCGGGCGACCGGAGGGCGAGCAATGGTGTTATTTACTTCTTACGATCAGCTTAAGCGCGTCTCCAGCGCCATCGCCCCCGTGCTGGCGCGGGATGAAATCATGGTGTATGAACAAGGCGAGGGAGCTTCGCCGCACACGTTGCTGGAAACCTTCCGCGCCACCGACCGCGCGGTCTTGCTGGGGACGCGCGCTTTTTGGGAGGGCGTGGACATACCGGGGGAGGCGCTCTCTGTGCTGATCATTGTCAAGTTGCCTTTTGATGTGCCGTCGGATCCAATTGTCGCCGCCCGCGCCGAGACCTTTGAAGACCCCTTCAATCAATACTCGCTGCCCGAGGCCATTCTGCGTTTTCGCCAGGGGTTTGGCCGTTTGATCCGCACACAATACGACCGCGGCGTGGTGGCTGTATTCGATAAGCGCATCTTGACCAAAAAATACGGACGCCTGTTCCTGGACTCTCTACCAACCTGCACTGTAAAAGTCGGTCCCCTGGCGGATTTACCCCATGCCGCCAAGCAATGGTTGAACCTGTAAGGGAGAAGTAACGTCTCCTCAGGTGTTAACGCGCCTGGACAATCACTGCACCTACCGCTATGCTCAAATCCAATTCGATTTTTTGCGAAGCCTGGTCATAAGACGGCGAGGTGTATTCCACACCGTCGCCATGGTAATCATCCGGCAGGCGCAAGAACGCCAGCCCTCGGTCGCAGCGCAGGCGTATAGCCGCCTGTTTAGGAACGATGATCAGCATCTGCCCCACCGCGCCAGAGATTTTCACCGTAGCGTCCTGCTCGGCAGGCAGTACCACCTTAAACTGCCCTGCCCCAAACTCTGCGTTAAGCGTCTGCAGCGCCAACCCGCTGAGATCCAGATCAACGTTCCCCGCGCCTTGCTGAATGTGCAAGATTAATTCCGGCTGCGCTGGCAAGGCAAACTCCCACAGCCAATTGCCGCTCAAACCAGGAACAACGACGAAGTTGCCTTGCATACTCAGGTTATACACAGCTCGTTCGTCTTGCAACGAAAATTCCTCTTGTACCTCGAAGATGCTTGAGCGAGGAATAAAACCGTCAATTTGTGCTTCTGTACTTGACGCGGGGCGCACCCGTAAAGATGCGGCAGGGAGGTTTAGCGTCATCTCCAATTTTTCAGCGTTTGCCAGGTCATGCGCAATCGTCTGCCGCGCGGCTGGATTCAACCCACCGTTCAGGAAGCTCACCGCCATGATGAGCACAGCCAGCGTAACGATCACCCCAATCAGCGAGGTCAGCCAGGTGCGCCGACCGAAGACCCAATCGAAGCCCCAGGCGATTAGCAGAATCGGCCATAATGTGAAGAGTGCCTGCCAGACATCCACCTGAAGATAGCCAAAATTGCTGAGCAGAAAGACAATCCCCAAACCGATCAAAAACGACGGCCCGGCCACCCCGCTGCGATCCAAAATGCCATCCACGCCGAGCAAAATCAACAGGAACGGCCATAGCTTGAGCAGTATAGCGCCCACACTTTCGCCCAACAAGCCCAGATTTTCCAGCAGCAAGACGATACCCAATGCAATCAAGAGGAGCGGGAAAAACAGGCTGCGCGGGGTACGTCTTCGCCCGGGCGATTTTAATTCACTCTGCATCGCTGCCACTCCCTTCCAACTACAGCTTTTATTATTTTTGCCGCGCATTGGTCTGCAGACCGAAAAGCGCGCAATAATTCCAGGCGTTCACCTGCTGCGAAAAGTGCGATAGATCAAGAACAAGCCAGCCAGAATGAGCGCCGCCGGCCAGATATAAGCGAGCATCTCCTCAGCAGCAGCTATAAATAACACGCCCATTGCCAACAGTATCGCCGCGGGTATCCACGCCCAGCGCAGTTCTCCCTGTGGGTTGGGCAACAATGCCACCAGCACGAAAGTAGCGCTAAGGCCGAGGAAGAAAACCCCAGGAGTCTCTAAACCAGGATTGATCTGCTCCAACGCGACCATGCTGGCCAGCGTGAACAGAACGCCAAAGGGGATAACCGCCCACCAATGTTGGCGTTCCACCAGATAGATCAAGGCAAAGCTCAAACCAATGCCGCCCAAGACAAGGGAGCCTCCCCAACGATCCGCCAGGCGCGGCGCAAAGACCCCCAGCCCAATCACCAATGCGATGCTGACCAGAGTCAAACCAGGGATCAATGCCCACCAGTTGGTGCGATTTTGAATGAAAATGGAGAGAAAAATCGCTCCGCCCACTCCAATCAGGACCATCCAGAACAAATTCCCCGCCGGCAGAAGGCCCAAATTCTGAAGCAGGAACAAGACGCCAGCCAATATGAGCAAACTGCCCCACAATATTCTCGATTCAAGCCATCTCATGGAACCCCTCCAGCATTGGATGTAGAACGGATCAATTCCTGCTTGAGTTCCCACAACTTCTGGGTCAGCGAAACATGATAGATGTGCGGATACATGATGCGGCGCACGCCTGGGTCAAGCCGTTCGACATCTTCCTGGCGCAAAGCACGCATCGCTTCAATATCTGGCAGGTCATAGACCAGTTTGCCTTCACGCAGCACTTCCACCAACAAGGGCTCGATTTCCTGCACCTGATCCTTGTGCAACAGACGCGATTTGCTATGATCTGTGGGGTGGCGCAGGTGAATCGTCTCCCATTGACGAGGGTCTTCTCCGTATAACCCAATCAAATCTGCAGTCGCTTTGCCGCGCGCGTCATACAGGCGCCAGACGCGTTTATCGCCTGGGTTAGGCGTTTTGGAGAGCGATTCGGAGATTTTAATCGCCGGTATCCAACGATCTCTTTCCTGCACCGCCACCAGTTTATACACACCGCCCAGGGCAGGCTCGCCCCAAGAGGTAATCAGGCGCGTGCCAACCCCGTATACCAGGCGCCGGATCAATTTATCGGCGTCCACTCCATAGCGCGGCGCTTCCTGGGTAATCTGTGTGATAATCTGCCAGATCACCAATTCATCCAGGTTGTTGGAGAGCACGATGGAGACATTTTCGAAGCCGGCTTCATCCAACATGCGCGCCGCCTGAATGCTCAAATACGCCAGATCGCCCGAGTCCAGGCGCACACCGACCGGTTTGTGCCCTTTTTGGCGCAGTTCTTCAAAGACACGGATCGCGTTGGGAATGCCGCTCTCTAACGTGTTCACCGTGTCCACCAGCAAGGTGCAATCATCTGGATAGATGTCAGCGTAGGCTCGAAAAGCATCCAGTTCGCTCATTCCCAGAGAGATAAACAACTGCACCATACTATGCGCATGAGTGCCTTTCGGTTCATAACCCAGTACCGCAGAAACGCCCACATTAGAAGTGAAATCCGCGCCGCCGATCAATGCTGCCCGCGCCCCGGCGTTGGCGCCCTTGCCGTGGCCGCGCCGCAGCCCAAACTCCAGCATGATTTGGCCGCGCCCGATCTCACGGATACGAGCAGCTTTGGTGGCGATCAACGTCTGGTGGTTAAGTTGGTTGAGCAAGGCAGTCTCCAATATCTGCGCCATTGCCAGCGGCCCGCGCACCACTGTCAACGGCACATTGGGATGCACCACCCGCCCCTCTGGAATCGCCCACAGGCTCAATCCTGAAAAGTCTCCGTTCTCTGCCAGCCAGGCCAGAAAATCCTCGGCGAACATCTGCTTGCCGGCGCGAGATTTCAAGCTGCGCAGATATGAGATGTCTTCAGGACGAAAATGCGCCGAACGCATCCAATCCAGCAGCCACTCCAGTCCGGCGTTTATGCAGTAACCGGCTTTGTGGGCCCCGTAATCCGGGTAAGAACGGAAGAAATGATCAAATTGCACCCATTTATCTTGATAGCCCAGGCGGTAATATACCTGCGCCATAGTGATTTGATACATATCTGTGAACAAGATGCCCTCAGCGGTTTGTCGCTCTCGATCATCCATAATAGTCCGAACCTCGCCTTGATGGGTGTATATTGTCTCAGCAGATCAGCGGCGCCTCTGACGCCAGTATCGCGCGCTTTTCCAGAGCAGGATACCGGCAGCCGCGCCCCCGATCAGCAAGAACAGCCGCTCTGCCAGCCACAACCCAGACCATACTGACCTGCGCCAGCCGTCCACCTGAGCGCGACTGGCCTGGGGCAGCAAAAGCGGCGCATCCCAGACAAAATTCTCCAATCGCTCCAAAAAGCCCTGCTGCACGCAGCCTTCCAGGCTGAAAATATACAAATCGTTGCACCAATGCCAGGCCAGCCGCAGATCGCGCGCCAGCTCCTCCCAGCTCAGTGGAGCCGGTTTGGGGATGCCGGGCGCTTCCACACCGCCGCCAGTGATGCCCAACGCGATGGCCTGAGCTTCCGGCGCATAACTGGCTAAAATGCCCGCCCCATGCGGGCGGAAGAAGCTGGTATAGATCATCCAGACTTCGCGGTCCACGCGCAAATCTACCAAGCCGGTCAGACGTTGCAGCAGCGTGGTATGCGCATGGCGCTCATCGGCAATAAAGGGGAATTGATAAGCCTCTGCTAAATAACCATCCGCGTGTATGCGGGCGACTAATTGGCTATATAACTGACGCGCTCGCTGCACTCGACGGCTCCAAAATAAGCGACCCAGCCATCTCGGAATCTGGCGCGGCCAATTGCGCGCCAACGCAGAGAACTCGCGGATGTCTGGTTCGATATCCAGGCCAACGCCTGCCCATTTCAGTCCTTCACTCTCCGTCCATGCCTTGAAGCGATCATAAAAGGCAAGCGCCTGCGGCGCATTGGCGACATTGAACCAATATCCCTGTTCCTTTGGGAGCAGCAACCAGGCAATGACTGGAATGCCAGCCTGGTTTAAACGACGCACACATGCTGCGCGCTGCGGACTGAGATCCAATAGCCCCAAACTGACCGCAGCGTTCAAGGCAGACAGGCGCGCCAAAATCTGTTCCGTTAGAAGCGCTTGCAAAGGTTCTGCTTCCAGCTCGCAAAAAAAGGTCAGTCGCGGCGAGAGCATGGGATTATCTCCGTTCATTCTTTAAACAGGCCTGTGCGATCATCGGGGCAATTCACCCGCTTAAATGATTTTATCACGCTCACACAGATTTCCTGAATAGCGTCGGTGAGGCTTTTCGGGAATTCCCGTCATATCAAGCGTCCAAAGCCTGTCGAAGGGTATGTGCGAATTCTTTATTAACGGGCATGCTTCAACGAGCTCAACACACCAAACAAAGTAATTCCCAATGAACTGTCGGTAAAATTACAGGTAAAATAATATTTATGTTCACTGAACCGACACAAGAAGATCTCAGCACAGCCATCAGCGATTTTCATCGCGCTCGCAATCGGGGGCAATTGAAGGCTTTATTCTCGCGGTTAACCGGCGCATCCGATCGCTTGCTTTCGTATGACGATGTCCGCCAGATGCTGCGGTTGCAGGGTGGCATTGAGCGCGGCGTGCAGGACATTCCTTTAGACGCCATTGTTGGCAGTGTGGGGCGCTACAGCGATTTTACGCGCGATTTTTTGCCGCTGCATGAGGCGACCCAAGAACGTTGGGTGCGGGTGAAGGCTGCCGCTTCCGGGCTGGCTGGTTTGCCGCCGATCGAAGTCTATAAGATTGGCAATGCCTATTTTGTAAAAGACGGCAATCATCGCGTTTCTGTCGCCCGTCAGCTCGGCGCGCAACATATCCAGGCGTATGTCACCGAAGTGCAAAGCCGCGTGCCGCTGGACCCGAATGTTAGACCCGATGACCTGATCTTGATTTCGGAATACAACCAATTTCTCGAACGAACCCATCTGGATCAGTTACGGCCTGATGCAGACCTGCGAGTAACCGCGCCTGGCCAATACCCTGTCTTGCTGGAACA
>Ga0226835_1001101_pt1 | contig 17268 bp, 21 predicted proteins | sample LAC_MetaG_1_FD_163627 | JGI IMG/M metagenome (GOLD analysis project Ga0226835, IMG submission 163627) | Anaerobic ammonium oxidizing microbial communities from anammox membrane bioreactor (MBR) in UC Berkley, California, United States -... | ecosystem: Engineered > Bioreactor > Anaerobic >...
CAACGGCGCGGGTTAATTCCAGATCGAATCCGGAGAGGGTGCCATCAGCATCCATACTGGTAAGGAGAATTTCACCTGCGCCGAGAGCCACTCCGCGCGCAGCCCATTCGACGGCATCCAAGCCAGTAGGCAACCGCCCCCCGTTGATGATTACCTCCCAGCGCGGCGTTTCCTGCGCATGAGACACACGGCGGGCGTCGATGGCAAGGAGAATACACTGACTGCCGAATCGGTCAGCCCCTTCCATGAGCAGGTTCGGGTTGCGTACCGCCGCAGAATTAACGCTGACCTTATCGGCGCCGGCCAGCAGGAGACGGCGCATATCCTCTACACTGCGAATTCCTCCGCCCACTGTGAGGGGAAGGAAAACCTGCTCGGCAACCCGCCGCACAGTTTCCACTACCGTTTCGCGCCCCTCATGGGTAGCGGAAATATCCAGAAAGGCCAGTTCGTCTGCGCCGGCTTCGTCGTAGGCCCGGGCCTGTTCTACAGGGTCACCGGCATCGCGCAGGTTGGTGAAACGCACTCCTTTGACAATCCGTCCATTGGCGATATCCATACAGGGAATGATGCGTTTGGCCAGCATTTCTTAAAGCACCTCCTCCAGGCGAATGGCGCCTTCATACAGGGCCCGCCCGATGATGACTCCCGCCAATTCGGCCTTCCGCACGGCCTGAACTTCACGGGCGTTGCTGATTCCCCCGGAGGCAATCACTGCAAGGCCGCTTTGAAGGGCAAGCTGGCGGGTTGCCTCCAGGTTGAGGCCGGTTTGCAGGCCGTCACGGGCGATATCTGTGAAAACAAGCCAGTGTAACCCGGCCTGGCGCAGGGTGAGCGCGGCCTGCAGAGCCGAAATGCCCGTGGTTTGTTGCCAACCCCGCACACGCACGAGCCCATCACGGGCGTCCAGGCTGGCAGCGATTCGGTCTTCGCCCCAGCGTTTCACGGCTTCGGTAAGTGTGGCGGGGTCTTCCATGGCAAGGGTGCCCAGAACCACCCGGCTTACCCCCAGCTCGAGCACCCCGGCAATGGCCTGAAGATGGCGTAAACCGCCGCCGAATTGAATCTGGGCTTTAAACCGTTTTCCTACCTGAAGGATGGCGCGCAACGCTTCACGATTGGCTAAATCGGGTTGGTCGAAAGCCCCGTCAAGGTTGACCACGTGAAGCCAGTGCGCCCCGGCCGTAAGCCACTGTTCAGCAACTGCGGCCGGATCGTCTGAATACGCTGTAAGACGGTCAGGGTCGCCTTCTTGAAGGCGCACCACCTTGCCGCCGCGTAAATCAATGGCAGGGAAAACAATAAATTCGCTCATAGTTTAAAGAAATTCTCCAGAACCCGGCGACCGACTTTCTGGCTCTTTTCGGGGTGGAATTGTACCCCAAAGAGGTTGCCATGTTGAACAGCGCTGCAGTAATCCATTCCATAATCCGTCAGCGCAATCGTGTCAGAAGGGGCGGCAACACAGTAAAAGGAATGATTGAAGTAGACATACGCGCCGGACTCCAGGCCAGTAAATAGAGGGGAAGGGCGGGTGAAGTGAAGTTGGTTCCATCCTGTGTGAGGGATTTTTAGCCCCTCGAAAGCAGGAAAACGAATCACCCGGCCAGGAAGTAAACCAAGCCCGGGGTGGTTCCCTAACTCTTCGCTGTTTTCGAAGAAAGCCTGCATACCCACGCAAATTCCAAAAAGCGGGTCGCCACGCTGGAATACTTCACGCACGACTTCATCCAGAGCGCACTCTTTCAATCCCTGCATGAAAGCGCCGAAAGCACCCACGCCCGGCAAAATGACTCTTCCGCCTTGCTGAAGGTCATGCGGATCGGCAGTGACGTGAATCCGGTATCCCAGGGCTTGCAAAGCATGATAAACCGAGTGCAGATTGCCGGTTCCAGCATCGATCAGGATGGCGTCTACACCATTCATAAGACCCCCTTACTGGAAGGAATGAGACCTTCACGGCGTGGATCAAGCCGGGTGGCAGCGCAGAAGGCTCTGCCAAGAGCTTTAAAGAGGGCTTCGGCTTTATGATGGTCATCGTTCCCGTATTGAATGATGGCGTGTAAATTACAGCGGGCGCCCTGCGCCAGGCTTTCGAGAAAATGGACAAAAAGGGTATTGGGTATCCCGCCTATGGAGGGGAGTGTCCACACCCCCTGGAAAACGCAGTAAGGCCTTCCAGAGAAATCTACTGTAACACGGGCCAGGCTGTCATCCATGGGAACTTCTGCCGAGGCCATCCGTACGATTCCGGTGCGGTCTCCAAGCGCCTGTTGGAAAGCCAGCCCCAGGGTAAGAGCGACGTCTTCCATGGTGTGATGAGGGTCAATCTGCAGGTCGCCCTGGGCATTAACCTGCAAATCAAACAGACCATGCACGGACACCTGGGTTAACATGTGGTCAAGGAACGGGAGGCCGGTTTGGATCTGGTGTTTTCCACTGCCGTCCAGGTTAAGGCAGACGGTGATGTTCGTCTCGGCGGTTTTTCGCTCGGCGGTGGCCTCGCGAGCTGGGGGCAAAGCGGCCCCCGATGCCCCTGAAATACTGTGCAGAGGTATACCCTGGATCAGGCTGCGCGCTACCGCCTGACCCAGTTCGAGGGCTGAGCGGATGTCGCTGGCGCTGAGCACGGGGCCGTCCAAAACCAGCGCCTGAGCCGAAGGGCGAACTCCAAAGCTGGCGAGGCTGGCCCCTGCTTCTGGCGGGGAGGCGATTTCATGCCCATTCAGTAAGCCCGCAGCTGCCAGTAAAAGGGCTCCATTCCCTATCACGATGATTTGCTGGACCTCTCGGGCAGTGGCGAGCCAGGTAAGGAAGGAAGAATTTTCACTCTGCTTTGAGGCTCCCGGACCTCCCGGAACGCAGAGGAGGTCATACCCTTGCAGGGAGGTGGTCATGCGGGTGGGGTAGTAATGTAAGCCGTAGCCGTCAAAGACCTCACTGGTAGGAGAGCAAATATCGCATTGAATGAGACCAGGAGCATTCGAAGCGGCCCGGGCAAGGGGTTCGTAGAGGGTGGAAAATTCCAGGCTGGAGAATCCATCATAAAGAATCACAGCGGTTTTCATAGAACTGCCTCAATCTTTCGCAAGGTTTCCAGAAGGATATCGCTATCCTGCGGCCTGCCGACTGAGATGCGGATGTAATTCTGGAGCAGGGGGGTGGCATAATGGCGCACCAGAACTCCCTGGGCGGCGAGGGTCTTCTTAAGGTGGGCGGCGTCGATACCTTCTACCCGGCAGAGGATGAAGTTGGCTTCGGATGGGAAGGGGCGCAGGAACGAAATTTCTGAGAGCCTCTGCAGGAGGCGTGTGCGCTCGGTTTTGATTTTCTCCACATTTTCAGCCAGTAGATCAAGGTCTTGTAAGGAGGCAATTGCAGCCTCACTGGCGGCGACATTCACGTTGTAGGGCTGTTTGGCTTTCCAGAGGGTGGGTATGAGCCAGCGGGGAAAAGCCCCATAGCCGACGCGAAGCCCGGCCAGCCCTGCCCATTTACTGAAGGTGCGAAGGACGATCAGATTTTCTCGCTCAACCACCTGACGAATGAGGCTGCGCCCCTGTCCGAGACGCCCATCTCCATGGGTGAATTCGATATAGGCTTCATCCATGACGACCAGACAGGGGCTGTTGAGGACGGCGTTCACTTCTTCACAGGTAGGAAAACGCCCATCGGGGTTGTTGGGGGCGGTGAGGAAGATCACCCTGGGAGCGTGGTCAGCGATCACCTGCTGGATGCGCGGCAGATCCAGCGAAAAATCGGCCCGACGAGGCACATCGATCACCTGGCCGCCGTTAAGCAGGGTGTCAAAAGAGTACATTCCAAACGTGGGCGGGCAATGGAGCACACAATCACCGGGCTCAAGAATTACGCGCAGAACAAGGTCGATCAGCTCATCGGCGCCGGAACCGGCCATCAGGTGATCTACCGGCACCTGGGTGAAGGCAGAAAGGGCATTCCGCAGAGCGCGACTTTCGGGGTCGGGGTAAATATGCGCATAGGCGAGATTGGCCAGGGCAGCGCGCGCTTTGGGTGAAGGGCCGTAGGGGTTTTCGTTGGCGTCGAGCTTGACAATGCGATCGGGGGGCATTCCCAGCCGCTCCGAAAGCACCTCGAAAGGCTCAATGGGAGTATAGGGCGGAAAAGACTCGAATCGTTGCGCAGGTTTCAAAGCCGCACCTCCGCCGAAAAGGCATGAGCGTCTAATCCCTCTGCATGGGCGATCTCCGCCGCCTGGGGAGCGATTTGCCGGGTGGTGGTTTCATCCAGGGCAATAAGACTGACGATGTGGATGAAATCCAACACATTAAGCGGTGAAGCGAAACGCGCTGAACCGCCTGTAGGCATCACGTGACTCGGCCCGGCCACGTAATCGCCGAGCACCTCGAAGGAATGTTCACCCAGGAAGACCCCTCCTGCCGCATAGATGCGTTCCGCCAGGCGCCATGGATCTCGAACAGCCAGACAAAGGTGTTCAGGGGCGTACTCATTGGCCAGTAAAACGGCTTCATCCAGGTCGCGGGTAAGCACAGCTCCGCTGCGGTTGGCCAGCGATTGAGAAATAACCCCGGCGCGCGACCGATGCTCCAGCTGACGGGCAACCGCCAGAGCGGTTTGTTCTGCTATAGTTGCCGAGGGGGTTAAAAGAATTGCCGAAGCGAGCACATCGTGTTCTGCCTGAGCCAGCAGATCGGCAGCTACCCATTCGGGGTTGGCGGTTTCATCGGCGATCACCACGGTCTCAGTGGGGCCGGCCAGGCCATCGATGCCCACCACGCCATACACTTGTTTCTTCGCCAGGGTCACAAACAGGTTGCCGGGCCCAAAAATTTTATCCACCCGGGTGATACTTTCGGTGCCGAACGCCAGCGCGGCAATAGCCTGCGCGCCTCCCAGGGCATAGATCTCCTCAACCCCCACCAGAGCACAGGCGGCCAGGATGATGGGGGCTATCTGGCCGGTTCCCCGTTGAGGCGGGGCTACCACAACAATCTCTCGCACTCCGGCCACCTGGGCTGGAATGACGGACATCAAAACTGAAGAGGGCAGGGGGGCGCTCCCTCCAGGAACATACACACCCACCCGGCGAATTGGGCGGATGAACTGGCCAAGCGTTCCTCCCAGCTGGTTGGTCATCCAGCTGGTGACGGGTTGTGCCTGGTGAAAACGCCGGATGCGGTCAGCCGCCAGTTCCAGAGCATCACGCTGAGCCGGAGTGATCTTTTCCAATGCGGCCCTGACCTCGTCGGAGGGAATGCGGAAGCTCTGCGGGGTTTGTCCGTCAAGGCGGGTTGCCCATTCTCGTAGGGCAGTGTCGCCGTGTGCCCGCACATCTCGTAGAATTCGCCCCACGGCCTGATCGGGTGTCAGGGGTTCACCAAAAAGCTTCTGAATGCTCTCTGTTAACGCCGCCGGGATCTCCATATCGTCCAGTGGAGTACGCTTGAGAATGGTTTGTCTGGCTGTCTCAGGATCGTAGTGTTTTAACATGGGGGGTTACCTTTCTTCCAACATACGGAGCATGGCGCTGTAGCGCGGAGGTTCTTCTTCAAAGATGTAACTGACGGGCATCACCACTACGCCGCTTCCCCCAATTGCCCGCAACTCGTTGACGGCCTGAAAAAGACGGGCGCGCGGTACGATGATGTTAACCGCATACCAGTTGGGATCGCCGGAGCGAACCACTACGCGTGAGATGGTTGGGCCTTGCAGGCCAGCAATGGTGGGCTGGGTGAAAATAAGCTCGGCAATGGCCTCAGGAGAGGCCCCACGGATGTTGGCAAAAATGGCCAGTTCTTCGCGGGCGCGCAGGTGGGCCTCAAAGTACTCAAGAAGCTGGCGGGCCATCTGCAGGGCCGCAGGATTGTTTTTGAGGCTTTGCCGGTTGGCGATGAGGGCAGCCTGCGAGTCTTGAATCAGCCCGTCCTGGAGGGGTTTCAGGCGGTTATCTCGCAGGGTCTGGCCGGAGGATACCAGGTCAGAGATAATATCGGCATAGCCGATGGCTGGTGCGGTTTCCAGTGTGCCTTCGGCCGAGATCAGGATATGCTCAATATTTGCCCGGTTAAGAAAATTTCCGGTAAGAAGAGGGTATTTGGTGGCTACCCGGAGAGGCCGGCCCAGCATCACTGTGTGTGCCCGTAGCGCAGTAAGGTCATTGACCTCACCCCAGCTTTCGGGCACCGCAAGCCTTAAAGAGCAAGCCCCAAACCCCAGGGCATCGTGCAGAATCAACAGGTGTCCGTTTTCTCCGCGACGCTCGGCGATGACGTCGATGCCGGTGATGCCAAAGTCAACGCTGCCGTCACGCACACTGACCACAATATCTGCCGGGCGTTGAAAGAGTACATTCAGGCCGGGGAGGGCCGGGATGGTTGCCTCATATTGCCGCGGGTTAGGCTTATAAATGCGTAGGCCACAGGCATTGAGAAACTCAATGGCGTCTTCGGCCAGCCGTCCTTTGGAAGGGAGTGAGAGGCGAAGGGTTGGAAAGGTTGAAAGATTGCTCATCCATTACTCCTGAGATTGAAGATAAAAAAATCCCCCGGCGACCGGGGGATCTTTTTGTTCCTGAATGTACGAAAAGACTACCGACCTCCGGTCAGACTGGGGGGAGGCTGGTATGATGATGGCGCAGGGAGACATTAATCTGCATGGTTTGTATCTTACCAGTGGCCATCCGATTTGTCAACCTTTGACTCGATGAAGTTTTCGCAAATTTCTTCTCTTGGAGTTGCAGGTTTAACTTCGTAAGCCGTTTCTCATTCCCATTTCCAGCCCGAGGTTAAGAAACCGGATGATCTGGTCTTTTCGTAAAATCCCTACCAGATGACGATTCTGGAGGACGGGAAGAACTGAGCGGTTTTCGGTCTCCATTTTTTGTATGGCCGTCAGAAGCTCAGTGGTCGGGTCGACGCCATCCAGGCGATCGATGGAGGCCATCACCTGCCGGACTGTGAGATAGGGCCACTGTCGTTGTGGGATGGATACGATATTCTCAAGCATGACCAGCCCGTTGACTTCGTCTCCATCCCGTACAAGGAATTGCTGTTGACGTTCAGGGAGAATGCGTTCGTTGACCAGTTGTTGGATTGAGGTCAGGCCGTTTATCTCTGCCAGCTGGCTATCCATGACCTGAGAGACGGTCACCCCTGAAAGGGATTGTTCAAGACCTGCCTGCTGGTATACAGTAGCGGCGGCGTTTTTCAGGAGCCAGCCGACCATGGCCATCCAGAGGCCATTGAAGATATTCCCTGTTACGGCAGTAAGGATGCCAAACCCGACAAATCCCAGAGCGAACAGCTGACCAGTCAGCGAGGCGATTCGGGTGGCTTTGAACCGGCTGCGGGTAATCTGCCAGACAAACGCCCGAAGCACCCGGCCACCATCCAGAGGGAAACCGGGAACCAGATTAAAGATTGCAAGGATGAGGTTAATTCGCATGAGGTATTCGCTGGGAGCGGCAAGAAATGGAATGGTCTGGTCGAGAGCCCAGAGTAGGCCGAAAACGCCGGCCAGTGAAAAACTAACCAGAGGGCCGGCAATGGCGATGCGGAACTCACCGCCAGGGGTCTGGGGCTCGCGCTCCATCTGGGCCATTCCACCGAACATGAAAAGAGTCACCCCTTTTACAGGGATTTTCTCGCGAAGGGCTACAGCGACGTGCCCCAGTTCATGCAAGAGCACAGATGCGGCAAATAAAACTGCCGTCAACCCACCAAGTAACCAGTAGGCGGGGTTGTTCAGCTGCGGATAGGCGGCAGGGAAGTATCCTGTTGCCAGCGCCCAGGTGATCAGCGCGATGATGACAAACCAGCTGGAGTGTAGTTGAATGGGGACTTTCCAGATGCGTCCCAGAGAAAAGCCTTTTAACACAGATCTCTCCTTCCGAATAACCACCGATAATAAACAAGAATATTATCAAATTTATTATAACAAATGACCGGGCTGATTCAATAGAAACTGGCGAGTCTTATACAATTCTTAGATAGAAACGCACGCAGACGAGAGGCCGCAGTCTCTCGTCTGCGTGAGATGGCGTGGAGTTTTTGCCTAGTCGATCGGCAGTTCAGGATCGAGTGGGAGCGGAATGGGGCTTCCCCCTTGCCTGGCCGAAAGCCTCATGGCCAGGGTGATTTCCTGGTCAAGCCGTGCCTGGAATGGCCCATAGGTGGGTTCTCCGCCATTCCTCACGGCGTTGACCAGGCTCAGCAGGCAACCGGCTACGCCAATTTCATCATCATGCCACTGCTGGCCGTGACCCTGAAGGACGGGACGGAAGGGGTTCTCCCAGGTGACGGTGGGAAGGGCCGGGTCGCCGGTGTGGGCTACCATCGCTACCAGAGCCCCGCCATCCACGCGTTCCCAGCGGCGTTCCAGGGTGATGAAGAGCGGCGCTTCGCCATCAGGTGAGAGAAGTGAAAGTTGTTCTTTCACGTCCAGGCCAACCCCGGTGGTAATGCCCATACCCTTCTCTGCCAGGAAACGGCTGCTTCGCCACCAGCGCAGGGGAGAGTCGTAACCTACGCTTGTCCAGTGGAACACGCCGGTTTGTCCGCCTTCAAATTCAACCAGCGCGTGTTCCTGGGTTTCGCGGCGCGCGCCATACGAACCGGCCAGACGAGACCAGTGAGGAGCCAGCTCGTAATCATGCACTGCTCCGGTCACCTGCAAAGGGCGAACCCCAAAGCCGATATATGAACGCATTACACTGACCCCATGGTAACCGTGACCGGCAAAGTCGTTAAATGAGGCGTAAACCCGCCCGAAGAGTCCGCTTTCGATCAGTTTCAGTTTAATTTGCTCCAATGGACGGCGGTGAAATTGTTCTGCAACCTCGATCTTTAAACCGCGTTGGGCTGCGGCTGAAATGATGGCGTCGGCCTCTCGTAACCGGTGAGCAATGGGGGTCTCCAGGAGTACGTTCAGACCGGCTTCTACTGCCATGAGTCCCACCTCGCCGTTGGCGGAATAAGCCACGCTGACAATCCCTATTTGAGGGGCGGTCTCTCGCATTAACCGGTCTAGGCTGGTATACCAGGGCAGGTTGAGTTGTTCCCCCAGGGCTCGGGCGCCCGGCTCGCTGCGCCCCCAGATGGATACAAGTTCTACTTCCTGGGGTAGAGCGCGAAGCAGGGGGGCGTATAAATAACTGGAACGTTTGCTGGTTCCGATGATGGCCACACGAACAGGTTCTTGATGCATCATGATTCTCCTTTCGTCTATTGAGTTGGCATCGAGGCCGCAATCAAGCTGATCTCTTCGGCTTCTGCTGCCCGGATGCCTTCCTGCTCATTGACCCGGGTGAGCAGGGCCGCCCCGATGATGAAGAAAATGATCAGAGAGACGATGCTCAGCCGGCTTTGACCAACAATTTGACCCACCACACCAAAGACAAATGGGCCGGCGATGCCTGCGAATTTTTCGCTCACCGAGAAGAAACCGAAAAACTCGGCTGATTTACTGCGCGGAACCATGCGGCCAAATAGAGAACGGCTGAGGGCCTGACTGCCCCCCTGCACTGTGGCCACGGCAAAACCCAGGGCCCAAAAATGCCATTCTTGAGACATAAAAAAGCCTGCAATGGCAATACCTGTGTAAACCAGCAGGCTGATGTAGATGGAGGTTTTTGTCCCAATCCTTTTGGCCAGCCAGCCGAAAAGGAACGCAAATGGAATACCCACGAATTGCACCATGAGGAGCGTTCCGATGAGTGTGGTCTGGCCAATCCCGATCTCGGCGCCGTAAATGGTGGCCATTTTAATGATGGTTCCGATACCATCATTGTAGAACCAGAAGGCGACCAGGAAAAGAAACAGATCGCGGAAACGGGTAATTTCACGAAAGGTATGAGCCAGCCGTTGAAACGATACCCGCACCGGATTCAGTCCCTGTTCACCGGCCTGGATACGGCGCGGGGGTTCCTGAACGATGCGCAGCAGGGGAATGGAAAATACGAACCACCAGAGGGCGACGCTGAGGAACGAAAGGCGGGTCATAAGACCGGTCAATTCGGGCGGCGCCAGCATGATCATGGCGAGGTTAATGGCCAGAAGCAGCCCCCCGCCCAGGTATCCGATGGCATATCCGCGAGAAGAGACCTGATCAATCTCATCGGGCCGTGCCACATGAGGGAGGAGGGCGTCATAAAACACGAGGGAACCGGCAAAGCCGACATCGCCGAGGATGAAGAAAATGGATGCCATGAGCCAGTCACCGGTGCGCACAAAGTAGAGTAAGGCTGTGCCAGTCACGCCGAGGAGCATGAAAATGGTGAGAAAGCGTTTTTTACCCCCGGTGAAGTCGGCGACAGCGCCCAGGATGGGGCTAAGCACAGCGGCAATGAGCAGGCTAATCGAAGTGGTGTAGGCCCAGTAAACCGTGGCCAGGTTACCTGGCAGGGTGGCGCCGGCTACTGAGGCATAATACACAGGTAAAACGGCGGCCATGATGGTGGTGGCAAAGGCCGAATTGGCCCAGTCGTAGAACGTCCAGGCCCAGATAGCTCGTTTATGTTGTTTTTCATCCATAAGAAGGGGCTCCCTCAGGCGATTCAGACTTGGGAGTATTATAGTATAATTGGAAAAACGCCCCAGTAGCTCAACAGGACAGAGCAAGGCACTCCTAACGCCTAGGTTGAGAGTTCGAATCCCTCCTGGGGCATTGGGTTAAACCATAAAAATCCTGATTATCTTTATTTTTTATCGCTGGGGGTTCGTAGTAATACATAATCCCAAGGATGGTGTTGGTATCCGGGACGAGTTCGACGATTATTTTCTCAATGGTTGCATCCAGTAATGATTTGATTTCCGCTGCATTGGCATGATCGAGGACTTCTCGCAACCGCATGGCCTGGCGTTTGAGGTCCTCAAGGGTAACCGCAGGTCTGGTAGACAATCGTTTCAGTTCATCGAGGCGGTTTTTGATATTAATTTCCTCTCGTTCCAGATCATCGAGTTTCTCGAGCAGGGACCTGGCCGCTAGGCCCTGTTCAGCAATGATATCGGTTAGATTGGAGATTCGCTTCCGTATATGATTGAGCCGGTTGTTCAATTGGGCTTTTTCGGTGCTGGATTTTTCACGTGACCTATTGGCATCCTCAATTAGCTGTTGATAACGCGCTTCGATGACGTCTGGATCGAGCACTATGTTTATGAGCGAATCGAGAATAGCTTTTTCAAGAGGGGCGCGAGGAATCTTCCGGGCGATGCAACCATTATTCCGCGCGGCGCCAGAACAGGAATAATATTCATAACGATATTGATGGGTGCTGCGAAATTGCACAATATCCGCGTTCATTGGTGAATTGCACTGGGCACAATAGACCAGGCCGGAGAGGATAAAACTCGACTTTTTTCTACGAGGGTGATCTTCACTCTTCCTGACGGCGATCTCGTGCCTTGCCTGGATTCCCTGAACGCGATCCCATAATTCACGATCGATGATGGGCTCACAATATTGCGTGATGACTCGATCGGCAAATACCATTTCGCCGATGTAAATTCGATTGGAAAAGAAATGAGCGTATGCGTTGGTCGAGTTGTAAAGATGAGTGGCCTGGTTGATTTCATTGTAGGATGCATCCTGCGCGCGCATTTCAAATGCCAGACGTATTACCGGGATCATATCCTGGTCTGGAACCCAGCGATGCACAATATGCGGTCGGCCATCCCGGCGCTCACCGATCTGCACGGCCTCGCGTTTGAATCCGCGCGGCGGCACTCCGCCTAGGGCGCCAAATTGTTCCACAAGATGGTGCTGGCCCCGTTTGATATCTGTGCGCAGGTCTTCGAGGTAGCGTGCGTTCATCCAATCAATCGCAGCTTCGAAGAACCTGCCGTTGATGCCTTCTGGGACGGGATCGTTGATGGAATGTATGATGTAACCGCGCCGCCGCAAATCGGCCTTATAAAACTGGGCATCATCAATATCGCGCGCGAAGCGATTGAATTTCCAGAGGAGAATGCCTGCCTCAGCGCAGTTTTGGTCGCGAAAATGGCGGATCATCTCCTGAAATGCATTGCGTCCAATGACGGAACTTCCAGGCGCTGCGGCGTCGATATAGACCTGGGTAAGTTGCAATTTATTCGAATCACAATAGGCGCGGATCCGTGCTTCCTGCTGATCAATGCTGAGCTCCTGGTCTTCATGCCCTGAATCGCGCAGGTATGCGACGACTAATGTGCCAGGGGGGAAGGGAGAATTGTTCATGCGTGTGGATTTAATTCTCGTCGAGTCTGATCAGGCGCCACTGGCCAGTCTCTTTTTTAACCCGACAGGTAAAGCGTGATCGTATCAGAGCACCAAAGCTATTTTCAGCATCGACGTATATGGAAACACGATATTCGTTGGATCCCATGTAGGTGACGCTGGAAGGTTGATAACGCGGAAATTCGGCCGTTTTGGGAGCTTTTAGGGAACGGATGATAAATTCCTTGCAGGCATACCAGGCATCAGCCTGCGGATCATCTTTGGAAGGTTTGCCTGATTCTATGGCTACCAGAATTGTGAGGAGCACTAAACCGACAAAAATTATTATTACAAAGAAATTTGAGAATGGTTTGGTTTTCTTTGCAATGATTACCTCGCGAGGCAATGTGGGAGCTGAAGGGTTTAAATTGCGGCCGCAAAAACGACAAATGATTGCTTCGTCCTGAATCTCTTCGGCACAGTAGGGGCATTTTTTCATTTCATCCTCTCTTTTGCCAATCTGCTCGATCTGTTTTATCTCCATTATTACATAATGGAGGATTTCAAAATTTTATTTGCCTTTCTCAGTGCATTTTTAGCCATTTCATTCAGGTTTTTTACCGGATTATCATAATCACATTGATTTCGCCATATACGAAGGTCATTCAAGTGATTGGCAAGTTGAGGATCGCTGTCCTTAATAAAATTAACCAATTCTTTATGAATATTACGTCCTTTTATTTCTTTAAATCCAATCATTTTTGCTCTTCTTCTCATTTCGCCAAAGGAAGCATAATACGCCCGGCTGACAGAACAACGCCAAATAGCCTCCTGATTTACAGAAGATGCATTCAAATTGTATAAATAGCTGGCAAGATTCAGATATTCTATCCAGTTAAACATATTCCACAGGCGGCTGAAAATCGGTGGTGAGGAAAATATCATCTGTATTTGGAAGTAAATACTGATATTCTTTTCTGGTCTGTTCAATTTGCTCAATAAAATTATCGTTATATTTTCTTTGACGGGCATAAATTACGAGAAATTCATCATCATATTCGGGATCCTGATATAAATCCAGAATTAATTGGTCCGCGCTCTTTAATTTTTCCGAAATTATCTGTACGCTTTGCTGAAGAACCGGGATTACTCCAATATGATCTAATAAGTAGTTCTCTATCATTTTCATCCTTTGGATGATTACTCCTGAATTTTTGACCAGTTCCAAGGTGTTTTTCATATTCATCACCATACTCGATATGGATGGAGATTCTTGACGCCAATCGTTTTGAGATGGAGTTGAAGGTTGTTCCTCAATTGGTTTATTTTCTTGAACTACTATCGAATAATCGCGTGGATACCAGTGCGTTGAATATGTAATGTCAGATATGGTCATAATAACTTCCTTATTATAGATAGAGAAGAATCAATCATTCTCCAAAAGATTCCCGTAATTTATCTGTAATGATTCCTTCGAACAGCATCTCGACTTGATTGTGGGCATTATCAATCCATTCCATAACATTATCTTTAGGAATTGGATGCTTCTGATTATTAAAATAATCGAGATCCAAAATGAATATGCAACTTTGCGAATTTTCTTGTAATGATTCACTCAATTCAACTTTGCATAAATCCTGCCCGAAAGAAAAAACGCAACCCGATAAAAATCCTACAACATCCTTGGGGAGCTGATCACCAATGAAAATTCCAAAATTAAAATGATTTTTTATCAAATTAAGTTTTGGCATTCCATTTTTTGGGATTTCAATTTTGTTCACATATCTCAGACCAATTCTCTGGAAATGCTTGAAATCAATAACATGTACAAGAGATTCCATTGCTTTTTGTACTATCGGTTTAAATTCTTGCCAGCCCTGATAAGGAGCAAGACGATTGATCGATAAAAGGTATGGCCCTACCTGAATAAGCTGTTTATTATCTTCACTGATAAGAATTATTCTTTCCTGATTTGTGATTTGATGCTGAAAGCTCTGGGGTGAGGGTCTGATTTGTATTTCTTGCAGGATATGCGATTCTTTTTTAGGAAAGTGATCTTTGAGCCTTTCATACAAACGTCCTGGAATGGTCATATCCCATGAACTGTTTTGGGGGAAGCGGAATTCCACTATGGCTTCAATCACTGGAGGATTTTTATAATGTCTTAACATGATTGCCCTTTCGATAGATAATAGAACTTGCGTTCTATTCCTCTTTTAACGCACTTCGAGCCGGGGGCTTTTCCCGGCTCGTTGTTTTTTAGGTTTGTTCTGACGCTCGGCTTTGAAGCGCAAAAGCTCGAGGATTTCTTCCTGCTCCTGCGGTGAGAGCTGTCGGAACAGATGAAGTATTTGCTCCGCATACTCAGTATCGTGGGGAGTACGTAAGAAACCCGCTGCCCTAAATACCACATCGTCGGGAAGATTTAACGCGTTTGCAATAGATTGTAGTGTTTTAACGGTTGGTTCACTCTGGCCGTTTTCGATTTTATTTATTACCGCCCTATTTAAACCAGCTAAACTGGCGAGCTTCGCCTGTGTAAGTCCTCTTTTTTCTCGCTCCAGTTGCAACCATAGACCAAATTCGTTGTTCACAGGAAACATTTTCACATAAATGTTGTTGTTATTGGGCATCTAATATGTTTCTAGCTATTGACAATTGCTATCGGTTTGCTTATAATGTTTCTAGCAAGAAACAATTAGTTTCTATAGAAACGGAGGTCGTAATGAATGTTTTGTATTCGAGAGTTGATGAAGAAATAGAGTCAATGGCTAAGAGATTGGCTAAAGAAGACCAGCGGTCCATATCTGGTGAAATCGCCTGGCTTATCCGGCAGGAATATACCAGGAGATACTCTCAGCCCACTCTAACCCTGGCCAGCGCGCCGGTGGAGAACGAGAAGGAAGTATGAACTGGGGTCTGCTGGCGCTCTTCATCCTGGCCCTCGGGGCTCTATTGGCCGACTGGTATTTCAACCTGCGTTCAGATTAGCACGCCTTTTGGCATTTTGGGGATTTTTCATGGAGGTTCGTATGGAATATCGATTTTCGGTCTGTGTTTATCCGCTGGATGAGGAAGAGGCGCGCGCACTGCGCGAACGATTGCAGGATTTGCTTCTGCGTGAGATCGAGGAGCGCGGTGGTGAACTGTTCATGGGGCCGGTGGAATGCGAGGAGGTGGACGATGGGACGGAAAACATCCATTCATGATTGCCGCACCCCGGGCGATTTCGACCGGGCAATCCGTAGTTCAGGCGTGCGTTACATTGAGCGGCAAAATGGGAGCAGTCACCGGGTTTACAAATTCATCGATAAGGGGGTTAGCGTGCCCATTCCTCAGCACGGGGGCGAGCTTCCATCTGGAACGCGGCACAGCATCATCAAAATGTTGATGCTGGTGGGGCTGAGCGTGGTCTTCCCCTTCATTCTGTGCCAGGTGAGCGGACTGCTGGCGCATCTGCAAATATCAATCTGACTGATAGAAACGAAAAAAGATGGATGAATGGAACATTCTACGGGAGGTCGTTAAATGAAAACCGCGCTCGAGACGATGACGGTCGAATTCCAAAGTTTCTGGCTGGATGACTTTATCCGCTGGCTGGGAGAGGAACGCAGCCCGAAGACGGTGGCGGACTATCGGCGCGATCTGGCGGCCTTCTGCGAGTGGTTCGAGCGTGCAAACGGGCAAACCTTCAGCCCGGAGCAGATGAACTCAACCGATGTGCGCGCCTGGCGTGAATACACACTGACGGTGGAACGGCTTTCTCCGGCCACATGGAACCGCAGGCGCGCAACGCTGGCGGTGCTTTGCTGGTATCTGGAGGAGCATTTGCATCTGCCCATGTTCCGTCTCAGCCAAAAGGTCAAACCGGCCGATGAGCAGGAGCAGGCTCCGAGATGGCTTACCGGCGCGGAGGAACGCTCACTATTGCGTCAGCTGGAGATCAACATTCACGTGGCCAATACCGGGCCACGCAAGGCCCGGGCGCTGCGAGATCGGGCGCTCGTAGCCGTGATGCGCTACGCAGGTCTGCGTGTGGATGAGGCCGCCAGTCTGGACATGACCGATGTCCAGATTTCGGAGCGCAAAGGCAGCCTGGTTGTGCGGCGCGGCAAGCGCGATAAAACTCGCACGGTTCCGCTCTCGTCATCGGCCAGGGAAGCCCTTACGGAATGGCTTGCGGCGCGCGGGATGGATGGCGGACCGGTATTCATTGATGATCGCGGGTATTCTCTGAGTACACGCGCCATTCAGAAGCGCATCGAGGCGCTGGCCAGGCAGACTGGCATTGACGATCTGACCTGCCACGCGCTGCGGCACACCTGCGCAAAATCGATGGTGGATGCCGGGCGGCCGCTGACCGAGGTGCAGAAAATTCTTGGGCACGAGAAACTGGAGACCACGGCACGCTACGTCCAGCCGGGGCGTGAGGATCTCGAGGAAGCGGTCGAGGCGGGCGAGCTTAGGAAAGGGAAAGCCCGATGAGGCAGGCAGAATACCGGATCATTATCGATGACCCGACATGCCGCGGGATGATCGTCGAAATTTTTGGGACCAATATTCTTCCCGTACATTCGTTGGATTACAACAATCTGCCATCACTAACCGAGGATAGAGAGAAACTCGCATTTGAACTGGATATCAGCAGACTGACGCTTGAGCAGAGAGCTCGCCTAGCTGCTTACCTGGCCGGGCGCTTCCACCTTGATTTTTCGGAAGTTGAGCGCGATCTGGAGCGCCATGGGCGCGCCAGCTTATAACTATGGATGAAAGGTATATCAATGAATCCTGTAGAAATCCTTGGCATTATTTTGATCTTTACGGCATTGTTTCTGATAATGCTGGTCTACTTTGCGATGATACTCAGCAGTCGGATCAGCAACGATGAGGATTTTCGCAATAGCAACGAGAGGACAAAACATGAATGACGAAAAGAAAAATCGAAAAATTGTTTATATTCGGATCGAAGCGGATCCACTTTTAGTTGAATACATTGCCAGCAAAATCAATGAACGGCTGGAGAATGATGGTTACGAAATTCTTGATCAAAGCGCGCTTTTACTTGATTGCACGATAGGA
>Ga0226835_1001102_pt1 | contig 17253 bp, 12 predicted proteins | sample LAC_MetaG_1_FD_163627 | JGI IMG/M metagenome (GOLD analysis project Ga0226835, IMG submission 163627) | Anaerobic ammonium oxidizing microbial communities from anammox membrane bioreactor (MBR) in UC Berkley, California, United States -... | ecosystem: Engineered > Bioreactor > Anaerobic >...
CACGAGCGTCACGCCCAACGGAACCAGGGCCAGCGTCGCTACCACGAGCACGATGCCGATCTCCGGAAGACCCAGGTTCACGGTGGATCCTCCTCCACGAGCGGGACGCGGTCGCCCGCGCCGGTTCGGATGCCACCGGCGCTCCGCGCAGCCGACCCGGCTGACCCCTCCGACTCGGTCGAGCCCGGCGACCCCGCCGCGCGGCCCAGCGCCGCGAGGTACACGGCGCGCACGGCCAGCGCCTGGCGCACCTCCCCCACCACCTCCTCGCGGAACTCGGCGCGGTACGTCGGGTCCGTCACGAGGTACACGGTGAAGTTGAGCCCGGCGAAGGCCGTCAGGAAGCCGGCCACCCGCAGTAGCTGCTCGGTCAGGACGAGGTCGCGCCCGTCGAGGTGCACCGATGCCAGGACGTGCGCCGACCCGCTCCATGCCTGGGTGGTGGCCTCCGACACGGTCAGCACGCCGAGCAGGAGGAAGAACCCGCCGATGAGCAGGCTCACCGTCAGGATCTGGAGACCCTGGCTGACGATCAGCACCAGGCCGACATTGCCCCACTGGCGGCGCGACAGCCCGGGCAGCCCGGCGACGGGCGCCCGATCGGAACCGGCGTCCGGGTCGATCAGGGGCTCCGCCGGCGTCCCCTCGGCGAGGCGCCGGACCTCCGCCCACGATTCGAAGACACCGAGCTCGGCGACGTCACGCGGGGTCCGCATCACCAGGAACACCGTGCCGACCGTGAAGACGAGGCCGAGGAGCAGCGCATACGTGAACCCGTGGACGGTGCCCGCGCTCTGCCAGACCTCGGCGGTGAGGAACAGGAAAGTCACGAACAGGGCCAGGAGCGGCAGCGTGCGCACCAGCAGGGCGAAGACGTCGGCCGCCTGGCGGGCGAGGCGCCCGGCCGCCCAGCGGGTGGTGGGCACCACGCCGTAGCTCGCGCCGAGGTACACGACACCGAGCAGCACCGCATTGGCGAGCATGGTGACGACCGCGGAGCCGACCTGCGCGCCGAACACGAGGGGGAGGAGCGGCGGCACGAGGACGAACACCGCGATCTCCGTCCGGCCCACGTCGGTGGGGAGGGCGAGCGGCCGGCGGCCGCGGAGGCGGTTCACCAGCGCCCACGCCCCCAGCAGGATGGCGAAACCGGCGGCGACGGCCACGACGTCGAGCCAGACCGGGAACGACCGCTTGGGCGCGTTGAGCACCTCGACCAGGAAGACGATGGCGAGTACCGGCGCCGCCCGGGTGAGGACGTCGCGCGACGCGCTGTAGCCGTCGATGAGGTGAGGCAGCCCCCGCCGCAGGAACCACCGCTCGACCTGCCCCCGCGCCCGGTCGGTGGAGGGGGCACCCACGGCCGGAGTCCCGTCCGCCATCCCGGGAAGTCTGCCCCGTCCCGTCGCCCCCGATCCGCCACCCGGCGACCCCACCCGCGCCCACGACCCAGGTCCCGCGGATCGCCCACCTCCCGGCGTTGGGCCAGTTACCGTCGCATGGCGACGGTCGGCGACCCGACGCTGGATGAGGAGCGTCGGCCGCGACCCAACGCACGATGGGAATCCCGGGTGGGCGACGCCACGTACGACGGCAATCGCCTGGTCGCACCGGTCACAGGTCGGCCGCCGGCGCGAGGCGTGGGAGCTGAGCGGACTTCGCGGACCCGTGGCGCCGCCCCGGCTATGCAGCCGGGCTGGCGAGGCGCGTTCGGATAGCGCGCCGCGTTTCGTCGACGGCCCGCTCGTCGGTCGTGGCCGATGTCCACCGCAGCGGGAGCCAACCGCCGAGGACCAGTTCGTTCTGGCGGGCCCGATCGCGGTCGAACCGGCTGCGCACGCTGTGCGGAGCGAAGCCGTCGACCTCGATCGCGACCTTGAGCGACGGGTAGGCGAGGTCGAGCCGGGCCACCCGATCCGAGAGGCGGACCTCGTACTGCTGCACGGGTTCTGGTAGGCCCGCGGCCACGAGCGCCCGCACGAATCGGAGCTCGAGATCGCTGTCGCCCGGTTGGTAACCGGGTAGCCGTGCGCGGAGAAGGGCATGGATCACAGAGAGCCGCCGTCCCGGAGCCGGCCTCAGACCGCCCGCACAGATCCGAAGGGCCTCGACGTGGGCGACGCCGCGGCGAATGCCGTCGTCGAGGGCGGCGCCGAGTTGGTACACGGAGAGACGTGCCGAGAGGTCGACCAGCGTCCGGGCGTAAGACGTGATCGGTATCCCCTTGACGACGCCGTGCTCGGTGGCGAGGAAGGCCTGCGTCCGGTGGGTCGAGATGCGGCTGATCCTGCGCCGGTCCGGCCTCGCGGTGCTGATCTCCACGGATCCCGGCCCCACGTTCGGGAACTGGTGGAGGTACGCCGCCGATTCGTGCGAGGCGACCGCTCCGGGGCCGGCGGCCATCACGGCCGCACAGATGCGCTGCTCGAACGTGAGCGGCGAGCCGGCCACCGCATAGACACCTTGATGGATCGATCGGAGCCATCCCCAGCCGACCCGCCGGCTCACCGCGGCGAGGGACAGACCCGCCGATCGGCACTGATCGAGCGTGATCACCCCATGCTGCGTCTGGGCGATCGCCGCGAGAGCTCCACTGCTTTCCATGCCGCGAGCATGCCCGAGACCAGTGACAGGCAGGACCTCCCTCTTGGCGTTGGGTCGCGAACCGACGCCACGCGACGAGAACTGCCCCAACGCCGGAGCGCTACCGCACCCGCACCCCCCTCCCGTGGGGGCGTTGGGTCGCGAACCGACGCCACGCGACGAGAACTGCCCCAACGCACACGGGGAGGGGGATGAGGAGATCCGTAGGGCTCGGGGACGCGGGTCAGGTGATCGCCAGTGGCTCTTCCTTGCTGAACACCAGCGTGCCGTCGCCGGTGGCGTCGACCCGCACGACGTCGCCGCCGGCGTAGTCGCCCCGGAGCACCGCGAGCGCGAGCGGGTCGGCGATCTCCCTCTGGAGCACCCGCTTGAGGGGGCGGGCGCCGAAGTCGGGGTCGTAGCCGACCCGGGCGATGTGGGCCCTCGCCGCGTCGGTCACCTCGAGGCCCAGCTCGCGCTCGGCCAGCCGGCCCCGAAGCTCGTCGATCTGGAGGCCGACGATCCGGGCGATGTGCTCCTCGGAGAGGCGGTGGAAGATCACGATCTCGTCGATGCGGTTGACGAACTCCGGCTTGAAGTGCGAGCGCACCGCCGCCATCACGACCGCGTCGTCGGCACCGCCACCCAGGTTGGAGGTCATGATCAGCACCGTGTTGGTGAAGTCGACGGTGCGACCCTGGCCGTCGGTCAACCGGCCGTCGTCCATCAGGGCCAGCAGCACGTTGAACACGTCGGGGTGGGCCTTCTCCACCTCGTCGAGCAGCACCACGGAGTACGGGCGGCGCCGCACGGCCTCGGTGAGCTGACCACCCTCCTCGTAGCCGACATAGCCCGGAGGCGCGCCGACGAGCCGCGACACGGTGTGCTTCTCCATGTACTCGCTCATGTCGATGCGGACCATGGCCCGTTCGTCGTCGAAGAGGAACTCGGCCAGGCTGCGCGCCAGCTCCGTCTTGCCCACCCCCGTGGGCCCGAGGAACAGGAACGAGCCGATGGGCCGGTGCGGGTCGGAGAGGCCGGCCCGGCTGCGGCGGATCGCGTTCGCCACCGCACGGACGGCGTCGTCCTGGCCGATCACCCGCTCGTGGAGGACGTCCTCCATGCGCACGAGCTTCTGGACCTCGCCCTCCATGAGCCGGCTGACGGGTACGCCCGTCCAGCGCGACACGATCTCGGCGACGTCGTCGGCGTCGACCTCCTCCTTCAGCATCTTCTGGTCGCGTTGGAGCTCGTCGAGCGCGGCCGTCTTCGCAGCTATCTCGGCCTCGACCTCGCGCATGGTGCCGTAGCGCAGCTGTGCGGCCCGTTCGAGGTCGCCGTCGCGCTCGGCCTTCTCCGCCTCGGTGCGCGCCGCCTCGAGGCGCTCCTTGAGGCTCTGGATCTCGGTGATGGCGTCGCGCTCGGCCTGCCAGTGCGCCACCATGCCGGTGCGCTCCTCGGCCAGCTCGGCCAGCTCCCCCTCCAGCGCCTCGAGCCGGTGCCGCGAGGCGTCGTCGGTCTCCTTGGCGAGGGCGGCCTTCTCGATCTCGAGCTGGCGGATGCGGCGCTCCACCACGTCGATCTCGAAGGGCATGGAGTCGATCTCGATGCGCAGCCGGCTGGCCGCCTCGTCGACCAGGTCGATGGCCTTGTCGGGGAGCTGGCGCCCCGGGATGTAGCGGTGGCTGAGGACGGCCGCGGCCACGAGCGCGGCGTCCTGGATCCGCACCCCGTGGTGTACCTCGTAGCGCTCCTTGAGCCCGCGCAGGATGGCCACGGTGTCGTCGACCGACGGCTCGCCCACGTAGACCTGCTGGAAGCGCCGCTCGAGCGCGGGGTCCTTCTCGACGTGCTTGCGGTACTCGTCGAGGGTCGTGGCCCCGATGAGGCGCAGCTCGCCCCGGGCGAGCATGGGCTTGATCATGTTGCCGGCGTCGACGGCGCCCTCGGCCCCGCCCGCACCGACGATGGTGTGGAGCTCGTCGATGAAGGAGACGACCTCGCCCTCGGCGTCGGCAATCTCCTTGAGGACGGCCTTGAACCGCTCCTCGAACTCGCCGCGGTACTTGGCGCCGGCCACCATCGAACCGATGTCGAGCGCGATGAGCCGCTTGTCGCGCAACCCCTCGGGGACGTCGCCCTCCACGATGCGCCGGGCGAGCCCCTCCACGATGGCGGTCTTGCCCACCCCCGGCTCGCCGATGAGGACGGGGTTGTTCTTGGTGCGCCTCGACAGGACCTGGATCACGCGGCGGATCTCGTCGTCGCGCCCGATGACCGGGTCGATCTTCCCCTTGCGCGCCTCCTCGGTGAGGTCACGACCGAAGCGTTCGAGGGCCTGGTACTGCTCCTCGGGGTTCTCGGAGGTGACCCGGTGCGAGCCGCGCACCTCCTTGAGCGCGTCGAGCACGGCGTCGCGGGTGACGCCCACCCCTCGTAGCAGGTCGCCGACGCCCCCGGCGACGTCGGTCATCGCGAGCAGCACGTGCTCGGTGGACAGGTAGTCGTCGTCGAGGGTGACGCGGGCCTCGTCGGCCGCCTCGAGCACCCGGTAGGCATCGGCCGAGAACGACGGCTGCTGGGTGGTCGGCCCGTAGACGCGGGGTTGCTTCTCCAGCAGCTCCGACACCCGGTCGCGGACCGTCGCGGGCGCCACCCCGATGCGCTCGAGCACCGGCAGCACGACGCCTTCGGGCTGGCCGACGAGCGCGGCCAGCAGGTGCTCGGGCGTGACCTGCGACCGGTTCTCCGCCGCCGCGAGCTGCTGCGCGGCACCGATGGCCTCGCTCGTCTTGCGGGTGAACTTGTTGGGATCGAGCGGCATCTTCCTCACCTCGGGATCAGCGGGGCCCCCTCCAGGGGACGATCTCACGGCGGTAGCGGCGGTGGACGTTCGACAGCTCGTCCTCGAGGCGCTCGACCTGCTGCTCGAGCTCGAGGATCCGGGCCACCCCGGCCAGGTTCACGCCGGCGTTGGTGAGTTCCTGGATCCGTCGGAGCAGGGCGATGTCGCTCTCGGAGTAGCGACGGCTGCGGCCGGCGGTCCGCTGCGGTTCGATGAGGCCCTTGCGCTCGTAGATGCGCAGGGTCTGCGGGTGCAGGCCGGCCAGCTCGGCCGCCACCGAGATCACGTACACGGCATGGCTGTCGGCGTGCAGGCGGTCGCCCGTTTCGGCCATCACGTCACCCCCAGTCCCGCGCGTGGATCGTCGGTGAAGGCCTCGGCCATCGATTCCACCGCTTGCCTCTGCTCCTTGGAGAGCTTCGACGGCACCAGCACGTCGAAGGTCACGAACAGGTCGCCGGCCCCGCCCTTGGGCGGTTGCAGGCCGCGCCCGCGCACCCGCACGGTCGTGCCTCCCGCGGTCCCCGCCTTGACCTTCACCGACACCGGGTCGTCGAGGGTGGGCACCTTCACCGTGGTCCCGAGGGCGGCCTCGGCGAAGGTGAGCGGCACCTTGACGGTGAGGTCCTTCTTGCCCTTGCGCCCGAAGACGGGGTGCGGTGCCACGTGCACCACCACGTACAGGTCGCCGGCCGGCCCCCCGTAGGCACCCGCTGCACCCCGACCGGGGACCCGGATCCGGGCACCGTCGGTGACCCCTACCGGTATGCGGACCTTGACCTCGCGAGGCCGGACCTCGACCCCTCGGCCTCCGCACTGCGGGCACGGCTCCTTGACCACCTGCCCGCGACCGCCGCACGCGGGGCAGACCTCCGAGAAGGAGAACGGACCCTGGTCCACGGCCACGTGGCCGCTTCCCCCGCACGTGGAGCAGCGCTCGGGCACCGTCCCCGGCTTGGCGCCCGTCCCGCGGCACACCGAGCACGCCGCGGGCGCTGTGAACGCGACCGTCGTGGTGACACCGTGGGCCGCGTCGTCGAAGTCGAGGTGCAGCTCGGTCTCGAGGTCGTCGCCCCGCTGGGGGGCGCGCCCTCCCGCGCCGCCGCGCCGGCCGCGCGCACCACGTTGGGCGCCGAAGAGGTTGCCGAGCAGGTCGCCGAGGTCGCCGACGTCGCCGGTCTCGAAGTGGAACCCGCCTGGCGTGCCGGCCCCGAAACCTCCCCTCCCCGCGCCGGTCCCACCGGGACCGAAGCGACCCGAGGCGACCATCTCGCGGACCTGGTCGTACTCCTTGCGCTTGTCGGCGTCGCCGAGCACGTCGTAGGCGGCGGAGATCTCCTTGAAGCGCTCCTCGGCCTCGGCGTCGCCCCGGTTGGCGTCGGGGTGGTACTTCTTGGCCAGCGACCGGTAGGCGCGGTTGATCTCCTTGTCGGTGGCGTTGGCCGCCACCCCGAGGGCCTTGTAGTAGTCCTTCTCGAACCACTCGCGCTGCGGCGCCATCTTCCTTCCCTACCGATCCGCTCCTACCGATCCGACCTCACGGTTCCGGCCACCGGCCCCTGCCGGCTCGGCCCGGCCCTACCCCGCGACCTTGACCATCGCCGGTCGCAGCGTCCGCCCGCTGAGGACGTAGCCCGGCCTCATCACCTCGGTGACCACGGGGCCGTCGTCGCCTCCCGATCCGCCGCCCATCGACGGTTCGCGCATGACCGCCTCGTGGACGTTGGGATCGAACTCGATCCCCACCGCGTCGACCCGCTCGAGCCCCGCCTGGCCGAGGACCGCCAGGAGCTCGGTGAAGAGCAGCTCGACGCCCTTGCGCACCGACTCGTCGACGCCGGCCGGGAGGTGCTCACGGGCCGAGTCGAAGTTGTCGAGGACCGGGAGCAGGTCCTCGAGCAACCGTTCCGTCGCCCGCTCGACGAGCGCGCTCTGCTCCCGGAGCATCCGCTTGCGGAAGTTGTCGAAGTCGGCCTGGAGCCGCTGCGCGAGGTCGCGCAGCTCGTCGCGCTCGCTCTGGAGGCGGGCGATGTCGGCCTCGAGCTCCGCCGCGGCGACGGCCGACCCGCCGGACGCCGCCTCGCCGGACGCCGACCCGCCGGGCGGCACGTGGAGCCCGTCATCGGAGCGATCGTCGGGGGCGGGCGGGCCCGGCGGCCCGGACGCCTCGTGCGGATCGTCGGCGCCGCTCATGACCCGCTCGCGGCCTCGCCGCCTTCGTCGACGATCTCGGCGTCCACGACGTCCTCGTCGGAGGGCCCTTCGGCGCCGGGGCCACCGGGCCCGTCGGCGGCGCCCGCGGCCTGCTGGGCGGACGCGGCCTGGTAGAGGCGCTGGGCGAACTCCTGGCTGGCGGAGACGAGCTCCTCCTGGGCCGTCTTGACGGGCTCGACGTCGGCCCCCGCGAGGGCGTCCTTCAGCTTCTTGAGGGCGTCCTCGATCTTGGTCCGCTCGTCGGCGGAGACCTTGTCGCCCTGCTCCTTGAGGAGCTTCTCGGTCTGGAAGACGAGGCTGTCGGCGGAGTTGCGCACCTCGGCCTCCTCCCGGCGCTTGCGGTCCTCCTCGGCGTGGGCCTCGGCGTCCTTCATCATCCGGTCGATCTCGTCCTTGCCGAGGGCGGTGCCGCCGGTGATGGTCATCGCCTGCTCCTTGCCGGTACCGAGGTCCTTCGCGGAGACGTTGACGATGCCGTTGGCGTCGATGTCGAAGGCGACCTCGATCTGGGGGACGCCGCGGGGTGCGGGCGGGATCCCCACGAGGTGGAAGGTCCCGAGCACCTTGTTGCGGTAGGCCATGTCGCTCTCACCCTGGAGCACCTTGATCTCGACCGAGGGCTGGTTGTCGTCGGCGGTGGTGAACACCTCCGAGCGCTTGGTGGGGATCGTGGTGTTGCGCTCGATGAGCTTGGTCATGATCTGGCCCTTGGTCTCGATGCCGAGGGACAGCGGCGTGACGTCGAGCAGCAGGATGTCCTTGACCTCGCCCTTGAGCACCCCGGCCTGCACCGCGGCGCCGATGGCGACGGCCTCGTCGGGGTTCACGCCCTTCTGGGGGTCCTTGCCCGTGAGGCTCTGGACGAGATCGACGACGGCCGGCATGCGCGTCGAGCCGCCGACGAGCACCACGTGCTCGATCTTGGACTTGTCGAGGCCGGCGTCGCGGATCGCCTGGTCGAACGGACCCTTGCAGGCGTCGAGGAGATCCGCCGTCAGCTCCTGGAACTTCGCCCGGGTGAGGTTCAGCTCGAGGTGGAGCGGGCCCTCGCTGGTGGCGGTGATGAAGGGCAGGTTGATCGTGGTCTCCTGGAGGGACGACAGCTCGATCTTCGCCTTCTCGGCCGCCTCCTTCAGGCGCTGACCCGCCATCTTGTCGGCGGAGAGATCGACGCCGTGGGCGTTCTTGAACTCGGAGACCATCCAGTCGATGACGCGCTGGTCCCAGTCGTCGCCGCCCAGGTGGGTGTTGCCGGCGGTGGACTTCACCTCGAACACGCCCTCACCGAGCTCGAGGACCGACACGTCGAAGGTGCCGCCGCCGAGGTCGAAGACGAGGATCGTCTGGTCGTGCTCCTTCTCGAGGCCGTAGGCGAGGCTCGCCGCGGTGGGCTCGTTGATGATGCGCAGCACCTCGAGGCCGGCGATCTCGCCCGCCTCCTTGGTGGCCTGGCGCTGGGCGTCGTCGAAGTAGGCCGGCACGGTGATCACCGCCTGGGTGACGGTGTCGCCCAGGTACGCCTCGGCGTCGCGCTTGAGCTTCTGGAGGATCCGGGCCGAGATCTCCTGCGCCGTGTAGGCCTTCCCGTCGATGTCGATCGACCAGCCCGTGCCCATGTGGCGCTTCACCGAGCGGACGGTCCGGTCGGGGTTGGTGATCGCCTGGCGCTTCGCGACCTCGCCGACGAGCACCTCTCCCGTCTTGGAGAAGGCGACTACGGACGGCGTGGTGCGAGCCCCCTCGGCGTTGGGGATGACCGTGGGTTCACCACCCTCGAGGGTCGAGACGACGGAGTTGGTGGTGCCGAGGTCGATGCCGACGGCCTTGGGCATGGTGGAGCCTCCTGGGATGATCCGGACTTCTCGAGCTTAGCGAACTTGAGCCTGACGTTGGCAACGTTGTTGAGGCCGAGGTTGTTCCCGACTCCACCACGATGCCGGCACCCCGGTGCCCGCGCCGGCTCACGGCCCCGTGAAGCAGAGCCTTCGAGCGGTTACATTCTCGCCATGCCGCGTGACAAGAGGTTCACCGACCACCTGGCCCAGGTCTCGCTCTTCCGGGCGCTGTCCAAGAAGGACCTGGGCCTCGTGGCCCGGCGAGCCGAGGACGTCGCGGTCGACGCCGGGAAGGTGCTGATCAGCGAGGGCACCACCGGGCACGAGTTCTTCGTCGTGCTCGCGGGGACGGCGAAGGTCACGCGGCGGGGGCGGCGGGTGGCCACCCTCGGGCCCGGCGACGCCTTCGGCGAGCTGGCGCTCCTCGATCAGGCCCCCCGCAACGCCACGGTCACGGCCGAGACCCCTATGGAGCTCGTGGTGCTCGGCCAGCGCGAGTTCTCGGGGCTCATCGACGACGTGCCCGGCTTCTCGCGCAAGCTCCTGACCGGGATGGCCCGCCGCCTCCGCGAGGCCGACGCCCGCTCCGTCCAATGACCGGAGCCTGAAGCGCGGTAGCTTTCGCCACCGGCGACCCGACGTCGCCACCGCGAGATCGTCGACCCGGAAGGAGTGCCGTGCGCCGGCGCCTACCGAAGCCGCATCATCTGGTGATCGCCGCCGGCGTGCTCGTCGCCCTCGGCACCATCGCCTCGGGGCTGCTACCGAAGTTCACCGGCTGGCACGACCACTCCCCGCTCCGGCGGGAGGTGTTCGGCGACGTCCCCACGCCGATCTACGTCGTCTTCTACGTGGTCACGCCGCTCGCCCTCTTCGCGGTGGCGTGGCTGGCGGCGATGCGGGTCCGCAACTACGAGCGCGGCCGTCCCGACGACCGCCGCACCACCCGCCAGAACGCCCACCGGCGCATGCGCGACTTCCGTTCCGGCGTGTGGATGCAGACGCTGCTGCGCGACCCGGCCGCCGGCCTCATGCACGCCTTCTTGTACTTCGGCTTCCTCGGGTTGTTCGCGGCGACGGTCATCCTCGAGATCGACCACCAGCTCCCCGACGGCCTGACGTTCCTCCACGGGGGCGTGTACCAGGGGTATTCGTTCGCCTCCGACCTCGCGGGCGTGGTGTTCATGGTCGGCGTGGTGTGGGCGATCGTCCGCCGCTACGTGCAGCGTCCCTACCGCATCCGCATCAAGACCAAGCCCGAGGACGCCGTCATCCTCACGACCTTCTTCGTCCTCGGGGTCACCGGCTTCCTGGCCGAGGCGTTCCGCATCGCGCTCGCCGGCCGCCCGTCGTTCGAGGTCTGGTCGTGGATCGGGTGGCCGATGTCGTCGTGGTTCGACTCGATGTCGGCCGGGGCGCTGCGCGACGCGCACCGCTGGACGTGGGTGGTCCACGTGGTCACGTTCATCGGCTTCCTCGTGATCCTGCCCACCACCAAGCTCCGCCACATGTTCACGTCGCCGATGAACATGTACTGGCGCGACCGGGCGCGGCCCAAGGGCGCCATGCGGCCCATGCCGAACCTCATGGAGACCGAGCTCGACACCTTCGGCGCGTCGACCGTCGAGGACTTCACCTGGAAGCAGCTCTTCGACACCGACGCCTGCACGGTCTGCGGCCGGTGCACGTCGGTGTGCCCCGCCCACGCCACCGGCAAGCCCCTCGACCCGCGCGAGATCGTGCTCAAGACGGGCGAGGTCATGGCCGCCACCGGAACCCCGCTGGTCTCGCCCCCGGTCGGCACCGACGCCGAGATCAGCGTGGGCGCCGACTCGCTCTTCGAACGCATCACGGCCGAGGAGCTGTGGTCGTGCACGAGCTGCCGGGCCTGCGACGAGATCTGCCCCGTCAACATCGAGATCCTCGACAAGATCCTCGACATGCGGCGCTACCTGTCGCTGATGGAGAGCAACTTCCCGGTCGAGCTGGGCAACACCTACCGCTCGATGGAGAACTCCTCCAACCCCTACGGGATGAACCAGGGGGAGCGGGCCGACTGGGCCAAGGACCTCGAGGGGATCCCGATCATCGACGGGGCCGGGCCGTTCGACCACGAGTACCTCTACTTCGTGGGCTGCGCCGGCAGTTTCGACGACCGCAACAAGAAGACGAGCCGTGCCTTCGCCAAGCTCATGCAGCGGGCCGGCGTCGACTTCGCCATCCTCGGGCCGGGCGAGCTGTGCAACGGCGACCCCGCCCGGCGGTCGGGCAACGAGTACATCTTCCAGATGCTCGCCATGCAGAACATCGAGACGCTCAACGGGCTGGGCGTGAAGAAGATCGTCACGCAGTGCCCCCACTGCTTCAACACGCTCAAGAACGAGTACCCGCAGCTCGACGGCCACTACGAGGTGATCCACCACTCGGTGTTCCTCGACCAGCTCATCGAGTCGGGGCAGCTCTCGCTCGACGGTGCGTCGCTGCGCGAGAAGGTGACCTACCACGACGCCTGCTACCTCGGCCGCCACAACGACGTCTACCTCCCACCCCGCAAGGTCGTGGGGTCGCTGGGCGGCATCGACCTCGTCGAGATGCCGCGCAACGGCACCCGGTCGTTCTGCTGCGGGGCCGGTGGGGCCCGCATGTGGATGGAGGAGCACGTCGGCAAGAAGGTGAACATCGAGCGGGTGGAGGAGGCGCTGGCCACCGGCGCGACGCGGATCGCGCTGGCCTGCCCGTTCTGCTACGTGATGTTCGACGACGGCGTGAAGGAGAAGCAGCGCGACGAGGACGTGAAGGTCCAGGACATCGCGGAGATCCTCCTCGAGGCGGTGGAGGAGTCGGAGCGCGCCTCGGCGGGAGCGCGGCCCGAACCCACGGCCTGACCGGTGTCGGGCGGGTTGGGCCCACTCCGGGGTTACGCGTGCCCCACAACCGTCAGGCGTCGATCGCTACGTACTTGGTCTGGAGGTAGGCGTCGATGCCCTCGGCGCCGCCCTCCCGGCCCAGTCCCGACTGCTTCACGCCGCCGAACGGCGCGGCGGCGTTCGAGACCATCCCGCGGTTGATGCCGACCATGCCGCTCTCCAACACCTCGGCGACGCGCAACGCCCGGGCCAGGTCGCGGGTGAAGAGGTAGGAGACCAGGCCGTACTCGGTGGCGTTGGCCAGGGCTACGGCCTCGTCCTCGGTGGCGAACGTCGTGATCGGGGCCACCGGACCGAAGATCTCCTCGTCGAGGACGGCCGCGCCGGCGGGCACACCGGCCAGCACCGTCGGCGCGAAGAAGTAGCCGGGTCCGTCGACGCGGTGGCCCCCGGTGAGGGCGCTCGCCCCTCGGGCCGCGGCGTCGGCGACCAGGCGCTCGACCTTGGCGCGGCCCGGGGCGTCGATGAGGGGGCCCACCTCCACGCCGGCGTCGGTCCCGCGACCGACCCTCATCGCGCCGAGCCGCTCGGCCAGGCGCCTACCGAACTCGCCGGCCAGCGCCTCGTGCACGAGGAACCGGTTGGCCGACGTGCAGGCCTCACCCGTGTTGCGCATCTTCGCCACCACGGCGCCCTCGACGGCGGCCTCGAGGTCGGCGTCGGCGAAGACCAGGAACGGGGCGTTGCCGCCGAGCTCCATGGAGACGTGGACGAGGTTGCCCGCCACCCGCTCCGAGAGCATCCGACCGACGGCCGTGGACCCGGTGAAGCTCAGCTTGCGCAGCCGGGGGTCGTCGAGGACGGGCTGGGTGAGCGCCGCGGGGTCGGAGCCCGTGACCACGTTCAGGACCCCGCGAGGGAGTCCCGCCTCCGTGAGGATCGCGGCGAGGGCCAACGCCGAGAGGGGCGTCTGCTCCGCCGGCTTGAGCACCATGGTGCAGCCCGCGGCGATCGCCGGCCCGATCTTGCGGGCCGCCATGGCCATCGGGAAGTTCCACGGGGTGATCAGCAGGGAGGGCCCTACGGGCTGGCGCATGGTGAGGAGCCGGGAACCGCCGGCGGGCGCGACCGACCAGGAGCCGCGGATCCGGACCGCCTCCTCGGAGAACCAGCGGAGGAAGTCGGCGCCGTAGGCGATCTCGGCCCGCGACTCGGCGACGGGCTTGCCCATCTCGAGGGTCATGAGCAGCGCCAGGTCGTCGGCCCGTTCGGTGACGGCCTCGAACGCCCGCCGGAGGATCTCGCCTCGCTCCCGCGGCGCGGTCGCCTCCCACGCCGGCTGGGCCGCGACCGCGGCATCGAGCGCGGCACGAGCCTCGGTCGCCCCGGCGTCGGCGACCCGGGCGAGCTCTTCACCGGTGGACGGATCCTCCACCGCGAGCTGCGCGGACCCGGCCGCCGGGCCCCACTCCCCTCCGACGAGGACGCCCCGCGGCACGGCCTCGAGGACGCGGCGCTCATCGCTCGTGGTGACCATGCACCCATGTTCGCGCCCGACGTGAGGCGCCGGGCGCCCCGGTTCGGCCTGTGCCCCCGGCCCGGCCGGTGCCGGTCCGATCGATCGGGGCAGCCGGAACGCTCCTTCGCCGCCCTGTCGCTTCGACTCGCCCACCATCCCGCCTGATCCCCCGCGCGTCGCTGGAAATCACTGGCTCGGACCCTCCGGGGTGCCAGGATCTTGGCGCCGTGCGCCGGTGGTCGACCGGGCCGGCCCGACATCCACCTCAAGCCACCTGGGGGCTGACATGAACCGCATGGATCTCCGGAAGCTCGTGGCCGAGTGCCTGGGCACCGCGCTCCTCGTCTACTTCGCGGTGGGGGTCGCCACCCTCTCGTTCGGGTTCAAGGCCGCCGGATCGAGCACGTCGGCCGGGATCGTCGCCACCGCTCTCGCCTTCGGCCTCGTGCTGATGGCCCTCGTGTACACGATCGGGTCCGTCTCGGGCGCGCACGTGAACCCGGCGGTGACCATCGGCTTCGTCGCCTCGGGCCGCATGAAGTTCGAGGAGGCGGTCGGCTACTGGATCGCCCAGGTGTTGGGCGGGATCCTCGGCGCCCTGACGCTCTTCGTGACGCTCAGCCAGGCTCCCGGCTACAAGCGGAGCACCAACGGGCTCGGGGTCGACGGCTTCGACCACCTCTCGATGATCGGCCTGGAGGTGGGCGGCGCGTTCCTGGCCGAGGTCGTCCTCACCTTCCTGTTCGTACTGGTGGTGCTGGCCGCCACCAGCCGGCTCGGCAACGCCAGCCTCGCGGGCGTGGCCATCGGCGTGGCCCTCACGACCGTCCACCTGGTGGGCATCCCGCTGACCGGTACGTCGGTGAACCCGGCCCGCAGCTTCGGGCCGGCGCTGTTCGTGGGCGGCGACGCGCTGCGTCAGGTCTGGCTGTTCGTGGTGGCGCCCATGGTGGGCGGGGTCTTCGCGGCGGTCGTGTACCGCTACCTCGCCGCCGAACCCCCCGCCGCCGAGGCCGCCGAGACCGACATCGCCGAGGCCTGAACCGGCGCCGGCCCGGACGACGGGCCGGGTCAGCGGGCGTCGCGGAAGTTCAGGTAGTACCGGCTGGGGGTCGGGCCCCGCTGGCCGTGGTACTTCGAGCCGGCCTCGGCGCTGCCGTAGGGGAACTCGGCCGGAGTGGTCATCCGCATGAACGAGATCTGCCCGATCTTCATCCCCGGGTAGATCGCGATCGGCAGGTTGGCCACGTTCGAGAGCTCGAGGGTGAGGTGGCCGTCCCAGCCGGCGTCGACGAACCCCGCCGTGGAGTGGATCAGCAGGCCGAGCCGCCCGAGCGAGCTCTTGCCCTCGAGGCGGGCCACCAGGTCGTCGGGAAGCTTGACCCGCTCCAGCGTGGAGCCGAGCACGAACTCGCCGGGGTGGAGGATGAAGGCCCGGGGCTCGACCACCTCGACCAGCTCGGTGAGGTCCTCCTGGCTCTCCTTCGGGTCGATGAACGGCGTGGTGTCGTTGCGGAACACGCGGAAGAAGCCGTCGACGTGCACGTCGACGGACGACGGCTGCACGGCCCGGTCGTCGAAGGGGTCGATGACGATCCGGCCCGCCTTCAGCTCCTCGCGCAGCGACCGGTCGGAGAGGATCACGGCCGCGGAGCCTAACCGGGCCGACCCGTTCGACCTCAGCCCCGTTCGACCACCTGGCCGCATGCCTGCCCCAGGTCGGGATGCGTGACCGGCTCCACCGGGACGGACCGGCGGATCGTGGCCAGGGCCACCAACCCCCCGACGGCGGCGAGGATCGCCGAGGCCAGCATCGCGGCGCGATAACCCTCGTCGAGCGAGGCGCCCAGCGCTCCCCCGCCCATGCCCGTCAGCCCCGGGAGCACCGCCACCGCCAGGAGACCCGCGATCCGGGCGACCGCGTTGTTGATGGCGGAGGCGAGGCCGGTCAGCCGCTCCTCGGCCGCCGCGAGCACCGCGGTGGTCAGCGGCGCCACGGTGATGGTGAGGCCGGCGCCGAACACCAACGCACCGGGCAGCACCACGGTCACGTAGGTGTGCCCGGGGCGCACCGCCGCGAGGAGGGCCAGGCCCGCGCCGGCCACGACCGGCCCGACCGTCATCGGTAGGCGGGCTCCGATGACCCTCACCAGGCCGCCCATCTTCTCGGAGAACGCGAGCATCAGCAGCGTGACGGGCAGCAGGGCCGCGCCTGCCTCGAGGGCCGAGTAGCCGAGGTTCGACTGGAGTTGGAGGACCACGAAGAAGGTTCCCGACCCGAGGGCGGCATACACCGCGAAGGTGGTGAGGTTGGCGCCGCTGAACTGCCGCGACCGGAACATCCCGAGCGGGACCATCGGGTCGGCGGCGCGGAGCTCGACAGCCACGAACGCGATCAGACCCACGCCACCGACGATCCCGGTGACGAACGTGACCGGAGGCCAACCCTGGTTCGGCCCCTCGATCAGGGCGTGAACCACCCCGGCGAGGCCCACGGCGAGGAGCACGGCGCCGGTCACGTCGGGGACGCCGCGAGCGCTCTCGTCGCGGCTCTCGGGGACGGCCCGGTTGGCGAGGATCAGGGCCGCGACGACGAACGGGACGTTGAGCACGAAGACCAGACGCCACGACACCGAGTCGACGAGGAAGCCGCCCACGAACGGCCCGACGGCGGTGGCCACCCCCGAGAGGCCGCTCCACGCACCGATCGCGCGACCCCGGTCGTCGGGGTGGAACGGCGCCGAGACGAGGGCGAGGCTGACCGGGACGAGCAGGGCGGCGGCGATCCCCTGGACGAAGCGGGCCCCGATCAACGCGCCCACGGACGGCGCCGCCGCGCACGCCAGCGACGCGCCCATGAAGCCGACGAGGCCCCACCGGAACACGCGGCGGCGGCCGAGGCGGTCGCCGAGCGACCCGCCGAGCACGACCAGCGCACCGAGGGTCAGGAGGTAGCCGTCGACGACCCACTGGAGGCCGGCGAGCCCGGTGTGGAGATCACGGCCGATGGCCGGGAGGGCGACGTTCACGACCGTGCCGTCGAGGAAGGCGACACCGGAGCCGAGCACGCTCGCCGCCACCACAGCCCGGCCCCGCGGGGTTCCCATGCGGAGCCCGCCGGACGCTGGACCACCCCCGGGCCGGGCGGCGACCTCGACCTCGCCGCCGTCGTCGTGGGCGCCGGAAGCGCCTGAGCGCGGCTCCAGCCCCGCTCCACGGCGGTCACCGTCGACCATGTCCCCACCGTACCGGCGGCTCCCGGGGCGTCTGAGCCGGCTCGTGGTTACGCTGCGCGCCGTGCGCCGAATCCTCGCGGTGGCCTGCGTCGCCTCCGTTCTGGTCGTGGCCGCGGGGTGCGGGTCGTCGTCCGAACCGTCGCCCGACGGCCGG
>Ga0226835_1001103_pt1 | contig 17208 bp, 12 predicted proteins | sample LAC_MetaG_1_FD_163627 | JGI IMG/M metagenome (GOLD analysis project Ga0226835, IMG submission 163627) | Anaerobic ammonium oxidizing microbial communities from anammox membrane bioreactor (MBR) in UC Berkley, California, United States -... | ecosystem: Engineered > Bioreactor > Anaerobic >...
CCGGGAGTCAGGCTCCTGGGCGTCTCGGGTCAGAACCTGGCCCGGCAACCCGCCGTCCAGGAGGAGCTCCCCTTCGGGACGGCGGACCGGCCCGCCGCGATCGGGCGGCGCCCCGGGCGTCGAGGGCGGGACGCCCGCCGGCTCGACGGCGCCGTCGACGCGGTCCGCTCCCGCTTCGGCGACGCCGCGGTCGGCTCCGCGGCGCTGCTGGCCTCGGGCGGCCTCGTCGTGGACCGTCGTGGCAGTCTCTGGGGGCCGGCCTCCGAGCCGGCTCCGGAGGCCGGCGGGGGCCGCACGGGCGCGCCCGCCAGGCGGGCACAGGGCACGGGAGAGGACCGGGACGCGTGATCAGGATCGGGGTCGTGGGCTGCGGCTTCATCGGGACGGTCCACTCGTTCGCCCTGCACCAGCTGATCGCGGGCGGCCTCGTCGACGCCCGCGTCGCGGCCACCTACGACCGCGACGCCGGCAAGGCCCGGTTCATGGCCGGCCACCACGAGGGCGCGGTCGCCGCCCCGACGCTCGACGCCTGCCTGGATGCGGTCGACGTGGTCTGGGTGTGCACGTGGACGGCGGGGCACCTCGAGCCGGTGGAGGCCGCGGCGGCGCGGGGGATGCCGATCTTCTGCGAGAAGCCGCTCGCCCCCGACCTGGCCACCGCCGAACGGCTCGCGGCCGCCCTGTGCCGCGTGCCGCACCAGGTCGGCCTCGTGCTCCGCCACGCCCCGGTGTTCCGGACCCTCGCCGCCGAGGTGGCGTCGGGGCGCCACGGCCGGGTGATGGCCGCCCAGATGCGCGACGACCAGTACCTACCCAACCAGGGGATCTACGGCTCGACGTGGCGAGACGACGTATCCGTCGCCGGCGGCGGGACGCTGATCGAGCACTCGATCCACGACATCGACGTGCTGCGCTGGGTCCTCGGCGATCCGATCGACGTCACCGCCCGCACCGGCAGCCTGGCCGGCCACCCGGGCATCGAGGACACCGCCACCGTGCTGTTCTCCTACCCCGACGGCGTGGGGGCGACCCTCACCAGCGTGTGGCACCAGATCCTCTCCCGGCCGTCCACCCGGCGCCTCGAGGTGTTCTGCGAGGACGCCCTGCTCTGGACCGACGACGACTACCTCGGGCCCGTCCACGTCGAGACCGGCGACGGCGTCGAGTCCGTCGAGGCCGAGCTACCGGACTGGGCCGACCGCTTCACCCTGGACGAGGCGCTCACCAAGCCGCTGGTGCAGTACGCCGAGCCGGCCAAGCACTTCCTCGACGCGCTGTCGGCGTCGGGTCCCGCGGCCCGTGGCTTCCCCGACGCGCCGGCGGCCCTGGCCGCCCACCGCCTGGTCGACGCCGCCTACCGCTCGGCCGCCTCCGGGGGCCGGCCCGTCTCCCCGGCGTGATCGGCTCCCGGGGCCGTCCTACGTCGCACCGCCTCCGCCGATGGAATCGGCGGCCGGCGGGTCGGGGCGGGTGACGGGCAGGTGGTCGGTCGGCCGCTTCGGCGTTGCGGGGAGGATCACCTGCCCCCGCGGCTGTTCCGCGGGGGCAGGTGATCGGGTCACTCCGCGAAGACCTCGTCGATGTAGCCGATCCCGACCCCGTCGCCGATGTTCACGTTGACGGGGTTGGACGCGTGGAGCTCGAAGTTGAGTCCGTTGCTGCCCGGCAGCACCCAGACCCACACCTGCTTGGTGGTGACCATCGGTGGGAACAGCACCGTCTTCGACACCGGTAGGTAGTCGACGCCCGCCAGGGCCGTGCCGTCGACCGTATCCACATCGACCAGGGCGTAGTCCTCGAGCGGCCGGTCGAGGGTGACGTCGAACTTCATGATCCGCGGCCGGTCGGGTAGCGAACGTGCGGTGACGTCGCCCACGGAGACCCGGGGCCGGGGGTCGTCGTCGTTGATCTGGAAGAACGCGAGGCCGGGGCCGATGCCGCCGAGCGCTGCCCCGCTCGGGTTCGACAGCAGCACGAAGACCCACTCGGTGGGTTCGGACAGGTCGTCCTCGGCGATCGGGACGTCGATGACCCCCTCGACCTCGCCGTCCGGGATGGTGAGCGTCCCGCCGGCAGGCGTGTAGTCGCCCGGGGCGTGGGCGTTCCAGTCGAAGGTCCGCCAGTCGACCGTGATCGTGTCGTGGGCGCGGATGTCGTTGCCGTACGCGTCCTGGACCCGGATACCGACCTGCTGCACGGAGGGTCCGGTGGGCGGTTCGTCGGCGATGGAGAGCCCGCCGACCAGGTATAGGTCGGGCGCGACCGACGCCGGTCGGAGCTCGCGTGCGGTGGAGGCCCGGGCCGCCGCCGGTCCGGCCGCCGCGGCCAGCGACGCGACCAGGACGGCGACCAGGACGGGAAGCCTCGGTGCTGCGCGGAAGAGTCGTAGGTGCATCTTCGGTTCCTTTCTCGTCGACCGGGGCGCGGCCGTCCTCTCCGGGGGGCGAAGGTAGGAGACGGGCGTCCCCTGGGCGTCCCCCGCGCCTTGCCGGCGGTACCGACAGGCGCTTACGTCGTGAGGCTCCGGAGCCGGGCGTGCTCCTCGCTGGGGGCCACACCCAGGCGCCCCAGGGCCGCCTCGGCCCGGGCCACGTAGAACCGGGCGCGGCCGAGCTGCCCGGCGGCGAGGAGCAGGCGGGCGGCCCGGAGGTAGTGCTCCTCCTCGTCGGGACGAGCGGCCACCAGGTCTTCGGCCAGCGCCAGCCCGGCGACCACGTCGCCGCGGCGCTCGGCGTCGTCGGCCAGGAGCCCGATGAGCGCGACCCGGCGCTCGGCGAGGCCGTCGCGGGCCACGATGGCCCAGTCGGCGTACGGCTCGTCGGGGAGGAGGTCGCCGCGGTACCGGCTGAGCGCGAAGCGCGCCTGAGCCAGGGCGTCCACGCCGTCGCCGCGGGCGGCCAGCGCCCGGCGGGCGGCGTCCTCGAACGCGGCGGCGTCCACGAGGGTGCCCGGCGCGAAGCAGAGGTTGTCGCCGTCGCGCTCGACGAGCCGCGTCCCGGCGCGCCCGTTGAGGCGCCACAGCAGCTTGCGCAGGCGGACCCGGGCCCGGTCGGGTGTCTCGTCCGGCCAGAGAGCGTCGAGCGCCACCTCGGTCGGGCAGCGGCCGCCGGCCACCGCGATCCGGCCGATCAGGCGTGGGCCGAGTCCGGGGGGCAGCCTCACGGCCCGCCCCCCGACGGACACTGAGCACCTCCCGAGCACGTCGACCCTCAGGTCCAGGCCCCGTTCGGCGGCGCGCCGGGCGGGCAGGGAACCGTGGCTGGTCGCGAGCTCGGCCAGCGTCCGGGCCATGGCGAGGTCGATGGTGTACGGCAGCGCCGGGTTGCCGAGGCCGTCGGCGTGCTCGAACAGGGCCGCGGCCGTGGCCGGCGCTCGGCCGTCGCCGGCCCGGAGGTACGCGTGGGCGCGCAGCATCTCGCCGAGCAACCCGACGCGCCGGCTGCCGGTGCCCTCGGCCTCGGCCCGGTCGAGCAGTTCGACGGCGCGGCACGGGTCGCCGTGGCGTGCCTCGATCGCGGCCTCGGCCACGGCGCACAGGCTGCTCGATGCGTGCGGGTGGCCAGCCGCCCGGCGGAGGTAGTCGCGCGCCCGCGTGTCGGCGCCGACCCGGGTCCAGAGCTCGGCGGCGTCGGCCAGGAACTGGGCTCCCATGCGCTGGTCGAACCAGTCGCCCCGATGGGCCTCGACCTCCCGTAGCGCGACCCCCAGCGCTTCGGCGTCGCCCCGGCAGGCGGCGATCCTGGCGAGCTCCCACTGCGCGAAAGCGACCAGTCGTTGGTCGTGGAGCCGCTTGGCCAGGGCGGCGGCCCTCGTGGTGACCCGCTCGGCGTCGTCGAGGTCGCCCGCGCACTCGTGGGCCTCGCCGAGAAGGGAGAGGGTCGCGGCCCGAAGGCTCCCCGGCAGGTCGGGGATGCGCAGCGCCTCGCGGAGGCGGTCCACGGCCGAGACGTACTCCCCCGAGTGACAGTAGACGCTGTAGCCCAGGCCGATGAGGGCGTCGGCCAGGCCCGTGTCGTCGCCCAGGGCGCGGTAGAGCTCGATGCTCTCCAGGAGGTGCCGCTCGGCGCCCCGCGGGTCGCCCAGGCGGGCCGTGGCCGCTCCCGCGGCGTGAAGGCAGGCGGCGCGCGCCGTGAGCTCGTCGGGTTCGCACTCGGCCAGGAGGGTGAGGGCCCGCGACCGGCCGGCCTCGTTGTCGCCCTCGCGGACCTGCTCCCGGGTCAGCTCGGCGTCGACGGCTCGCGCCAGCGGCGGGTCGTGCCCGTCGGCGAGGATGGCGCGGGCCTGTTCGAGGGCCTCCACCCGGCGGTGGAACCGGCCGGCGAGGTGCGCCGTGCGGGCCACCTGCAGCAGGACCCCCGGGTGTTCACGAACGACCGTGGGCGGCAGCGCGATCACCCGCGCGTCGAGCTCGGCGTGGTCCACGACCCCGAAAGCCCGAGGAGGCAGGCCGGCGATGAGGGCCGCGGCGTCGCCGGCCAGGTCGGCGTCGATCAGCGCCGACGCCGCGACCAGGGGTTCGCCCAGGCGGGCGAAGGCGGCGGCGGCGGCGCGGGTCGCTTCCGGGTCGGGCCCGCCCCCTCCGGCGACCAGTTCGGCGACGGGAGCGGCCAGGGCGTACCAGCCGCCGGGTACGGCGGTCACGGGAAGGCCGGCGGCCCGGAGCTCGTCGATCAGCCCCGGCCGGCCGAGCGCGGCCGCCACCTCGTAGCATCCGAAGGGCAGCCGGGCGAACTGCCGCGCGGCGTCACGGGCGGAGGGGTCGAGCCGCCCGAGCGCCGACTCCACCAGGGGGCGGAAGAGCTCCCCGCCCGCGGCCATGTGGGCCACCTCCGCGGCCGGGTCGGCGCTGACCGCGATCCGCGCGATCGCCAGGACCAGCGCCGCGGCCGACCCTCCCGTCGCGGCCACGAGCCTCTCGGTGGCGTCGGCGCCCAGGTCGACCCCGTGGAGCCGGCAGAGGTCCTGGACGTCGGACGCCGTGAAGGCGAGGTCCCGGTCGGTGAGCGTCACGTCGGCCGATCGGCGCAGACCGGCGAGGGCCCCCGGAAGGCGGCGGGCGGCCACGACCAGCGTCGACCCGCCGGTCCGGCCCGAGGCGAGGGGGACGACCAATCCGGCGGAGTCCCCGGAAAGGAACTGGGCGTCGTCGACTGCGACGAGGTAGCCGCCCTCCACCCGTCCCAGGGCGCCGGCCACGCCCGCGACCACGTCAGGGGGCGATCCGCGCAGGACGTCGGCCCCGAGAGGCAGCCCCGAGGCGACGGCGGCCGACGCGAGGGTGGCTGCGAACACGTCGGGATCGGCGTCGCCGGGCTGGCAGGCCACGGTCACCACGTGCCGGGCGGAATGGCGCCGGATCTCGGCGAGGAGGGTCGACTTGCCGGCGCCGCCCGCGGCCTCCACGATCGCCACCCGGGCGCCGTCGACGGCGAGCACCTCGGCCGTCCGGGGCCGATGGTGCGGCACGACAGGCCGGTGCGGCGGTGGGTACCCGCCGCCGGAACGGCGGTCTCCCTTCCGGCGCTCACCGGCCCGACGGTCCAGCTTCCCTGCGCTCACGGCGACGTCGTGCCCGCCACTGGAACATCCTGCCACGGACGGCCGGCGGCCGCGAGCGAATCCTCAGCGGGTGAAGTTGGCCTCGATGATGGTCACCAGGCGGCGCAGCGCCTCGTCGATCGACTCCAGGTCGTCGGCCGACGACGTGCGGAGCAGCTCGTGGGTGCTGGCGAGGAAGGCGTCGAACGCCTCCTCCTCGACGCGCTTGCCGCCGGAGGTCAGGCTCACGAGCTTGCTCCGCCGGTCGCCGGGGTCGTCGACCCGGCTCACCAGGCCGAGGTTCTCGAGGCGCTTGAGCATCTTCGTCATCCCGCCCGAGGAGATGTCGAGGGCCGTGTACAGCTCGTGGGGGGCCAGTTCGTAGGGCGGGCCCGAGCGTCGCAGAGCCGACAGGACGGCGTAGTCGCTGGGGTTCAGGTCGAAGGGCTTGAGCACCGCCGACTGGAAGGCCTCGATCAGGACGCTGAGGCGCGCCAGGAGGATGATCAGGATCAGGCCCGACGTGTTGGCGGAACCGGCGTGCTCGCGGGCCCACGCGTCGGCGAAGTCGTCTACCCAGCGCGCTTCGTCCACGGTGGCCGGCCTCCCGGGCGGTGTCGTTGTCCGGCCCCCGATGGCGGCCGGATCCGTGATGGTAGGGGCCGCACCCACCCTCCCGCCCGGGATCGTCGGTGCCACGTCGTCCCTACGCGACGGCGGCGGGTGGGCCCGGGGGGCCCGCGTCGCCGACACCGAGGTTGAGCGGTATCGAGGCGAGGTTGGCGAGGAACCAGTCGAGCGGCTCGGAGCGCCACCACTCGACGTCGCGACAACCCAGGTCCTCGGCGACGTCGCAGGCGGCCAGGTAGCCCGAGGCCAGGTGCGTGGCGCCGTAGGGGTGGATCGAGTTCGAGAGGTAGAGGCCCGGCACGAACGTCCGCGACGCCCCGCCGGTCACTATCCCCGGCAGCGGGCGGTTCTCGCCGTACTGCTCCGGGATCGCGCTGCCGCCGATCATGTTCCCCCGTATCGCGGACGGGTTGTTCATCTCCTGGTGGCGGGGCGTCATCACGTGGCGCTCGATGACCAGGTCGGAGAAGCCGGGGGCCTCGGCATCCATGCGCGCGGTCACCGCGTCGGCGAGCGGCTCGGCGAGGGCGGCCGGCTCGGTCCAGGCGTCCCATCCGGCGAGCGCCTCGCCGCGCCACCGCCTCGGGCACGGGGGCACGCTCGTCCACACGTAGGCGGTGTGGCAGCCGGCCGGGGCCTGGGTCGGGTCGGCCCGGGTGGGCAGGAACCAGCCACCCATCGGTTCCGGGGGCACGATCCCCGTGGCGAGGTCGGAGAAGGAGGCCCGCATCACGTCGAGGGTCTCGCCGCCGTAGTAGCCGACCCACGAGCGCTGGACGGCGGGATCGCGCTTCGCGGCCGCGAACTGCGGGTCGCCGGCGAGGGCGTACATGACGGCGAGCAGCTGCGGGTCGTCGTAGTTGAACGCCTTCACGACCCGAGCCCGATCCGGGCCGATCCGCTCCTCGCCGAGGAGGTCGAGGAACGTGGGGGCCAGGGTCAGGTTGGAGACGACCACCCGGGCAGTGATCTCGGCACCGGGCGAAGCAGCGTGCGGCCCGAGACGCACACCGCACGCCCGGCCGTCGCCGCCGGTGAGGATCCGCTCGACGGGGCTCGTGCCGTGGATCTCGCCGCCTTGGGCCAGCAGACACCGGACGAGCGCGTGGGTGAGGGCGTGCGAGCCGCCGCGGGCCGTGTGGACGGCCATGAGCTGGAACCCCGCGAGGTTGAGGGCCAGCGGACCGAGGCGGCGGTGGCTGGGCCACTGGCCCGTGAACTCGCCCAACGCGGCCGGGGTCGTGCGCGCCTCCTCCGACTCGAACAGCAGCCCGAGCAGCTCGAGGCCGGTCATGCGGAGCAGGTCGTCGCCCGAGACGGGGAGGCCCAGGCGCTCGAGGAGCCGGCCGTGGAAAGACGCGGTCCGGTCGAGCAGCGCTGCGCTCGGCGCCCCGTAAAGGCCCCGCCGGGTCAGCTCCAGCGTGTCGTCGAGGTGCTCCCCGAGGTAGGCGCCGATGGTCGTCGCCACCTCGGCGTCGTGCTCCGACACCGCCCGCAGGCTCGCGTCGGTCACGGTCGGGTCGAGGGCCTGGACCACGCTCCCGCCGCCGGGGAAGGTCTTGGCGAACAGGACGTCGGTGCCCCGCAGCTCCAGCCCGAAGCCGGCCAGGTCGAGGTCGGCCATGGCCGGGCTCATCGCCGGAACCAGCCACACCGCGTGGGGGTTGTGCAGGAACCCCGGAAGCCCCAGCTCGACGGTGTCGCAGTGGGCGCCGCACTGGCCGCGGGCCTCGAACACCCCCACCGACAGCCCGGCCTTGGCCAGGTACGCGGCGGTGGTCAGGCCGTTGATGCCCCCACCCACCACGACGGCGTCGAAGTCGGTCATGGCCGGGGACGCCTTCGACGCGCGATCAGCCCGCGGTCGAGGGGTCGATCGCGACGGCCCGTACCTCGGGCAGGTCGTCGCGAACCACGCGGAAGGTGGCTCCGCCGTCGGTGCTGACGATGAGCTCGCCGGCCGTGGTGCCGGCCACCACGAGTGGCCCGTCGGCCTGGAGGCCCTGGCGCTCGATGTTGCCGCTGAAGCCGTCGAGGACGACCCGCCAGTGGACCGGCCGGTCGTCGGCGGCGGCGGCGAAGATCGCGGCGTCGGGGCCGCCGTCCTCCCACAGGGGCGGGGGCCCCGACGACGACGACATCACCAGGGTGGTTCCGGCCAACGCGAGGCCCTGCGTGTAACCGCGGTCGACGCCGTCGTTCTCCCAGGTCCAGGTGGTTCCGCCGTCGGTGCTCCGATGGAAGCCCATGCCGGTGGTGGCGTAGAGACGGTCGCCGTCGGCGACCAGGTGGTGAACGTCCTCGTAGAGGCCGTCGTTGCGGGCGTCCCAGGTGACGCCCCGGTCCGGTGACGCCGCGACCCCGCCCACCTCGACGCCGATGAGGATGCGCTCGCCGGACGTGACGACGCAGTTGACGTTGGCCGGACCCCACGGCGAGTGCCAGAAGCCCCGGTTGGGGACCTTGGAGAGGTCGATCTCGGTGGGGTCGCCGTCGCCGAGGAGCCAGAGGGCCGCGGGTTCGGTGCCGGAGTAGACCTCGCCCCGCTCGCCGATCGCGATGGTCCAGATGTTCTCGGCGTCGAGGCCGAGGGCCTCCCACTCGCCACCCGCCCGGCGCTGCACGCCGAGGCCGTCGACAGCGGCGACCACCACCTCGCCCACGGCGGCCACCGAGTTGACCTGATGGCCCGCGAAGTGGCGCTCGTCCGGGGCCGCGGTCCCGTCGAGCGCGACCAGCAGGACGCCGTCGGCGGTGGCGAGCCAGACCCGCCGGGCGCCGCTCATCGTCTCGGCCCCGTGGCCAGGCCCGCTCCCTCGAGCTCGTCGAGCACGAGGCCGGCGACGGTCATCCCCGACATGGTGGCCTGGTGGGTGCCCATCCCGGGCGCACCGGCGTCGCAGCCGGTCAGGAAGAGCCCCGGCAGGGGGGTGGCGGGCTTGGGCTTCTTGGTGCCGCACTGCCCGACGATCTGGCCCACGCCGACGCACTCCCCACCCTGGCCGGGCAGCACGGAGTCGCGGGAGTGGGCGGCGACGTCGCCGGGACCGTCGTGGGAGCGGCGCTCGATGTGCTCGAAGATGTCGGGGAAGACCTTCCGGAGGGTGCTCTCCACCCGCTCGTAGAGCGCGTCGATGTGAGGCTCGGTCGGGTCGGCCGGCGCGGGGGACCCGGTGATGATCACCTGTTTGCCCTCAGGGGCCATCGACGGGTCGAAGAACGACGGGACGCTGATGAAGACCACCACGTCGTCGGGGATCTCGCCCTGGAGGAAGGCCTCGTAGCGCTCGAGGTTCCACCAGGTGTCGTCGCCGTAGATGATGTAGCAGCCCTCCGTGAGGACCGGGGCGTCGAGCTGGTAGCGGATCGTGGCCCAGCCCCAGCCCGGCACGAGGTTCTCGACCCACTTCACGTAGTCGTCGTCGAAGTGCTCGCGGCCGGCGAGCTTCAGGATGGTGGGCTGGATCCCGGCGTCGCTGACCACGATCGGTGCTTCGAAGCTCCCCGCCGAGGTGGTGACCCCGGTGACGCGGCCGCCGTCGACGTCGATGCGCTGCACGTCGGTGCCGGTGATGATCGTCCCGCCGCGCTCGCGGATCGCGTCGGCGATGTCGTCGAGGACCCGGCCGAACCCGCCGTAGTAGTAGCCCCCGCCGCCCTGGACCGCGATCTCCTGCATGATCTTGATCTGCTCCGACGCCGCGACCAGGTCGATGGGCTCGGCCAGCGAGGCGTTGGCGTGCATGGCCAGGTAGCTGTAGAGGCCCCACGGCACGTCGCGCGTCGCGAGGTAGTCGTGCATCGACGTGTCGTCGAGCTCGTCGAGCTGCTCGGGGGTCAGCGACACCATCTCGGTGAGGACGGCGAGGGCCTTCTCGCGGTCCGCGTCGTCGAGGCCCCAGAGGTCGAAGAACGGCGTGGGGTCCATCCCCGAGGTCTGGGGGGTGATGACGGTGCGGTAGCTGCCGTCGGGCTGCTTGTGCGACACCGACGCCCGGTCGAGGAGGATCTGGCCCAGCTTGTCCGGCATTCCGAGCGCCGCGAAGAGCTGCTTGAAGCCGGGGTTCTGCATAGGCACCTGGAGCTTGGGACCGAGCTCGTACCGGAACCCGTCGCGCTCGGCGGTCACGGCCTTGCCGCCGGTGCGGTCGTTGCGCTCGACCAGGAGCACCCGCGCCCCCCGGTGGGCGAGCATCGCCCCGCAGGACAGGCCGCCCGGGCCCCCGCCGATGATGATCACGTCGTAGCGCTCGCCGGTCATCGCGTGCTCCCTCCCGTGACGTCGAGGCCCAGCGCCTCGCCCACGACCTTGGCGCCCAGGTACCCGGGGCCACCGATGATCATCCCGCCCGCGTAGTTCGAGGCCCCGCAGGTGAACAGTCCCGGGATGGGGGTCTCCACCCGGGAGCACTGGTCGTTGGGGCGGTTGAAGCCCATCTGGAGGTTGGTGTACGAGCCGTGCTTGATCGAGCCCCGCTTCATGGTGCGCAGCTTCGACTCGATGTGGGTGGGCGGGTACTCGCGTCGCAGGACGATCCGGCCCAGGTCGAGGTGGCGCTCCACGAGCTCGAGGCACTCGTCGCCGAAGCGCGATCTCCCCTCGGGCGACCAGTCGTCGTCGTAGAGGACCACCTGCTCGGCCCGCACGATCTCGTGGCCCTCCGGAGCCATGGTGCGATCGTGGTGGCTGGGGATGGTCACGTGCACCCACTCTCCACCGCCGGCGTCGCCGGAGTCGACGCGCTCGAGGTGCTCGTGGAGGTCGTCCTCGGTCTCCAGGCCCAGGAACGCGATCATCGCCTCGCCGACCCGGGCCTCGGGGTGGCGGTAGGTCGCGCCGCCCTCCACCCCCAGGTGCAGGCCGAAGAGCGTCCGCTCCTCCCACTCCCACGGCTCCACCGCGTGGCGCAGGTCGGACGGGAGGTTGTCGGCGCCGACGAGCTGCATGAACGTCTGCTCGGGGTTGAGCGTCGAGGCGACGGCCCGGGCCTCGAAGCGGTGACCGTCGGCCACCTCGACCGCCACCGCGGCTCCGTCGCCGTCGAGCTCGATGTTCGTGACCTCGGACCCGTCGAGGATCTCGCCGCCGTGGCTCACGAACACGCGGTACAGGGCCGACGACAGGCGGTGCGAGCCGCCCTTCACCAGGCCCGCCGCGATCATCCGGCACAGATAGACGGGGTAGAGGTAGCCGAGCGGGTCGTCGAGGTGGAAGCCCCACATGGCCGGGAACGACAGCAGGGCCATGCGCACCCGCGGGTCGGTGAAGCCGTAGTCGTCGAGGATCTCGACGGGGCTCAGGTCGGAGATCTCGTTGAGGCGCGTGCCGATCTCGGTCTCGCCGATCTCCACCACCTGGTCGACCACCGGCATCGGCAGTCGGTAGGTGAGCGGGATGATGTACTGCTCGAGCATCGGCTGGAACTCGGCCCACATGCGCCGGAACACCTCGGCGTCGTGCTCGCTGACCGTGGCGATGGAGGCGATGGTCTCCTCGGGGTCCTTGGTGAAGCACAGCGCCTTGCCGTCGTCGAACGGGAACGCGCACGCCACGTGGGGGTACACGTAGCGCAGTCCGTAGTCGGCGAGCGCGAGGTCGTGGTAGGCCGGCATCACGTCGCTCATCATGTGGTAGATGGCGTGCAGGTTGAGCCGGAAGCCGTAGTACTCGTCGGTGTTCAGGCCGCCTCCGGTCTCGTGGCGGCGCTCGACGAGGAGCACCCGGGCCCCCGCCCGGGCGAGGTACGCCCCGCAGATGAGCCCGTTGGGCCCTCCCCCGAGCACCACGGCGTCGTAGGAGTCGGTGGACGTGACCTTCACCGGGGTCGCGACCATCAGTTGCCTCCGCTCGAGTCGTCGGCCAGCCACTTGGGGCTCACGCCGAGGTCCATCGGGACGTCCATCATGTGCTCCATGAACCAGTCCCACGGTCGGTGCTTCCACCACGACTGGTCGCGGCAGCCGTGGTCCTCGGCCACCTCGCAGGCGGCCAGGTAGCCCGTGGCCAGCCAGCTCGCGCCCATCGGGTGGATCGAGTTGGAGAGGTAGAGGCCGGGCAGGAACGTGCGCGACGCGCCGCTGGTGATGATCCCGGGCACCGGGCGGTTCAGGTAGAACTGGTCGGGCGTGACGGCCCCTCCGAGGATGCTGCCCACCACCGACGACGGGTTGTTGCGCACCTGGTCGAGCGGGTTCATCGCGAAGCGCTCGACGATCAGGTCCTTGAACCCGGGGGCGTACTCCTCGATCCGGTCGGTGGCGGCGTCGGCGAGGGCCTCGGTGAGGTCGGGCCAGGCGTCGATCCCGCCGGTGATCTTCCGGCCCTGCCAGCGCCGGGGGTGGGGTGGGACGTCGACCCAGATGAAGGCGGTGTGGCAACCCTCGGGCGCCTGCGTGGGGTCGGCCCGGGTGGGGATGAACCAGTTGCCCATCACCTCGTCGTCGATCACGCCCGACACCAGGTTGATGTTGTGGCGGCGCATGTCGTCGATGGTCTCGCCACCCAGGTAGCCCATCATCGCCCGCTGGATGCCGGGGTCCCAGGCCGCGCTCTCGAACTCCACGTCGCCGCTGAGGCTGTAGTAGACGCCGAAGAGGACCTGCTCGTCGTAGTGGAACGCGCGGACCCGGTTGGTGATGTCGGGGCCGACGACGTCCTCGCCGAGCATGTGCAGGAACGTCGGTCGCGCCGACACGTTGGACACCACCGTGCGGGCCCGGATCTCCTCGCCGGGCATGAGGGCGCTATCGGCGAGGCGGATGCCCACGGCCCGTCCGTCCTCCACGAGGATCTTCTCCACCGGGCAGGTGGTCCAGATCTCGCCGCCGGCCTGCGCGGTGGCCTTCACCAGCGCGTGGGTGAGCGCGTGGGAGCCGCCGCGCGAGTTGTGGACCGCCATCGGCCCGCCGATGCCGGCCATGAAGATCGCGGCGAGGGCCCCGATGAAGCGGTGGATGGGCGGCATGCCGCTGATCCAGCCCAGCGACGCGGTGGTGGTCTTCACCTCGTCGGACTCGAAGAGCAGGTCGAGCGTCTCGAAGCCGGTCATCGTCAGCAGATCGGAGCCGGAGATCGAGAAGCCCTGGTGGGCGAGGAACCCGTCGAGGAGCTTGTACATGCGGCCGAGGGTGTCCTCGGTCGGGGGCCCGTACCAGAAGCGCCGGTTGGCCTCGAGCATCTCGTCGAGGTTGAGCGCGTTGAACTCCAGGGCCTTGGCCTGGACCCCGGCGTCGTGCTCGGAGATCCGGGCCCAGTTGGCGGCCGTCTTGGCCAGGTCCATCGAGTGCAGGAGGTTGCGTCCCGAGAGGAAGGGCTTGGCGTAGGTGGTCTCCGTGCCGCGCAGCTCGAAGCCGAGCCCGGGCAGGTCGAGGTCCTCCATGGCGGGGGAGTAGGAGGTGGCCAGCCAGGTGGCGTGGAGGTTGTGGAGGAAACCGGGGGTGCCGAGCTCCACCGTGTCGCAGTGGGCGCCGCACTGGCCCCGGGCCTCGAACACCCCCACCGACAGCCCCGCCTTGGCGAGGTAGGCCGACGCGGTCAGCCCGTTGATCCCGCCGCCGATGACGATGACGTCGTAGTCCTTCACCGGCCGATCCCCTCGTGCATCGCCCAACCCCCTCGTGTCGCCGGCTCCGTCCGGGCCGGCCCATCCGGTCGATGACCGGGCGCCCACGCGCCCGGGCGTGCTCAGACCGTCGCGGTCGCGTCCAGCTCGGCCAGAACCATCCTCGCGACGTTCATGCCCGACTCGACGGCCTGGTGGGTCCCGCATCCCCAGCCGCCGGCGTCGGTGCCGACGATGTAGAGGCCCGGCAGGGGCGTGCGGGCGTCGGGCTTGGAGCGGCCGCACTGGCCGATCACCTGCGACAGGCCGATGCACTCCCCGCCCTGGCCCGGGACCACGGCGTCGCGGGTCAGGTTCGAGACGCTCGCCGCGGTGTAGACCTCGCGCTTGATGATGTGCTCGGGGATGCCGGGCCACATCGCCGCCACCGCGGCCTCGCCCCGGGCGATGGCCTCCTCGTTGCGCTCCGACTTCGGGTCGGCGGAGCCCAGGAAGCCGAGCAGGATGATCTGGTGCCCCTCGGGGGCCAGCGACGGGTCGTACTCGGTGATGACGGCGGCGAACACCAGCGGCACGTCGGGCCACTCGTCCTGGAGGAACGACTCGTAGCGCTCGGTGTCCCACCAGCTCTGGTCGGAGAAGGCGACGATCATGCCCGTCTCGAGCACCCGCTCGTCGAGGAAGTATCGGACCCCGACCATTCCGAGTCCCGGCTCGAGGGCCTCGACCTCCTTGGCGTAGGTGTCGGGGACGTCGCCCTCGCCGAGGAGCTTCAGGATCGTGGGCTGGAGACCGGAGTTGGAGACCACCACCGGCGCCCGGTACTCGGCGTCGGCCGTGGCGACGCCCACCGCCCGCCCGTCCTCCACGAGGATCCTCTCGACCCGGGTCCGGGTCAGGAACGTGCCGCCGTGGGCTTCCACGTACTCGGCGCACAGCTCGGCGATCCGGCCGTAGCCGCCGGCGTGGTAGCGCCCGCCGCCGCCGAGGAAGAGCTGGCGCATCGTGCGCACCCCCTCGGAGGCCGGGATCCGGTCGACGGGGGCCACGAAGACCAGGTTGAGCATCGCCGACATGTACGCGATGACCGGGTCGGGCACCCCGAAGCTCCGCATCCAAGGGAGCGTCCCGGTGTCGTCGAGGGCGTCGATCTCCTCGTCGGACATCACGAAGATCTGGGTGACCATGGCCACCATCTTCTCGACGTCGTCGGGGGTGACCCCGAAGGTCTCCTCGAGCCGGTCGACGGCCAGCGGGTCCTCGGCCTGCTTAGACGGCCCGATGTAGCTGCTCCACGTGCCGTCGGAGCGCAGGTACTTCAGCTCGATGGCGTGGTCGCCCTCGGGCACGAGCAGGAGCGAAGGGTCGAGGCCGAGCTCGGCTACGAGCTCGTGGAACTTCGAGCCGTCGGCGGGGAGGCTCAGCACCGGCCACATCTCGTACGCGTAGCCGCCCTTGCGGATCGTCTGCGCCTTGCCCCCGGCCTGGGTGGCCTTGTCGAGCAGCAGCACCCGCTTGCCGGCCTTGGCGCAGAGGGCCGCCGTGGTGACCCCTCCGTACCCGGCCCCCACGACGATGACGTCGTACCGATCGGCCTGATCGCTCATCCCCGACCCCCTCTGGTCCGGTCCGCCGCCCGGCGCCTCGCCGGGCGGTCGTCGGTCTGATCGTCTCCCGCCGGTTCCGCCGGCGCGGAGTGTCGCCCGCCCCGGCGGTCAGGCGGAGGAGCTGGCGCTCGCTACGCCGCGGGCTTCGGCCACGCCAACCGCGCCGGTGGAGGGATCGGCGGAGGCCTTGGCCTCCTTGGCGGCCTTGGCCTTCTCGATCGCCTGGCGGCGCTTCTCGCGCGGCGAGAGCTCCGTGACCTCGGAGCCGTCGGCGCCGGAGCCGTCGGCGCTCTCGCCGTCGGGGTCCCCGGCGTCCCGGCCGGCCTTCTCGCGGGCCTCACGAGCCAGGCGGCGCTTCTCGCGCGGCGTGAGCTCGGCCGGCTCGGAGCCGCTGTCGGCGGCGTCCTTGGCCTTGGCCGCGGCCTCCTCGGCCTTCGCCGCCTCCTCCGCCGCCTTCGCGACCTGTTCCTTGCGAGCCTGGTTCGCCTGCTCGATCTGCGTCTTGCGGTCCACGCTCCAGTGGGCGTCCTTGTTGCGCTTGAACATCGCCCGCAGGAGGAGACCGATGGTCGGGCGCTGGAGCGCGACCCGCGTGACCCCGGCGAGGTCGTCCTCGCACATGCGGATCGAGAAGTCCCAGTGGACGGGCTCGCGGATCGTGCCCTGGATCACGATCTCCTTGCCCTCGCGTCTCACCACGTACTCCCGGAAGTCCATGGTGAGCTCCTTGCGGCCGAGGCCTCTGGACTTGAGCTTCATGGCTGGTTCCCCTCCTCCGGTGGGTCCGACGTCGCCGTCCCGCCCGGCCCGGTCGGTGTGGTGCTGGTGCTCTCTGGTGGAACAATATAATATTCGACGATAGTTGTCACAGTGTCACACACGGGAGGCGGGTGCGCCACCCGTACCGCACCCGGTGGGTCCGGCGGACCCAATCACGACCGGGGCTACGACGGGGGCGCTGCGCCCCGGTTGCCAGCGAGGGGGAGGTGTCACAGGTGGCGGTAGGCGGAGAGACCGAGACCAGCGCCACGGCCCAGACCGAGCAGCGGATCCTCGACGCCGCGCGCAACTGCTTCTCGCGCTTCGGCCTCCGCAAGACGGCCATGGAGGACATCGCCCGCGAGGCCGGCCTGTCGCGCGGGACCCTCTACCGGTACTTCCCCGACAAGGAGGGGTTGTACCGGGCCGTCAACGAGCGCGAGACCCGCCTGTTCCTCGAGGAGGTGGCCGCGCGCACGGCGGGGCCCGAACCCTTCGGGGAGAAGATCATCCGGGTGCTCCTCGCCGCGGTCGGGTTCCTGCGCGAGAACCCCATGAACGCCGCCATGGCCGCCACCGACCCCGAGGCCTTCGCCGCCGCGATCAGCACCAACGGCCGCGAGCTCCTGGAGCTCGCCGTCGACGCGGTCACGCCCATGGTGCAGGAGGCGATGGAGCGCGGCGAGCTGCGCGCCGACCTCGATCCCGCTCAGGCGGCCGAGTGGATCGTGCGGGTGGAGCTGTCGCTCATCTCCACCCCGTCCGTCACCTTCGACCGCGAGGATCCCGACGCGCTGCGCGCCTTCCTGCTCGGCTTCCTGCTCCCGGGCCTCACGTGACGTTCCGGTCCCCGTCCCCGGCCGGCCGAGTGCGCGCCGAAACCTCGCTTCCCTGGCGAGGGATGCGGGACGAGGCGCCGCGCCCGGTGCCTCGACCCGATGGCGACGGCTCCGCGCCACGGCGACGGGCGAGGGGGCTCATGGCGCGACGACATACCTGACGATCGACGTACCGACCGCGGAGCCGGGGCCCGGCTCCGAGAGAAGGGGGATGGAGCACATGGTTGACACGGGGGGGTCGGGGGTGGTCTCGGCGGTCGACGGGGAGCCGTT
>Ga0226835_1001104_pt1 | contig 17199 bp, 16 predicted proteins | sample LAC_MetaG_1_FD_163627 | JGI IMG/M metagenome (GOLD analysis project Ga0226835, IMG submission 163627) | Anaerobic ammonium oxidizing microbial communities from anammox membrane bioreactor (MBR) in UC Berkley, California, United States -... | ecosystem: Engineered > Bioreactor > Anaerobic >...
GATAATATTTAAGCGCTCTCAGGTCAACATCTTGAATCACAGATTCCAGGATAAGACCTGCATGGGGACCCTGCAAAGCCAACGCAGCAAGCTCAGTTGTGACATCGCGCACATTGACCGCCAGGCCATAAGCGCAATCTTGAAACCAGGCCAGATTTGCCTCAGCCGCGGTGACGCGAAACTCATTTGGTCCCAGCCGAGCAACCGTGCCATCGTCAATCACCTTACCGGCATCATCGCACCAGGGAGTGTACATCACCTGCCCCGGCGCGCATTTTGAAAAGTCACGGGTAAAGATGCGGTTTACCAGCCGCTCAGCGTCCGTGCCTGATATTTCATATTTATATAGAGGCGAAACATCAATCAAAGCCGCTGTGTTACGAATCGCATAGTACTCCCGCTCGTGAGTCGGTTCGTAGAGCGAAGCCGCCAGGTAGCCGGACCAATTACGCCATTCACGGCTTTCACAGATTGCATTTGTTCGGACATAAAAAGGGGTGGGGATGGGCATGGCTCTCCTTCAATGGTCATCAACGACGGTTCGTTGTCAGCCTTTTGATGGCTTTGCTGTGAGAACTCAATTATAATTAAGTTTGAGATAAATTTGGTAATATATATACAATTATTCTCGAATTCCAAATCATCTCATCAATATCAGAATTGCAGCATGACCTATTTTGGAGGAAACAGATGGCGACCGCTTTCTACACCCGTTCAGCGACCTTTGTGCAAGGTTCAACCACTCTGCCAGGTAAATATTTCACTTCTCCTAAAATTTTCGCTCTGGAATTGGATCATATCTTCTATCGTCGCTGGCTTTGCGCTGGTCGAGTTTCACAGATTTCTCACCCCGGCGATTATTTCCTGGCAGAGATTGGCAATGAAAACCTGATCGTGACGCGCGACAAACAGAACAGGTTGCATGTTTTTTACAATGTGTGCCGACATCGCGGAACGCGCCTGTGTGAAGAAACAAGTGGTCGCTTTTCAGGCTCCATCCAATGCCCCTATCATGCCTGGACCTATGCTTTGGACGGGCGGTTGATCGGCGCGCCATTGATGCAGGATACCGAAGGTTTCGATAGGCAATATTTCCCCTTACATTCAGCCGCCGTTGCTGAGTGGGAAGGTTTTATTTTTATCAACCTCTCCCAAGACCCTGAGCCTCTCCACTCCTATCTATCGCCATTGATGGGGCGTTTCTCTCGTTTTAAACTGGCGCAACTACAATCTGCTGGGCGTATTGAATATCAGGTCAACGCCAATTGGAAGTTGATCTTCCAGAATTATTCCGAATGTTTACATTGCCCAACCTTGCATCCCGGGTTAGCGCGCCTCTCCCCATTCCAAAGCGGCGAGAACGACCTCTTTGAGGGCCCTTTCTTAGGTGGATACATGGAAATCGTCGAAGACGCTGGCAGTCTGACCATGAGCGGACGCGTCTGCGGCTTGCCGATTGGAGATTTACCCGCCGAAGACCAAAAAAGGGTTTATTATTATTCGATCTATCCGAACATGTTACTCAGTCTCCATCCAGACTATGTGATGGTGCATACGATTTGGCCGCGCTCGCCATCGAAAACAACCATTTCATGCGAGTGGTTCTTTCATCCAGCGTCTTTCCAACAGTCCGGTTTCGATCCAAACGAGGCGATCAATTTTTGGGATCTAACAAACCGTCAAGATTGGCATATTTGTGAAATGAGCCAGGCAGGCGTATCCTCGCGCGCCTATCAACCTGGTCCATATTCCTCTCGCGAAAGCATCTCGGCAGCCTGGGATCGGGAATATCTGCGCTCACTAAAGTAGATGAATTTGAACTTTGCCCTTGACAGAAGAGCATTTATATCGTAAGATTACGTTCATCGTAAAAATACGATATAACAACGCTACAGGAGATCATTATGAGCATGACTACCGCCTCAAAAGAATATTTCAGCAAAGTTGCTAAAGATTGGGATGCTATTCGCTCCAGCTACTTCACAGAAGCGGTACGCGAGGCAGCCATTCGAAAGGCTTATTTGCGCCCTGAAATGGTCGTTGCGGATATTGGCGCAGGCACGGGTTACATGACTGCTGGTTTGGCACCATTGGTAAAAAAGGTTTATGTTGTTGACGCATCCGCAGAAATGTTGGAAATTGCTCGTCGCAATCTGGCAGGTTTTGATAACCTAGTTTTCGAGCTCGCCGACGGTTTAACCCTGCCCTTGCCCGATGCAAGCCTGGACGCAATCTTCGCCAATATGTATTTGCACCATATACCACAACCGTTGGAGGCTATTCGAGAGATGGTTCGGGCGTTGCGCCCAGGTGGACGACTGGTGATCACCGACATGGATCGCCACCCCTACGAATGGTTAAGAGAAGAGCTGGCGGATGTATGGTTGGGTTTTGAGAGATCAGAGATCAGGGAATGGTTTGAACAAGCCGGTTTGGTAAACATTATCGTTGATTGTTCAGGCGAATCGTGCCGCGCAGAAAGTCAAAACCCTGAGGAAACCGAAGTTGAGGCTAAAATTGACATCTTCTTGGCGGTGGGAACGCGGCGGGTGAGCGGCGTGAAAGAAGCTGTTCAAGCAGGGTACGGCGCGGCTGCTGTGAGTGGGAGCTCATGCTGCTCGCCTGAAACGACCCAAAATTCATGTTGCGGCGTTGGAAACGAACAGCTCATTTCGATTGACGACACAATCGGAGTAAATTTTCAAACCGGGTACATTTTAGAGGATCAAACCAGAATCCCTTCAGAAGCAGCGGAGATTTCCTTGGGCTGCGGCAACCCAACTGCGCTGGCAGGTCTACAACCGGGAGAGATTGTTCTTGACGTTGGCAGCGGCGGTGGAATTGACGCATTCCTGGCCGCCCGTCAGGTGGGGCCAGAGGGGCATGTGATCGGCGTGGATATGACGCCGGCCATGCTGGAACGCGCCCGTGAAACCGCCCGAAAAGGCGGTTTTACACAGGTTGAATTCCGCCTCGGAGAGGCTGAAAAATTACCGGTTCAGGATGCCAGTATAGACGTTATTCTGTCCAATTGTGTTTACAATCTGGTCGAGGACAAGGGACGCGCTTTTCAGGAAGCCTTCCGGGCGTTGAAACCCGGCGGCAGACTCGAAATATCCGATATGGTGACCGATGGCGCATTTCTGCCCGGCCGCGTTGGCGATGCGCAAAACTGGCCTGGTTGTATCTTCGGGGCGCTGCCAGAACAGGAATACATTGATTTGGTGAAACAGGCTGGATTTAATCAGGTACAAGCGCAGCGCAGCGCCAGCGCCGGTAAAGTGGGCGGAGTGCGCACCTATAGCATACACCTCAAAGCATTGAAACCCTTCGAGCAGGGCGGTAAAGAATAGAGACGTCTATCGTCAACCTGCGGAAGTTCGAAGGCTGACTGTAATAACTCAGAGCGCATTCCGATCACATTTTCGGGATGCGCTGTTTATAAATTTAAGTCCTCCAGCGCGATTCGCCCCAGGCGCGGTACAATACAACACTCAGTCAAACTCATTCGATTGAAAAGGTGCTTATGTCCTTGAAAAACAATCGTAATCTGTCCATCGGGGGGCGGGTGAAGCGCCTGCGTGAAATCTTCAACGAATACCCCAGTCAATTTTGGATCGTCGTGCTTGGCACATTTATTGATCGGCTGGGCGGGGCAATGCTCTGGCCCTTCTTCACCCTTTACATGACCCGAAAATTCGAAATCGGCATGACCCAGGTGGGGCTGCTACTCTTCCTGTTTTCGATCACCGGGATGATCGGCAGCACCATCGGCGGGGCGATGACCGATCGTTTTGGCCGCAAAACGATGATCATCTTCAGTCTGGTGATGAGCGCCACATCGGCTATATTGATGGGCGTAATTGATCAAATCACGCTCTTTGTCGCGGTCACCATCCTGGTCGGCCTCTTGGCCGATACCGGCGCACCCGCGCGTGAAGCCATCATCGCCGACCTGCTGCCAGAGGAGAAGCGCGCCGATGGTTTCGGCATCTTGCGGGTGGCATTCAACCTATCCGTGGCGATTGGCCCATTGATCGGCGGTTTGCTGGCCACGCGTTCTTATCTCTTGCTCTTCATCGTGGATGCCGTCGCCAGCCTGATTACGGCCACAATCGTCTTTTTCGTCTTAAAAGAAACCTGGAAACCCTCCCAAAAAGCAGATCAGCCGCAAGAAACCCTGGTTGAAACCTTTAGGGGTTATGGGCAGGTCTTACGGGATCGAGCATTTGTCTTTTACATGCTCGCTTCTATGCTCATGGTGTTAGTCTATATCCAGATGAACACCACATTGGCGCCATACCTACGAGATAATCACGGTGTGAATGAACGAGGCTTTAGCTATATTCTGAGCTTGAATGCGATCATGGTGGTTCTCTTTCAATTTCCCACCACGCGTTGGGTGAGTCACTATCGCCCGCTCATGGTGATGGCCGTTGGCACGCTGCTATACGCCATTGGCTTTGCAATGTATGGGTTCGTCTCTGTATACGTCCTATTCCTGGTTGCGATGGTGATCATCACGATCGGTGAAATGATGGTCAGCCCCGTAGGTCAGGCGATTGCCACTCGGTTGGCGCCGGAAAACATGCGTGGTCGTTACATGGCAATGTTTGGCTATACCTGGGGAATCCCCTTCATGATTGGCCCCATCCTGGCTGGTATGGTTCTCGATAACTTGAACCCCAATCTATTATGGTACGCTGCCGGCGTATTGGGCGTGATCGCCGCATTGGCCTATTACACCCTGGAGTCCATGTCGAACCGCGCCAGCTATGCCGTAGTTGAGCAACGTCTCAAGATCATGGAACAATTGGAAAACGGGCGGATTTCCGCCGAAATGGCAAACCAAATGCTGACGAAGGTCGAGGAAAGCCCCCTGGCCAGGCTATCGCCCGCTGCGCCAACCGGAGAGCGCCGCCATATTCGCATCCAGGTAAGAGACCTATCCTCCGGCATGATGAAAGTTGACTTACGTCTGCCCATGGGACTGATCAACACCGTGATGTACATGGGCGGGCAAGTTTCGGAACTCCTGAGCCAGCAAGATTCGGAGCGGCTCAAAGAATTGATCGCCCAGGGGACAGCACACGAGACTGCGCAGACCCTTGAGACGGATGGCAGTCGTATGGAAGTGTCCCTGGAATAATAGCGGTGGTACAATCAGATAGGCCAGGGTTTGTGTGAAATTTTTGATTGAGCCACAGAGCACACCGAGCTCACAGAGTGAAGTAATTTTGAATCAGCCCAGGGGACATCGAGCTCACCGTGTGTGTTTTTAAGCCACAGAGCACACCGAGCTCACAGAGTGAAGTGATTTCGAATCTGCCACAGAGGCCACCGAGCTCGCCGTGTTTTTTTTAGCCACAGAGCACACCGAGCTCACAGAGTGAAGTGATTTCGAATCTGCCACAGAAGACATCGAGCTTACCGTGTGTTTTTTTGAGCCAAAGAGCACACTAAGCTCACAGGGTGAAGTGATTTTGAATCTGCCCCAGAGGACATCAAGTCTATGAGGCAAAAGGATCAAACGTACACTTTTTCTCTATGTCCTCTGTGCCCTCCGTGGCTTTTGCTCTCTGTAAATCAAACATCAACCCACCTCACACCAACATTGAACGGGGGAACAATCAAAAACTTGAAATCTCTTGATAAATCTTGAAGAATATCTCTCTTAGGTTCTGGTAGAATCTTGCCATAACTTTTATAAAGGCAAAGGAGCTTCACCAATGTGTGGTATTTTTGGCATCGTAACCGAAGAAGAGCAAGCGCTCGGCCCGATCTTGATCGAAGCTGGGCGCTGGCTTTCCTATCGCGGGTACGACACTGTAGGCTGCGCCACCATCCATGACGATCAGACCATTGACTTACGCAAAGATGTAGGTAAAGTGGACGAAGTCTCCAGTCGCTTAAACTTTGCCGAAATGACCGGTTCACGCGGCATTTTGCAGCTTCGCTGGGCAACCTTCGGCGCGCCTTCTCAAATCAATGCTCAGCCGCACCTGGATTCAGACGGCGACCTGGTCGGCGCGCATAACGGCAATGTGGTCAACAACCTGGAATTGCGTCAGCAGTTCATACAGGAAGGTATGACGGTGCGTTCAATGAATGACGGCGAGTCTTGCGTCCACGCCGTCGAACGATATGTTGACCGTGGTTATGACATGTTGCAGGCTATCCGCTGCGCTTATCAGGACCTAGAAGGCGATTACGCCTTCGTAATCGGGCGCGCCGGGGAACATCAACTTTATGCGATCAAGAAGGGTTCCGGTCTGGTCGCTGGCGTTGGCGAAGGATTTACCTGCCTGTCTTCCGACTTGCCATCCATACTACCGCTTACACGTCAAATTGTACGCGTGAACGACGGAGAAATCGTCACCTTATTGCCAGATCGAGTCGAACTACATCGGGTGAGCGACGGCGAACGCATCGAGCGGTTGCCGCAAACTATAACCGAGAGTATGGAATCGGCGCAGAAGGGCGGCTTTCCGCACTTTATGCTCAAAGAAATCCATGAACAGCCCACCGTCGCCGGAGAAATGCTGCGTCTGCTAGAAAATTCCGATGAAGTGAAGCAAATGGTGTCGCACATGACTACCGCCCGCCACTTGTATTTAATCGGTTGCGGTACCAGCTATCACGCCTGTCTGCTGGGTTCAATCTATCTTGCTCAGTTGGCGGGTAAACCAGCCATATCAGTCTTAGCGCCGCAGTTCACAGCCCAATACGCGCCTGCGGTTGGACCAGAGGATGTCGGTTTATTCGTCAGCCAAAGCGGTGAAACAAAAGATGTGCTCAATGCAATCCACATCGCCCAAAAGCAAGGCATGAGAATTCTGGGGATGGTGAATGTCATTGGATCGACATTGACCCAGATCTCGGAACATTATTTGCCTCTGGCGTGCGGCTACGAGATCAGCGTGCCGGCGACCAAAACGTTCACCAACCAGGCAATTGCTTTTCTTTTCCTGGCGCTGCGCATGGCTGGTCGCCCCACCGAACAGCTCTCTGAGCAAATTCCCAATTTAATGACGCTTGCGTTGGAACAGGTCTCTTCCCAGATCCAACAAATCGAACCCATCCTGGCTGCGCAAAATGATCTGTACTGCCTGGGCTATGGATTGACCTACCCAATCGCATTAGAAGGCGCTCTAAAGCTCAAAGAGATTACCTATGCGCATTGCGAAGGAATGCTCTCGACCGAATTCAAACATGGCCCGCTTTCAGCGGTCTATGATGACTATCCTGTGATTTTCGTCAGCGCTCCGCGGGATGTTCCTCTCATTGTCAGCGGCGTTAACGAAGTTGTCTGCCGCGGCGGGCGCGCCATTGTCATTGGCCCCAATGATGACCGTCTGCGCATCAACGCCCAACATCTCATCACTTTGCCTCAAACCGATGCCGAGCTTTCGGCTTTGCTCTCCGTATTGCCCCTGCAGCTTTTATCCTATCATCTCAGTCTGGCGCGCGGCTACGACCCCGATTTTCCACGCAATCTGAGTAAAACGCTTACTGTTGATTGAATGATATGGTTATGAATGTCCCGCAGGTTTCTGATCACACAGGCTTGTTTTTCGGGGAACCTGCGGGACGTTTTGCACCAATATCCATAGAACACGCCTTTTGTGCATGCGCGCTCTTTGATTGCATCAGGCTGACGAAATTGGAGCCGGCTGCAAGCTCATCCACAATCCATCAGATGCCATAGAGATAATAACAGGTTTGGCAACCCTCTGGCGCTGGCGGCATTCTTTCAGAAGACTCGGATGCACCGCCCAACAAATGATCCAGGGTTGCCTGGCGTTCTGCGTTCTGCCGCGCTTCAAAGCGCTGGCGAAAGGCGCGATAGGCGGGTTTTTCCCAGATTGCCATCAAATCTTCGTCTCGGATATTTCCAAATCGTTGACAGGGTGTGTACACACGCTCGCCATTAAAGATACGCTCTTCAGCGTATGAAAGCGTGATGCATGGCGATACATACCCCTCCCAATTAAAAAACAGATTGGTGAGTGGATAATGTTCGCAAATTGTCTGTTCCTGCGGAACCGAGTTATACAGGCGCAAGCCCAAACCCAGAGCCAAGGCGCGCCTTTTCGCCTCTTCGATTGCGTTTTGCGCCGGGTTGATAACTGCGCCATCGTGCGAAAAAGTTCTCCGAGAGTCGTCGTCGTCTTTTAGGATTACGTCCAGGTTTTTGGCAATAACCTGCTCGACGCCAAGTTGATGAGCCAAGTCAATGAATTGCGGCAGCTCATGATAGTTCTCTTGTTCGCCGGTCATCATCACATAAACCATCATCATGCGCGGCAGTTGACTGCCCATTTCTCGCTTGACATCCCGCAATATTGCCAAATTGCCGATGACAACCTCGTAACGCGCCCCCTGGCGGATGCTTTCATACAGATGAGCGCTGGCGGCGTCAACAGAAAATGATATCCAATCTAATTGATTTTTCACCAACTGCTCAGCGATCTCTCTGGTCAATCGGACGCCGTTGGTGCTGAAACCCACCTCACAACCGGCTTCTTTGGCTGCACGCGTCATTTCCACCAGGTTTGGATTTTTCAACGGTTCTCCCCCACCCGTAAAGTCCACACTTGCAGTCTGTTCCAGGTACTGAGCAATGCGCATAAATGTTTCCCACGACATCATCGCTCCAGGCGAGCGAATCTCGGTCCAAGGGCACATCACACATGCTAAACTACAATCCAGAGAAGATTCGATCTGGAATAACTGAAAAGGACGTTGTTTCTTTCTCTGGAAAATTTGGCGGATTTCGCTGAGCATGATCTTTGTCACCTTGATGTATGTTAGAAGCGACCAACAAAATATCAAAAATCGGTTAAACTTTACTCAACAAGGAGAAAGGGCATGTCTGATAAAAAAAGCGCTGCAAAAACCAAAACGCGCCAGGAGAAACGTCCCTCCTGGCTGAATATTGCTCTGGCTTTAACTTTGCTGCCATTAGCCTCAGGCATATTGCTCATCATTGCCTGGGCGATGGATTTTTCCGTCATTGGCTCTTTAGAAAGCCAGGCTTTCTTCGGGCTGTTCCTCATTCTGATCAGCTTTACATTGTCCAATCTATTCCAGAAAAAATGGGGGTTGTTTCTGGGTTGGCTTTTATTGACCATTGCTGATGTATTGCTTCTAAACTGGGTGAGCTTCCTCGTGCAAATCGCCGCTTTTGGAATGTTAGGCATAGGATTGATCATTTTGGCAGTCGCATTTTATCGTCAATTGCAGGTTAATTCCTGACAAACACCTGGGAAAACGCCGCCCAATAGCATTCTCCCTTTCACTTTAGAGATTGTAGAATACCTGCTCTGCCTTTCATCTAAGGAAAGTCTTAGATGAAAGGCAGAGTTGTCTTAAGCCATCGCTTTGTGATCCTATGTACAATCATTACAGGAAAAATTGTAAGCCTTTTGATCCATACGATCCAATATTCGCGCCTTGTTTCAATAACCTTCTTCATCAGGAACCTTGGATTTAATGATCGTTCACACCAAGAGAGCAATTTACCACAATCCAACAGGAGGTGAAAAGAAAGGATATTCCCTGGCCTGGGCTGAGCTTGGCGCAGGAATAAACAAGCGCAGCCAGGAAAAAAACACGCAGAAGTAATCCACCCGCATCCTTCTATCTGGATACCCAATAAATCATTTTCAGGAGAAATGCCATGAAAACAATAACTGAAGACTGGCTCGCAGTCATCGTCGCCTTTGCACTGATGATCCTGGCCTTGGTTGGGCTGATCTCGCCGGCCTGGATGAAGTTTTAGGCGGAATACAGGAAGTGAGGAGAATCAGACATGGCTACGTCAAATGTTAAAAGCACAGAAAAGAACAACGACCTGGTTGGACTGATCGTCGGCCTGGTCATTGTGGTTGCATTGGCTTTCCTGGCCCGCTGGCTCAAAGGGCTGGTGTATGCGAACAACAATGTTTTAGGTCTGGGCATCCCCGGAAAATCGCTGGAATATCCGCTTTGGGCGGCGTTGGTCGGCCTGGTGGCCAACTATATTTTGAAACTGTTCAAGGTATATGATCTGGCAAAACCAGGCTTCCGCACCGAACTATTCCTTAAGGTCGGTCTGGTACTGCTAGGCACAACCATCAGCTTCAAGGTGATCGTCACTGCTGCGGCTGGCGCGGTTGTGCAGGGCGTGATCATGGTCACCTGCGTTTACTTCTTCTGCTGGTGGCTGGCAGGTAAGTTTGGGCTGCCCGATACGCTGCGCGCCGTAATGTCCACGGCTATCTCCATTTGTGGCGTCTCCGCGGCGATTGCAGCTTCCGGCTCCGTTTTGGCGAAGAAGGAAGAGATCACCTACATCACCGGTCTGGTGATCGTCACCGCCCTGCCCTTGATGGTCATCGCTCCGCTCATTGCCCAGGCAATCAACCTGCCGGAACCCATCGCAGGCGCCTGGTTCGGCGGCAACATTGATACCACAGCGGCGGTTGTGGGCGCGGGCACCATCTATGGCGAAACCGCGCAGAAGATCGCCAGCATCGTCAAGCAGACCCAAAACGCGCTGATCGGCGTGGTGGCTTTCCTGTTGGCGCTCTATTTCAGCACTGTGGTTGAGGGCAAGAAAGAAAAACCCAGCGCAGCCATCATCTGGCAACGCTTCCCCAAATTCGTTTTGGGCTTCATCGTCGCATCCTTGCTGTTCACCTTCGGGTTGATCCCGGCTGCTTCCACCAAGGAGCCGAATGCCGGCAACGCGATTGCCGCAATGAAAGACTGGGCGTTCTGCCTGGCATTTGTCTCCATGGGTCTGGAACTTTCCGTCAAGGAATTCCGCAAGATGGGTTGGTCGCCGGTGATCGTCTTCCTGATCGTCACTGTCTTCAACACCTTGCTGGCGCTGCTAATTTCCTGGCTCATCTTTGGATGGCTCTTCCCGCCTACTCTGTGATACCGCGAGGATGAGGAGACATACCGGGCACAATCTCACCCATGTATCAACCATTGTCAAACAAATGCGCCCGGTTGTATTTATAGACGCTCAAATTTGCTAGACCAGTCTGCGGGTGGAATGAAACCGGGAGGGAAAGCAAATGGCAAAGCCCTGTTTTCCCTCCCCACTACAACCGCCGGCAGACGGCGATGGAGGTAAATCGAACATGACAAACGCTAAGGACACAGAAACCCCCTTGCTCGACCAGCTAGAAGAGGGTCCATGGCCTAGCTTTGTGAAGGAAATAAAGCGGGCGGCTGAGGACAACGCTTCGGCCAAAGACTTGCTGCGCCAGTTGGAGCGCTCCTACAACGATAAGATCGGCCACTGGAAGCACGGCGGCATCGTTGGTGTGCGCGGATACGGCGGCGGCGTCATCGGTCGCTATTCCGACCTGCCTGAAGAATTTCCTGCGGTGGCTGAGTTTCATACACTCCGGGTTAACCATCCTTCCGGCTGGTTCTATACCACCGAAAAGCTACGCCAGTTATGTGATGTATGGGACAAGCACGGCAGCGGTCTGACCAACCTGCATGGCGCTACGGGCGACATCATCCTCCTGGGTGCGCCCACCGACGCCCTGCAACCCTGCTTTGATGATCTGGCAGAGATTGGTTTCGACCTGGGCGGGTCGGGCAGCGATATGCGTACTCCAAGCTGCTGTGTTGGGCCGGCTCGCTGCGAATACGCCTGCATTGACACTCTGGACATCCTTTACAGCATCACGATGGAGTTCCAGGACGAGCTACATCGCCCCATGTTCCCTTATAAATCCAAAATCAAGATCGCCGGTTGCCCCAATGACTGCGTTGCGTCCGTCGCCCGCTCGGATTTCTCTCTGGTAGGCACCTGGCGCGACAACATCCGCATTGATCCGGATGAAGTTGTTAAGTACGCCAACGACAGCCTGGACATTCAAACCGAGGTAGTTGATCTTTGTCCAACCGGCTGTATGCATTGGGATGCAGCGACCAAGTCACTAACCATCAACGATGCAGAATGCAACCGCTGTATGCATTGCCTCAACCTGATGCCCAAAGCATTGCGAATCGGCAAGGAGCGCGGAGCGACTTTGCTGGTGGGCGGGAAAGCGCCCATCGTGCATGGCGCTCTCCTTTCCTGGGTGATCGTTCCATTTATGAAGATGGAACCTCCCTATGATGAATTAAAAGACCTCATCCGCCGTATCTGGGAGTGGTGGGACGAAAATGGCAGGATGCGCGAGCGTCTGGGCGAGCTGATCAACCGGCTGGGTATGCGCAACTTCCTGAAAGCCGTGGGCTTGCCGCCGGTTCCGCAGATGATCCGCGCCCCGCGCGCCAATCCATACTACTTCTGGGACCCTGAGGAGGTGAAATAATGGCCACCCGAACAGACTTTGGCCCCCCCAATTACAAAGAGCTCATCCCGCCGGTAGTAGAGAAAAACTACGGGCAATGGAAATATCACGAACGGGTCAAGCCGGGCGTCCTCAAGCACGTCGCCGAATCTGGGGACGAGTTGTACACCGTGCGCGTTGGCTCTTCTCGTCTGGTGAGCACAGATTGGATCCGCGAAGTGTGTGAAATCGCCGATAAATTCTGCGGCGGGCACTTGCGCTTCACCAGCCGGCACAACCTGGAGTTTCTGGTATCGGATAAAGAGCAGCTTGAACCGCTCATTCAATACCTGGGCGAGCATGGCTATCCCGTTGGCGGAACCGGGCACGCCATCAGCAATCCGGTGCATACGCAGGGATGGATCCACTGTCATACCCCGGCCACAGACGCCTCTGGCATCGTGAAAGCCGTGATGGATGATCTGTTTGAGTATTTTGTAGATTGGAAACTGCCCGCCTACTGCCGCATCTCGCTGGCTTGCTGCTTGAATATGTGCGGTGCAGTTCACTGTTCCGATATCGCCATTTTGGGCATCCACCGCAAACCGCCGCACATCAACCACGACGTTGTGCGCGCCAAATGCGAAATCCCCAACGTGATTGCCGCCTGTCCTACAGGCGCCATTCGACCGGATCCCAAGAACAAAACCCTGACAGTCAACGAAGAAAAATGCATGTACTGCGGTAACTGCTACACCATGTGCCCGGGCATGCCGCTTGCCGATCCTGTAGGCGATGGCGTCTCCATCTGGGTAGGAGGCAAGATCTCATCCGCGCGTACCCCGCCCAAGTTCTCTCGTCTGGTTATCCCTTACCTGCCAAACAACCCACCTCGCTGGCCTGAGGTAACCTCGGCGGTACGCAATATCGTGGAGACCTGGGCAAAACACGCCCGCAAACACGAAAGAATGGGCGAATGGATTGACCGCATCGGGTGGGAGCGGTTCTTCGACCTGACTGGTATTCCGTTTACAGTCCAACTCATTGACGACTTCACCCTGGCAACTGAAACGTTCCGGTCAACGCCCACTTTCAAATGGTAAAGGGGTGTCCCTATGACAGACGAAGTGACCGACGAGCTAAAGGCGCAAATCATCGAGTTCTTCAAACAAAAGAACAAGATGATGACCAGCCGAGATGTGGCCAACGGGCTAAACCTGGAACATCGTGTTGCGAAGAAAGCATTGACCGATCTGGTCAACGAAGGCGCATTGGAGTTCACATCTTTCGGCGGCGCAACTTTTATCAAACTAGCTGGGACGTAAAACCATCTTAGTTCCAGCGCCAGCAAACGTTGTTTGGAGGTAGCTATGCCAGTAATTGAACTGGAAGGAGTCCAGGTTGAAGTTGACGAGGATGGTTTCATCCAGGAACCCGATCTTTGGAGCGAAGAACTGGCCAGGGCGATTGCAAAGACAGAAGACGTCCCTGAACTTACCGAAGATCACTGGAAGGTCATCAATTATCTACGGGAGTATTATAAGCAATTTGGCATTGCGCCCATGATCCGCAAGCTGTGCAAAGACACCGGTTTTCAGCTCAAGGAAATTTACGATCTGTTTCCGAGCGGGCCAGCGAAAGGCGCATGCAAAATTGCTGGATTGCCCAAACCGACCGGTTGCGTCTAAGTCAGTGCATCTTGCCCTGACGACATCCACGTCAAATTACAACGAGAAAATTACAAATCGAAAGAAGTCTGGTAGGGATCAGGGGTCGAAAGGCTATACTTCGCCCAGATCCCTGGCCCCTACCTTTGTGTTGCCTGCATGAAAACATCGAGGCGGTATTATGGACACCTCAAGCGTGTTATGGACACTGTTTTCAGTCTTCTACATCGGGTTATCATATTTTGCTGCACTGTGTCTGGTCTTCGGTCTTTTATCGAAGATATACGGATACTTACGCACACCGATGCCCTGGCCTGAAGTGGTTACGCCCGCTCCTGAAACGGAAGGAGGCGCGGTTTTGCGAGTGGCTGGGGACGTCTTGATCTTCCCCAATCTGTTCAAGGCAGATAAGTATTTATGGGTAGGCGCATGGGTGTTTCACGTGGCCCTGGCTGCCATCCTGTTTCGGCATTTGAGGTATTTCACCTATCCGGTCCCTTCGCTTGTGCTGTACATGGAAACTGTAGCCTTATTCTTTGGTTACCTGTTCGGCCTGACGATTCTGTATTTATTCTGGCGGCGGTTAGCGTTGCCGCGCAGCCTGTACATCTCCAATGTACCTGATTATTTCGCTCTGATTCTTCTGGGCGGCATTGCTGCCAGCGGCATCCTGGTCAGTTATTGGCTGCATGTGAATATAGTGGACGTGAAAGCCTATATTTTAGGCTTGATGACCCTGCGACCGGTTTCCCCTCCCGCCCATCCTCTTTTTCTTGTTCATCTTACACTTGTCCTTATTCTGATGATTTATTTCCCCTTCAGCAAATTACTACATGCCGGAGGCGTCTTCTTCAGCCCTGCCCGCAACCAACCTTACAAGATTCAAAATCCAGGCCATAGATATGTAAATCCCTGGGATCAATCGGTCGGAGATTGACCTATGAAATTTGATGAGACCCCAATCGTGAAAGACCCTGCTAAAGAGGGCATTCTCTCGCCGCCCAAAATCCGCGAGAACGCCTCGGCTGCTGTTCGTTGCTATCCCAGTAAGCCCAAAGATACACAGGCGATTGGCTTGCCCGGCGAGCGCGTTCCCGATTGGCAGGAAAAAGCCATTGCCAAATTTGCAGAATTATTGGAAAAGAATAAAGCCCTGCGGGTTTATATGGACATCTGTGTGCGTTGCGGCGCATGCACCGATAAATGCCAGTTCTATTTAGGCACTGGCGACCCACAAAACTTCCCAGTCATGCGCGCAGAACTCATGCGCAAGGTCTATCGCCGTTATTTCACTCCCGCCGGACGCATGGGAGCTTTGAGCGAAGCGGCAGATTTTGATGAGGCAATGCTGGAGAAATGGTACACCTATTTTTACCAATGCTCAGAATGCCGTCGTTGCTCTGTCTTCTGCCCTTACGGCATTGACACCGCCGAAATTACCATGGCAGCGCGTGAGATCATGGCCAGCATTGGCGTCTCGACCAAATACGTTACTGAGGTGGTCGCCAAAGTCTATGAGCGCGGCAACAACCTGGGCATCCCGCCAGCCGCCTGGAAGGATAACTGTGAGTTTCTCGAACAAGACGTCGAAGAAGAAACTGGCAAGCCCATCCGCTTTCCGGTGGATGATTACGGAGCAGATATTCTACTGGTACCACCATCGGCGGATAACTTCGCTAATGTAGATACCATGGTCGGCTACGGCAAGCTCTTCTATGCCCTGGGCATCCGCTGGACGACCAGCACCTACTGCAATGAAGGCGGTAACTTCGGTCTCTTTCTGAATTACCAAAATTTGAAAAAAGTCAACAAGCGGATTATTGATGCGGCGCGCATGTTGAACGTCAAGACCATCATCTGGGGCGAGTGCGGGCATGCCTGGCGCGGCGCGATCTTAACCCCCACCCTTAATGGGCCGATGGATATGTTCGATCCGCCCTATCCTTATCATATCAGCCAGTTTATGGTCAAGATGATCCGCCAGGGCGCATTCAAAGGGCGCATAGATAAGTCAGCTAACGACGATTATATTGTCACTTACCACGATCCTTGCAATACAGCCCGCGCCGGTCAGCTTCTGGATGAACCGCGCGAGATCCTGCAACACTGCGTCAATCACTTTATCGAGATGCCCCGTAACACCATTCGCGAAAAGACCTATTGTTGTGGTGCCGGCGGCGGGCTGTTAACGGATGAATTGATGCCGATCCGCATGGCCGGCGGTAAACCGCGCGCCATGGCTGTCAAGCACACAGGCGCCAATTACCTGGCGACGATCTGCGCCATCTGTAAGGCGCAACTCCCCGAGTCCATGCATTATTGGGATGTGCCAGTAAAAGTGGGCGGAACGATTGATTTGTTCACGCGCGCCTTACTGCTCTAGGAGATATTGGGAGTAGTTCATCATGCGTAAACTCATTTTGGTCCTCGCAGTACTCATCCTGTTGGCGACGATAGCAGTTCTATACCCCAACTATGTGGAAAAACCCATCAAAGACGGGACCGGACCGTTGGCAGTTTACATCTCCGCCGAATACGCTGCGCCGGAGTATCACAGCCCATTAGATTACTGGCAGACTCACCACATGGATATGGTCAATCGCGGCGATCTAGAACGAGCTGATTGCCTCTACTGTCACATACCAGAATATTCCTGCAACAACTGTCATACCTATGTTGGAGCGCAGAGGATCGAAAAATGAATCGCTTACACCGCTCCGTGGAGGACGAGCATGTCTGAAACTCCTCACCCATTGAACCAGCCACCGACTTTTGCTTCGCCATTGGTAACACGCCGCCAGTTCATCAAGCTTGGGATCGCCGTGCTGGGCGCATCCTGGCTGGGGTTGTTGGTGCAAACCTGGCTGTTTCCCACCCAGACCGCAGCGCAGGAAGTAAAACCGGTCGAGATTCCGCTGGCGGAATTGCCGATTGGAGGTTTTAAAACCTTCACGTATGGCGCTGCTCCGGCTATTGTGATCCGCACCCCAGAAAGCATCCGGGCGTTTTCCCTGATTTGCACCCACCTGGGTTGCACCGTCCAGTGGCAAGAAGGGAAAAAGGAGTTTTATTGCCCCTGCCATGATGGCCGCTTCGATGAGTTTGGCGAGGTGATCGCTGGCCCCCCTCCCGTGCCGTTGGAGAATTTCACCGTCCAGGTGAATAACGACCGGGTCATTGTTGGAGAAACGAGTTAACCGGAGGGCGCAAGAAATGAGACGGCATTTCACGGTCATCCTATTCTC
>Ga0226835_1001105_pt1 | contig 17185 bp, 13 predicted proteins | sample LAC_MetaG_1_FD_163627 | JGI IMG/M metagenome (GOLD analysis project Ga0226835, IMG submission 163627) | Anaerobic ammonium oxidizing microbial communities from anammox membrane bioreactor (MBR) in UC Berkley, California, United States -... | ecosystem: Engineered > Bioreactor > Anaerobic >...
GAACGACGAGCTCCAACATTTGTCACCTCCTTCTGAATTTCATAGATGTTCTGAAAACTGTTGTGCATTATAACACACGCCCGAAGCAGGATTTTATATCGTGCGTGTAAAAGGATCATTCCTCCGCATCGGATTGCGGTGGTCTCTTGTCATTACTGGGCAATAACACCCCTCGGTCAATCGTGAAACGACGCCATTCAGCGCTCTCCCATAGTTCCTGTCGCACCTTCGCTTCGGCTGCCAAGATCGCGCGGTAACGTGAAGACGGGTTCGCCTCCAGAGCGCCTGGCGGCGCGTCCTCGACGATCTCGCCATTCTCAATGACCAGCACGCGTGGAAAATTCCGCGTTTCACCAATATCATGGGTGATACACAGCAAAGTTTTCTTGTTCCAAATTCGCCGCGCTTCACTCAACAATATCCTGCGCCTCTCACGATCTAAACCTCGGAAGGGTTCATCCAGGATCACCAGACGCACACCAGCGCGTAGCATAGCGCGACCCAGGCGCACACGTTGTCCTTCGCCGCCAGATACCAAACCGCCGCCCTCTCCCAAATTCGTCTTCAAACCTTCTGGCAAACGCTCCAACACATCGTACAAATCCGCGGATTGAATAATTTCTCCAATCGGGCGAGCTTGATCTTGAGCCGCGCCATAATGCAAATTATCATACAATGATTGATTCCAGAGCTGGATAGCGGGATCCACCCAGGCAGTCTGCTGACGTAAAGTTTGTAACCTTTTACCATCCAATAGTCTGCCATCCACCAGGATTTGTCCTTGAGAAGGGCGATGCCATCCCAGCAGCAAGCCCACCAGGCTGGATTTTCCCGCCCCAGACAACCCGACAATGGCAATATGTTCTCCTGGCGCAATTTTGAGGTTTATATTCTTAAGGATGACATGACCACCGGCTTGAAGAAATACATCCCGAATCTCGATCTCTGGAGGTGCATCTGAAGTTTGTTCTGAAACAGGACCATCTGCATCCGGCTGCTGCGCTGCCAACCAAGCCTGTTCTTCATCTGGGGCGCTGAGCGGTTCCAGCAATCGCAGGATCATATTCCTTTGCATCGGATATTGCTGGATGGCGTCCGCCAACGCCTGCCCAAGCGCTGGTAGGTTGAGCGTCCAATAGAAAAGCAGCAAGATCTCATTGATCTCCCCGCCCTTCATCAAATAATTCACCAGGATCAAAATCGCAAAGCCGGAATATAACAGCGTCCCTAACGCCTGAATAATCGTGGCAATGTTATACGACTCTCTGCCGGTGCGCACCCACTCGTAGAGTTGGGTTTCATGTTGACGGCGCATTGACCTTTCAGCGCCGTGTGTGCGCACCGGGATCAAACCCAAGAGCGAGTCCAGATAAAAACGGCTCAGAGCGCCGGTATGTGTGCGCAAGCGCAGATCGCGCTCCTCCAACAACGGCCGACTGAGAAACGATAAGGCGACGAAAAATACTGTGCCAGTAATCGCCAACGGTGCGCTGGGCGGATCAATCCAGATGACCCCAATCATGGTCAAGATTAATTGAAAGCTGGTGCGTAACACACTCACCGCCAGACCAGGCAGCGAGCGCAAAGCGCGCAGATCGTACGCCCGCTGGGTCATATCAGAAGTCAGGCGGCTGCGAAAATAGCGGTCGCCCAGGCGGGGGATTTTTTCGAGAAATGCAATCCGCAAGCGGGCTTCCAATCGCCGCCCTATGCGTAAAACTGTAGCGCTGATCGGCGCTTCCAATAAGAGCAGCGCCAGGATAAATATCAACAAAACGATAGACGCGGCGATCTTTTGCGAAGCCAGCGTCAGGTTTTGTCCAATCTGGATGATCCCCTGAAACAATAACGCCTCAACCAAAACGCCAACTGTAGCTAAAAACAAAGAAAACACCAGGATCAAGGGGGTCAATAACCCATCCTGCTTCAACGCTTTCCATACCTCGCGCTCCGGGCGATAAGTTGGCTCAGTCAACGCCGCCGCCAGGTCGGGAGGCAACGGAGCAACAGACGGGTACTCAACCTGCTCATCCACGGAAACGACGCCTTCTCTACGTCTGCCCAGAATGCGCACCAAAACAGCGCCGCGCAAAAGCAGGCGGCGTGGTGGTTGCTCGCCGCTTGCCTCTGCATCGGTTTCGATCAGCGGCAACGCCGACCAATACATAGCCGGGATCATCAAACTCTTTTGCGATCCTCCGGCCACGCCCTCCAGAATTTTCTTGCTTTCTGGATCAATGTTCGGGAGCGGACCCGATAAATTGAGATGATAAAAACGCCCCAAGACGCGTCCAGCCTGCTCCCCTTTTGAAATTCCGCGGCCTTTTACCAATGCGGCGACCATGCGCGTGGCGGCATCTAATGTAGCCAGGGAACGCCAGCCCTGATCTTGCAAAGCGTGAACGATCAGACCTTCCTGCGTGGCTGCGTCAATCTGTAAGTCCTTCATCCTGCGCCGGAGCGGCGCCAACATCCCCTCAGAGCCTGCCCATGCGCGCCAGGCTTCAGTGGATACCGGAAAAGTATGAAGATATACTTCGTTCTGAAAATTCTTCCAGGTTGACCACCTGCGGCCAGTCGCCGGATCCATGATCTGTAAAAAATCCCCCACTTTAGCCCAAACAACCAGAAAATGCGTCAAACCACTTGGCCGTTGAACGACCACGATCGCCGGCAACGCCTGAGCTTCTGGCAACACCAGATGATCTACCGGCAACATCACCTGTTCCGCCTGCAGACCAAGCTGAACTGCGATATCTTCGATGGTGTTGATCGAAGTGCCGTCCACATCTGTCTGGCAGGCTTCCCGCAAGCGCCCATAGCTTACGGAAATGTTGAAACCCTCCAAAATGGATTTCAACGCTGCAGGGCCGCAATCCATGGCGGAAGTCTGCACCACCTCTGGCGCAAAGAAACGTTGGCCGGGGATAGGCGTTTCAAATAGCATACTAATCCCGCGTCTCGACCGTTTGGGGGCTGAGCGGAATCTGATTGCGGTTCAAAATCTTACCCGATGTGCGTAAGACCAACTCCGCAGGAGTTATATACTCCACTTCCACTTCAACCTGGCCGCTGGGCTTTTCGGTGAGGTAGTTAACTGGCGATTCGTTCGCCAGAATGACAAATTCCACCTTGTTTTGCTCGCGCCGAACCTCATACACCAACGCCGGCAGCTTCAACGAAGGTTGTTCAGCGCCCAGATCAACCCTCAGCCATGCTGGTTGCCCCATGCGAATGCGGGAGAGCGACTCCTTCGGAAAGCTGGCAACAATCCGATCATCGGCTGCAAGCGCGATTTCATTGGAGGTCTCATACAACGTGATCTTGGCCATAAAAAACCACACGACCAAAATAGCCATGTTCAACGCGGCTAGCAAAAGTCCCACCCGCGCGGCGCGAAAACTATCCAGTTGAAGTACACGCATCGAACGCGAAAATTGAAGCGACACCTTATACGCCCTCTTCCTGGAGGTCTATTCTGTCTGTGTATTATACAATGAGAATGATTCGTATCAGGGCAACCGCGACAAATGACGTAGCTCGCTGCTCACCTGTATTCCGACAAATACCTCTTGCCCCTCCCATTGGCGCATGATAAGATTTCATCGTCGTTAATTTTTCCCTCACGGATATAACCTTGAAGATGGCCGGCAAACCCTTTGAGCTTGCAAAATATACCTGGCCGATTTCCAGATTGGGAGAGTTGATCGAAAATCTGGCGCGCAAATCGGGGATGATCTCGCGCCCGCTTCGTTTGCCGCAACCGCCAGAAAGTCTATTCCAGGCCAGCGACCTCACGATTGGCGCGTGGATGGACAACGCCGCTGGGTATTTGGATCTGGAGGTTGAACCGATCAGCGTGCAGTATGCGGAATTCCATTTATTAGTCCAGGCAGCCAGCCCGGCAATTTTGAAACTACCCAACGAATTCAACAACGGTACACCCTCGTATCTTGCCATGTTGCGCAGCGGTCGCCAAAAGGCATATTTTTTATGCCCCGATTTGCGGGTGCGCTCCATTCATGCCGATGTCCTCCAGACAATCATCTGCCAGCCATTCGAAGCTCAATTGATCGGTCTAATCAACCAGGTTTTGGAAGAAGCCCAGGCGCCCGAGCCAGGCATGAAACGTGCGCAGGCAGCTATATTGCGAGATCAATTAGGCCCCCTGCGCCTGGAGGTTGGCTGGATTTTACGCATGCCGCCTTCAGCAAAATTGCACAGTCTTTTCCGTCACACAGGCGTCTACCGCCCGATTGCCATCTTATTGTTGATGTATTTCGTTCAGCAATTGCTCTCCATCGCTTCCTGGTTCGTGATCGGACGAGGCATCTTTCAAGGGCACTTTGATCTGGGCTGGTTATTCGCCTGGGCGATCCTGCTGCTATCCACCATTCCTGTCCAGGTTATTGTGAACAGCGCCCAAAGCGAACTTTCCATGAGCGTAGGCAGCCTGTTCAAACAACGTTTAATTCAGGGAACGCTCAAACTCGACCCTGAGGAAATCCGCAGTCAGGGCATGGGGCAATTCTTGAATCGGGTTATGGAATCTGAAGCAGTGGAAATGCTGGCTCTAAGCGGCGGTTTTACTGCTCTGTTATCGTTCATCGAATTGGCGCTGGCTTTTGGCGTTTTATCTCGCGGCGCTGGGGGCACTGCAAGCGTCGTCGGACTATTGATCTGGTTGTTGCTCACCGTCGTATGGCTTTGGCGCTATTACCGCGCCAGCTTCGACTGGACCACTGCTTATCGGGAGATGACAAACCGTCTGGTAGAAGAAATGGTCGGTCACCGGACACGGTTGATCCAGGAAAATCCTGCCTATTGGCACAGCGACGAAGACCAGGAGTTAGATCGTTACCTTAAATTATCCGAAACCCTGGATCAAATCGGCGTCCAGATCAGCACATTGGTTTCTCGCGGCTGGATCCTGGTTGGCATGAGCACCATCGCTTTGGCTTACATTACTGGCAATCCGCCGCCCCAAGTTTTGGCAATTGGGCTTGGAGGCGTTCTGCTGGCTTCACAGGGTTTGAGCAAACTTGCCGGCGGTGTACAAAGCCTGGCCAGCTTGATGAACGCCTGGCAGCAAGTGGGACCGCTGTTTAAGGCGGCCGCACGCCCGCGCCAGTTGCCTGCTCTGGGCTTTGCGCCGCCAGCAGCAGGAGATCTGTACCAACCTACCACCGCTAGCCGAGAACAAACCATGAGTTCCACCCGCCAACCGCTGATCCAGGCGCATGATATATTCTTTCGTTATCGCCCGCAGGGGCGGCCAGTGTTACAGGGCTGTTCTTTCGAAATTCATCCAGGCGACCGCATTCTGCTGGAAGGCCCCTCAGGCGGTGGAAAGAGTACCCTGGCGGGAGTGCTGACCGGTTTACGCGCCCCTGAATCAGGCTCGCTGTTATTATGGGGCTTTGACCGGCAAATCCTGGGGGCAGAAGAGTGGCGGAAGCGGGTTGTGATGGCGCCTCAGTTTCAGGAAAATTATGTATTTTCTGAAACTTTCGCCTTTAACTTATTGATGGGACGGCGCTGGCCGCCTCAGCCCGAAGATCTGCAGGAAGCCGAGGCGATTTGCCGTGAACTGGGACTGGGCGAATTGCTTGAGCGAATGCCCTCCGGTTTTCAACAGGTTCTGGGTGAAAGCGGATGGCAATTATCCCATGGTGAGCGCAGTCGCTTGTATATCGCTCGCACCTTACTGCAAAAAGCCGACTTAATCGTTTTGGATGAAAGTTTTGGCGCTCTGGATCCTGAGAACCTGCAACGCGCCTTACAATGCGTGCTTTCGCGCGCGCCGACGGTGTTGGTCATCGCGCATCCATAGCCGCCAGCATTTCATATGCATTGCACGTTATAATAGAGCCATCTCAAAATGAAAGGGAAAAAGATGAGAGTACGTACAGGGATCAAAGCTGGACAAGGTCTAGGCGATACAGTTGCAGACCTCACCCACCTGACAGGTTTGGATCAACTGGCAAAGTTATATGAACAAGTCAGCGGGAAGAGCTGCGGCTGCGATGAGCGCCGCCAGGTGCTAAACCAGCTATTCCCCTTCAACCGCAACGCCGTATAAGCGGGTTATGAGGCTCGCCAAACGCATCTGTCTCTCAATCTTCATCGGCATCTGGCTTGCCGGCTGCGGATTGGGAAGAACCGATAACTGTCCGCCCAATTGCGTTGGGCGCAACCTGAGCAGCGTGGATCGTCGCGGGGTTGACGCCAGCAACGGCCTCTTTATGGACGCCAATCTCAGCAAGGCGAACCTGGTAGGCGCAAACCTGACTACCGCCAACCTGACCGGGGCGCGCTTACCTCAAGCTAACCTGGAGAGCGCCGTACTTTCTGGCGCGCGTTTGGTTGGAGCTGATCTTTCCCTCTCGAATCTGCGAAATGCAATTCTGGAATATGCGGATCTGAGCGGCGCCAATCTCAAGGGTGCATCGTTGCTCAAGGTGGATTTGCGCACCGCAGTGATGCGGGGCGCTTTCCTGGCCGGCGCGGATTTGATCGGCTGTGACCTATCAAAGGTGAATTTAAGCGGCGTAGAAATGTACAATGCCAATTTGAGCGGCGCCACCTTGGTAGAAACCAATTTTAGCGGCGGCGTCCTCAGCGGCGCTAATTTCAGCGGCGCAGACATGCGGCGAAGCAGCATTTCTGGCGCATGGATCAACCTCAGCCTGCTGGTCGGCAGCAATCTGAGTTATGCCAATTTGACCGGCAGCACCTTATTCGGCGCGGACCTGACCGGCGCCAATCTGGCGAACGCCCGGCTCAATGGCGCGATCCTGGTCGGAGCCGACCTCAGCGGCGTGGATCTGCGCGGCGCAGATTTAACCGGAGCAATTCTGACCCTGCCTACGCCTCCCAATTCTCCGCCGGATTTCTCGTATCAGTTGCTGACCGGCGATGTACTGCGATCTGCACTGGCGCAAACAGCTATGACACGTTTCATGGCGGATAGCCGGGTTTCAGATCTGACCGAAACGCGGCTCAAGCCGTTGCTGCGAGATGCCATCTTGCAGGGCGTGCTGTATGATGAGAATACACGCTGGCCGCTTGGCTTTGTAGTCCCATCTTCAGCAATATATTTGGGCAGATAAACCGGATCCCCATATTTATGGAAACCGCTAAAACGGCACCTGTCAAAAAATTCCGCTGGCGCGAGTGGATTGAAGAAGCCCTTATTTTGGGCGTGGTGATTGCCTTGATTGCCGGCGTCGTCGTCAACCGCAGATTAGCTTGTCCCCCGCGCTGTATGAATCAGAATTTAACCGGGCGCGATTTTCGCGGCAAGAATCTGCAACGAGCAAACTTCACCAATGCAATACTCAACGGCGCAGATTTCACCGGCGCTTCGTTGCGAGGTGCAAATCTGACCGACGCAGAGATCATCGGCGCGAGGCTGACATCTGCATCACTGATTGATGCGAATTTGACCAACGCAGATCTCCTGGGCGCGGATCTAAGAGAAGCGAACCTGACCGGCGCAATTTTAAATAACACGAACCTGAGCAGCGCCGATTTATCCCTGGCGATTCTCAAAGATTTAGATTTCACGCAACGCGTCCTGCTAACCGCAGTGAAATTAAATAAAGCCAATCTCATCGGATCTAATTTCCGCGGAGCCAAACTAAGCGGCGCGCAACTCACCGACGCCAACCTGAACGGGGCAAATCTCGCAGGCGCAGATCTAAGCGGGTCAAATCTGTCCGGCGCAATTCTACAAGGCGCGCAATTGTCTGAAGCCAATCTGCTGGGCACGACCCTGGATCGCGCCAGTCTCTATGGAGCCAATCTGCCCGGCGCAAACCTGGCCGGGGCCTCGTTCTTCGAGGCCGACCTGTCAGGCACCGACTTGCGCAACGCGAATTTAACCGGAGCGATCGGCACACTCGCCTACTTTGATGGCTCGGATATGACAGGGGCAAAAATCAGCCGCGCCGAGTTCTACGGCGCTGGTCTATCGGGAGTTGTCCTGGAGAAAGCAGATCTGACGGACGCCCGTTTCGACATTTATATTCAGAATGGTCAAGTCATACAGACGGTTCTGGATGGAGCAAATATGCGTAAAGCCGATCTCTCGGGCAGCATGTTAGCCGGCGCCACCTTGGCTGGCGTTGATTTATCCGAGGCGGATTTCAGCCGCAGTTCTTCGGCGCCAGTAACTTTTGTTATGACACGCGAGGTTGACGGTCATGTGGTCGCTTTTCAAGCCAAACTCAACGGCGCAAATTTGTCTGGGGCAGACTTTCGATCTGCCAATCTTGCGCTGGCAGATTTGCAAGGCACGATATTAAGGGGTGCAAACTTTCAACAGGCAAACCTGCGGCAGGCGAATCTCAGCGCGATAGACTTCAGCAATGCTGATTTACGCGGCGCGAACCTGAGCGGCGCAAGCCTGGATAACACGAATTTAAGCAATGCCAATCTGGCAGGCGCCAATCTTAGCGAAACAGATCTTTCGACCACAAACTTAGACAACGTCACCCTGGTCTCGACGACACCCATCACTTTTCCTGTAGACTTAAGATATGCCGGTCTCTTCCGAGAGCTGGCTACGCTGGATTGTATTGACGGCGTTTTTTTAACCGTTGAGGATTCCCAAATTAAAGAAACGCCAGTGAATATAGCAGTAGATGCCGGGCGCAATTTTTTCTTCAGCGGAGTATGGCGTAACGCACGCATGTATATATGCGCTGCGAATTTGCAAGGCGTCGTCACAAGCGGGAAGCGATTTAATCCGATTTCAATGGCGGGCGTCAACCTGAACGGCGCCGACCTGAGAAGCACAGATTTATCTCAAGTCGAATTCGTGCGCATCATTGAAATTGATGGGTTATCTTATCAACTCAGAGCGAATCTAACAGATATTATCTACAACAGCTTTACCACATGGCCGGCGGGGTTTATACCTCCGCCATCCGCAAACGAATAACACCAAAAGTCGAACCCTTCGTAAGCCTATGACGACGACGATCACAATTGCCAATCAAAAAGGCGGGGTTGGAAAGACCACCACTGCGGTCAATCTGGCGCATGGATTGGTGCAGCGAGGCAAGCGCGTCTTGCTGGTGGACTTCGATCCGCAAGGTCAATGCGCCACAATTTTAGGGCTGAAACCCGAACCAGGCGCTTTCAACCTCTTGGTGGCAGAAAACCCTCTCACTCAGGTCATCCGCTCTACTGATAGAAAAAATCTCTTCGTTGTTTTAGGCGACCGCAAAACCGCAACTGCCCAGACTGTGCTAAACGTTCATAGGACGCCGATAAATTTTACGCACCAAAAATTGGTCGCACCCGCATCGGAAGACAAGATAGACTACATTGTGATTGACACCTCCCCTAGCGTGGGAGAATTACAAGAACAAGCCCTCTGGGCGGCAGATGGCGTGCTGATCCCCTGCGCGGTGGATTATCTGGCAACCGATGGGGTGTTTAACATTGCAGTAACGCTGAAGCGCATCCACGATGAATTCAAATGGCAAGGGCGCATTTTAGGTATTTTGCCCACCTTTTATGACGCCATCACCCGTGAAAGTCGCGCCACGCTAAAAGATTTACAAAATCGTTTCAGCGGTCTGTTGCTTCCGGCTATTCATCGCGCCACTGTTTTGCGCGAGTGCGCGGTTGAAGGCAAGACGATTTTTGAGCTTGCGCCTGAAAGCCGTGCTGCCCAACAATATACCCAGTTGGTAGATTTTGTTCTTAATTGGAGTAAGGCATCCAGTTAATGTTTTTAACCCTTGCCAGTGCGGTGGCTGGCATTGGGTGAAAAATTAAACGCAAAAAGGCAGGCCAAACGACCTGCCTTAATCTGTTTCCTCATATTCTTATTCTGTCGTCTCAGATGAGGATGACTCCCGGCGACGGCTGGGTTGCTTCTCGGCTGGAGGCGCAGGCTCGTCAGAGACATCAGTCGCTTCTCCCTCGATCACCTCGGATTGTGGCGGTTTGTTCTTTGCAAACATTCCTCGCCACCAGCCTTCGATCTTATCCGCTGCACTGCGAGACGAGGCTGATATCTTGCTTGTCGCCTCGTCAATGGACTTGCTGTACTTGCTGCGCGCCAGGTAATACCCGACTACCCCAGCGATGACTAATAAAATGATTAATTGCATAGTTCTCTCCTCATCTTACAAGACTTGAAGCAATCTATTCTTTGATACCGCGCGACGAGATTATAACATACATGTCGCGCCGTACCTGCTCATGGCGAAGGCGTCGGAGTGGCCGTAACTGCTGGAGCGCCCGGCGTTGAGGTCAATACTGGAAGGATATTGATTGTGCCGGTGATTTCGCCTGGAACGGTCAAGGTGGTGGTTAACGTCCCTTCCGCGCCTGGGATGCCTGTCTCGCCAGTTATATCTGGCAGCGGCAAGATATACGGCACATTGTTTGGCACCAGCATCACGCGGATATTCGGCGCCAGCTTCTCGATGTACCGATATAAAAGCAAAGACTGGTTTTGCCTCAACGCCTCATCTATTAAACGCAACGCTTGAGCTTCCGCCTGTGCTTTCAATACGATTGCCGTCGCTTGAGCCTGCGCTTCTCTCTCTATGGCTGCTGCGCGGCCCTCCATCTCAATTTTTTGCCGATCTCTCTCGCCCTCCGCCAGCTTTCGAATCTGTTCAGCCTGATATTCGCGCTGAATTCTCTCTTGCTCGGCAACTTGTTTTTGTTCAATCGCCGTAGCGTAAGGCGTAGAAAAGGCTATGTTGCGCAACAAGAAGCGATCCAGCACAAACCCTTTTTCGTTCAGCGTTTCCCTTAAGATTTCTTCCAGGTTGGTTTCCAGATTTTTACGCTTCGAACTATTGACTTCATCTGCTGTAAATTGCGACACTTCGGTGCGGATGATGCCGCGCATGACGGGTCTGATGTAATCGTCAACGTATCGGTTTTGCAAGTCGGTATGAATGCGAATGACCTCGTTGGGATCAATGCGGTAAATGATCGAACTATCAATATACACCGACTGACCGTCGGAGGTGCGGGCAGCGATTGTGTCATTGCCCAACTTACTCCCTTCCATCGGTTCAGTGGACATGGTGTAGGTTTGCCAGTAGATGGGATATTTCACCACCCTCTCGGCTAAGGGGACGATCACGCGTAAACCCGAACGCAAGGGCTGTTCCCGATAACCATTGGGGCTGATCACTGAAATCACCACCCCCACCTCTTGGGGTTCGATAAAAACCAGGCTTGCGCTCAACAGGGATAAACCGATGGCGATCAGTAACGCGAGCAAGACGCGGAACGAGCCTAACGCCCGAAACGCTCCAACGACGCCGGTTTTTTGATAGGCGCGGAGGGTGATTAACGCCACTACCAGAACAAACCACAGCCAGGCTACTACAGCAATGAATCCAAGCAACTGATCCAGCATAGCTTTTATCCCATGTTATTCAAATGTTCGACCGCCAGAGCCGGCCATCTCGATTCTGCATTATATAATGATTGCTCACAATTTTGTGTTTCGATGATGTGAAGTTGCGTCAAAAGTATTAGCATTCAACCAGTACGCCGCATCCAATTCAACTCTTATTACCGACCAAGAGATAGCCGAACCTCGCACACCTGCTCGTTAAATTCGCTCCCCGGTCGCAAGATGAGCGTCCACCCACCGCCAGATGGGGACACGTCGAATACGATAATCGTGCGCCAGGTTTCGCCAGGCTGAATGAGGTCTTGATACAGATTCGTTGGCTGTTCAATGTATAGATAGCCGGTCGCTGCGCGATGCAGCGTATATCGGACCAAGTCGCCTCTAACTGAACCTTCCAGGCTGTAATCCTCATCCCATATTTGGATTGGAAAATTGCTCTGATTAGTGATTTCAAGATGCGTGATTAAAAAAGCGCCCTGGGCATGATGCTCGAATAAATCCTGTTGGAACTGCGGCGCTCTGGTTAATCGGGCGGTGAGTAAACCGCCGCAATCATGTGGAAAAGTGTAATCTGGGCCGGGTGTGGGATCATGCTCAGTAGCTACGGGCGAAACGTCCGGGGAAGGCAAGGAAGTAAGAACAGGCGTGGGCGGTGACTGGTTTGTATGAGCAAAGCGGCTCTTCAAGGCATTATAGATATAATTTTGCCACAAGGCCACCATGTCATCATGTTGGTACTCGTGTGAGCGGAATGTCTGCAAGATCATCCGCCCCTCCACGCAGGAAACCAGCAGCCCATGATCGTCCTTCCAGCCAGCATTTGTGCTGGCCAGTATGATAGGCTCGCCAATCGTTCGATTTAAAGTGGGATCCACCGCCATTAAATCGCCGAGATCGTCATTCCAAAGCGCGGGGGCATTTCGCAACCCCTTTGAAAGCGAATTGGGATGATTAAAGATCGGGTGAGAAGGATCTGTCCAATAAAAGACTCGCAATTCCGGTTGATACCAATCAGATTGAAAACGCACGCCGCATTTCCCCAAGAGAGGGCGCGCCCTGCCAAGCGGGGCAAAGTCCAAATCCCAGTTTTCAATGATGACCGCCGCGCCGCGATCTAACTGATCGTTCAGGTACTCAAAAAACTCGCCGCCAAAATCACGCTCGGCTTCAGCAGCAGCAATGACCAGATCCCATTCTTGGGTAGAGAGCAATTGCGACTTAAACCAACCCTTCGCAGATCCCACATCGAGATAAAAATAATTGCCGCGATCCAGAGCTTCTTTAACCAATCGAATATAACGAGACGCCGACATATCTTCGAATAATAAAATCTTTGCAGATTTCAACGTCCGCTCATCCAGATCAACCGTCCTCAAGGGTGACTCAATCGGAATATGTGTTGGCGTTGAATCATCTGCGCCAGGCGTGGCATCAACCATCACATTTACAGTGGGATTATTAATCGGCTCAGGCGTCCTGGTCAGGCGGTTGGCGACCTCAGTGAAGGCAATACCCGTAGAAGCCAGTTCAGTTTGAATAGAATGGATCGCCGTCAAAGTACTCTGAATATGAGTTGCTCGGTCTACAAGGTTGCATGAAAGCGAAAAACCAATCCATAGACATAACCACGTGAAACGCGCCGCAGAAGAGGAGAAAAGCCGATTCTTTCCGTTCACAGATCGCATCAACCGCACCTGTTTTGCTTGTTAGACTTTCACGAATAACCTCCCGATTGTAACAGGTTTTTTTATGTTATCATCGAAGCCGATGAAAACCAACCCACTCACCCCATATTTTGAATTCATTGCTGAAACCGCCTACCTTGCCGGTCGTTTGACCTTGGGATACTTTCAGACCGACATCCAACCAGATTATAAAGCTGACGATTCTCCTGTCACCTTAGCCGACCGCCAGGCGGAGGAGCTGATTCGCAGCCGCATTGAAAAAAACTTTCCTGGTCATGCCATTGTTGGGGAGGAGTATGGCGACAACCATCAGGCAGCTAGCTATCGTTGGATCATAGATCCGATTGATGGCACCAAAGCCTTTATTCGTGGCGTTCCCCTATACGCAGTGCTGATCGGGTTGGAAATGGACGGGGTTATGCAAGCCGGAGCAGCGTATTTTCCGGCGTTAGACGAAATGCTTGTAGCGGCTCTAGGGCTGGGTTGTTGGTGGAATGGCCGCCGCGCCCATGTCTCGCCGATCACAGATATCCGTCAGGCATACGTTTCTACAACTTCGGTGGAGGCTATCAGGAAACATGGTCGGATAGCGCAATTCCAGCGGCTATCTGGGGTTTGCTATCACCAAATTGGATGGAGCGACGCTTACGGGTATTTGCTGGTCGCCACGGGACGAGTAGAAGTTATGCTTGACCCCATTATGAATATCTGGGACGGCGCACCCTTTCCCCCCATATTGGCTGAGGCTGGTGGTTATTTCGGCGACTGGCAAGGCAACGTCGGCGTTTATTCAGAAGCGTTGGCCGCCAGTCAGGTTCTACTTCCTCAAGTGTTGGCTATCCTAAATGATGGATCAACGGATAAATGAGTCGTGATATGACGCGTGATATTGCATCAATCACACAAACGCCCTGGGTAAAAGAATTCTTGGCCGGAGTCTATCTGGCTCGTCTGGCTACTTGCAACCCTAAGACCTTGCAGCCGCACGTCGTTCCTGTATGGTATGAATGGGATGACCCTAGTATCTGGATCAGTTCATTCCGCTCCACTCGTAAAGTCCGCGAAATCTTGCTGAACCCGAAGGTCTCTCTGGTCGTTGATACGCCCACGGCACAAGAAGCCTCTCATGCGGTCATTTTTGAGGGGGAAGCCGAGTTGATCAGCGACCCAGAACTTGGTTATACTCGCGGCTTGAGCATCTATATCCGATATTTGGGGAATGATGGCGCTTTCTCACCCGAACCCCAATCCTGGTTGCGCGATCCAGAGCATTTATTGATTAAATTAACTCCAAGCCGCGTTTACGCCTGGTGAAATCTTTATTACCATCAATCCGTCTTGGATGAAAGTCGTTATCCCATTCCTGAGGTTTACGCCACATGTCCAAACCCAAAGTTTTCGTCACCCGCAGAATTCTGGAAGCCGGGTTACGCATCGTGTTGGAACACTGCGACGCTTTCGTCTGGCCTGGAGAACTCCCGCCTTCCAGACAAGAATTGCTGGACAACGTCCGCGGCATAGATGGCTTATTATGCCTGCTCACCGATCCAATTGATGGCGAGATAATGGACGCTGCCGGAGAAAATCTAAAAGTGATCAGCAACCATGCCGTGGGCGTGGATAATATTGATGTTTCAGCCGCGACGCAGCGCGGTATTCCAGTTGGCAACACACCTGATATTCTGACCGATACCACGGCAGATTTTGCCTTTGGTCTGCTCATCGCCGCTGCACGCCGCATTGTCGAGGGGCATCGTTGCGTCCAGGCAGGTGGATGGGAAACGTGGTCGCCAGATTTTATGCTTGGCGTGGACATTTATGGCGCCACTTTAGGCATCGTCGGATTTGGACGGATTGGAAAGGCGCTTGCCCGTCGGGCGAGCGGCTTTGATATGCGCATTTTATATTATGACCCCTCCAGCGACAAAGAACTATCAGGAGAGCTGTCTGCCGCTCGCCCGGTTGACCTGGAGACGCTGTTGCATGAATCGGATTTCGTGTCCATTCATACGCCTTTAACAAGGGATACATATCATCTATTCAATGAAACTACCTTCCAGAAAATGAAAGCGGGGGCGATTTTGATCAACACCGCGCGCGGCGCGATTGTGGATCCTTCCGCTCTCTATCGGGTGCTCAAATCAAAACACATCGCCGCCGCAGCAATTGACGTCACCGATCCAGAGCCTTTGCCTATGGATAGCCCGCTGCTAGAATTGGACAATCTGATCATCACTCCACACATCGCCAGCGCCAGTGCAGCTACCCGCGCCAAAATGGCGACGATGGCCGCTGAAAATCTGATCGCCGGGGTTACCGGCAAACGCTTGCCATACTGCGTGAATCCACAAGTGTATCAAGGCTGACTGGGTTATGAACGTCTTGCAGGTTTCCGTTCACACAGGCTTGTTTTTAGGGCAACCTGCGGGACGTTTTACACCGACGAGATAAGCCGATTTCGGTGATTATTAAAGAAAAGCTGCGGACAGGATTTGTCCGCAGCAAGATTAACAAGACCTATTCAGTTAGTAAAACTAAGTCTTATCTACGATAGGCTCTGAGTGTTCCACTTCGCTCGACCGTTTAAGCGCCTCTGCTTTAGGCATCTTCAAGCCCGGCGCTCTAAAGCGGATTGGAATGCGAAGCTTGCCCAGATGAAATACTTTGTAGGGCGTCGCTTCCGTTTCCATTCCATAATCATAGTGATAAATGCGGTAAAATCCCTGTTTCTTGCTCGAAACACGATTGAAAACCACGCCAACGATCTTGGCGCCGGCCCGCTCAAGCTGACGCATGGCAATCACTGCCTCCGATCGGCGGGTGCGACCATAACCCACGACCAGCAACACCGCATCCACTTTAGCCGATAATATCGTCGCGTCGGTCACCAAGACGGGCGGGCCATCCACAATTACAATATCCGCACGTGATGAGAGTCCCTGCAAAAAGTCATCCAACAACTTTGAGCCAATCAATTCGCCCGGGTTCGGCGGTGGCGCTCCGGTGGTAATCACGCTCAGATTTTCCTGATCGGTGGATTGCAGAAGGTCATCGGTACTTATCTGTCCTAAAAAGATGTTGCTCAAACCGGTTTCATTGGGCAAATCCAGATACTGATGCAGACTGGGTCGCCGCAGATCAGCGTCCAATAAGATCACCTTTTTTCCACTACGAGCGATAGCCAACGCTAGATTGGTGGAAATCACCGACTTACCTTCTGTCTTGCCTACACTGACGACCAGAAGCGTCTTTACCGGCGAATGCACCTGAAGAAAATCAATATTCACCCGCAGCGCGCGAAACGCCTCAGCCTCAACGGAATGTCCATCGCGAATGACCAGGTCGTTTTTCTCCCCCTCCTTGGCGATTTCGGGTACAAAACCGATCACCGGTAGATTCAAATGCTTATTGATCTCATCCGCGCTTTCAAATGTGTCATCGAGATACTCGATTAAATAAGCCGCTCCAGCGCTGATCAAAAATGCAATCGCTACCGACATCAAGATTATCATCATTCGGTTAGGACCAATGGGCTTCTGCGGTAAAGCCGCAGTCTCCAACAGGCTCAAGCTGTTCATCCCCTGACCGCTCGAGCTGCCGAGCAAAGCAGCATAGTTCGTTTGCAGCGTCGTCAGTTTCTGTTGCAATCCCGCGATCTCAGCCTGAGTTTGCGAGATTTGCCGCGCGCTGTTCAGGCTGCCTAACTCCGCTTCTTTCGAGGCGATCTCATCCAAAGTGTCCTGAATCTGGGTTTCGAGCAGGTTGATCTGCTGACGGATGAACTCCTGATGTTTTTGCTCCTGCAGATCCGGGTTGCTAGGGCTTTGTTTGATGAGCTGGTTCGCCAGCTCATTCGCCACCGCCTGCGCCCGAAGTGGATCTGTATCTGTGACAACAATTTCAATGATCTGGCTGTTAGGCACTGCGCTGACGGTGTATTGCGGCAACCAGGTCAGGTTTAGAGCATTCATCGTCCCCGTCCGCACCACATCCCGCATGGCAATATTGGCGTAATAGGTCGCCAATTGCTGCGCCAAACCAAGCTCGCCGCCGGATGGGTTTGGTTCATAAACCGCCCGACCGATCACCAACGCGGATT
>Ga0226835_1001107_pt1 | contig 17173 bp, 13 predicted proteins | sample LAC_MetaG_1_FD_163627 | JGI IMG/M metagenome (GOLD analysis project Ga0226835, IMG submission 163627) | Anaerobic ammonium oxidizing microbial communities from anammox membrane bioreactor (MBR) in UC Berkley, California, United States -... | ecosystem: Engineered > Bioreactor > Anaerobic >...
ACAATCCGTAAACCTTTGCTTGATATACTAGAATGAATTTCTGTAAGCGGTGGGAACGCGGTTATTTTATCCGGCGCTATGATTAATAGTTCTTTCGATTCAACCTCTGGAGGTCAACATGAAACGCGCGCTTTGTCAGTTTGCTCGTATTCTCTTTGCCCTATTCTTGTTATTTTTAGGCACACAACTATTCAGTGAGCCGTGGCGCCAAGCCATGGCAGCTCCACCCTCTCCAGAAAAAGCATATGCCGTTCGTTTCATCGCGCCAAATTCCGAATTACTCAATTTTGAAGCGCGAACCGCAATAATTCACGCGGTGAATCGTTGGAAGGGCCAACCTCCTGAAAATAATACCTTCTTTCTAATCAATTTACGTTTTGAAGATCAGTGGGCGCTTGCAACATTAACCTCCGCCAATCTTGATAGACCGCTAACAGTAGGCGAGGAATCACATCTTGACCCAAATAATATGTTCGCGCTTGTTCTCGTAGATAATTCAAGGTCGTGGAATGCCGCTTTGGAGACCGATGCTTTTGCTCAGGAATTATTGTCGCTAATTCCTGATAGTGAGTTCAATCCCATAGCCAAGCAAGCAATGTTCCCAAACCCAGCGACTAAACATTCTTCTCCAGAGCAACAATACAACAATTATAAATTTCCTTGGCGCGCAGGTGAGCCATGGAGAATGTCCAATCCTGCCGGTTGGCATGACACCTATACTGGCTACGGTTTTCCACAAAATCACAGTCTTGATTTTGACATTCGAACTGCTTCAAACGCAGATATTTTAGCAGCGGCATCTGGAACTGTAACCTTGGTCTGTCCAGGCGCCAAAGAAAAACTTATTGTAATCACTACAGACGGAACGAGCGAAAAGTTAGGTTATCTTCATCTGGACAAGGGAAGCGTAGACGCTGAAGGTATTCAACAGGGGATGCATATTGATCAAGGAAGAAAATTAGGCAGGATGTGGGAAACTCCAGCTTCCGGCGACTCGGACGGATGTGGCGCATCTTACGGCACTCACCTTCATATTTACTTTCCCGAAAAACCCTTTACTGTAGATGGAAAAACTTTTAGTCAGGACAATGTTCATGCAGGCGAAGATCTCTTTTCTAGCCAAGGGAGCAATCCTGGCGGCGGTCCCGCCGGCTATACCTTTTGCGCAAACGAAAATCAACGCTGTAATTTCAGCGGCACAAAAGATGTAGCATACGGCGCAAATGGGAGTTTCAATTACAAGTACAACATCTCCGGCGGGATTGACTGCAATAATGGCACATTCGGCGACCCAATTCCTGGCGTCGGCAAAGCGTGTTACACCAAAGACTCGACGCCAACCGGCTGCGCTCCCAATTCTGACCAAGTCGCGTTATTTGAACATGGCGGCTATAACGGCAGCTGCAAGATTTTTAACAAAGGAGAGTATCCCAATCCGGGTTCAATGGGTTTTGCAAACGATACCGCCTCGTCCGTCAAAGTTGGCGGGAACGTCAAAGCAATCCTTTGCAAAGATGATAATTACAATGGCGGGTGTGAAGAATTTAATGGCGATGACGGAAACTTGGGCGACAATAACATCGGCGATAATCAGGTCTCATCGCTCAAGGTCCAAGACCGCGGCGGCGGCGGCGGTTGCACTCCCAACTCTGACCAAGTCGCGTTATTTGAACACGGCGGCTATAACGGCAGCTGCAAGATTTTTAACAAAGGAGAGTATCCCAATCCAGGGTCAATGGGTTTTGCAAACGATACCGCCTCGTCCGTCAAAGTTGGCGGGAACGTCAAAGCAATCCTTTGCAAAGATGATAATTACAATGGCGGGTGTGAAGAATTTAATGGCGATGACGGAAACTTGGGCGACAATAACATCGGCGATAATCAGGTCTCGTCACTCAAAGTCCAAGACCGCGGCGGCGGCAATGGCGTCGAATTCTGTGACGGCACGAACTATGGTTCGCCTTGCATCACCTTGACCGCCGGAAAATATGGCAATCTCAACGATCTTGGATGGTACGACCGCATTGAATCCCTGCGCTTCAAAGGCAGCTATGTCGGCAACTATCATGTAGTTTTAAGTACCGAAACAAATCACGGCGGCACGCCCGGCCATTTTGAACAGGACGAGCCAAATCTCCAAGACCCCTGGCGCAATCGCGTTCGGTCCATTGAAATCAATTATATTGACCGCAACAATCCGCCCGGTATTCCTACGCTTTCGAGTCCGGGCGATTGGTATGAATCTAACGACGGGACCGCGCCAAATCTGTGTTGGAACAGTTCGAGTGACCCCGAGGGCGATAATCCCGTCCAGTACTATGCCGAAGTTTTTGACAGCGCGGTGAATGCCAATAGCGGATGGATTACCGATACCTGTTGGCGGCCGGGACAATTGGATTCACAATACTATTCGTACCAATGGCGCGTGCGCGCGCGCGATAATAAAAACAAAGAGTCGGATTGGAGCGCCACACGCCATTTCACCATTCGCCAACCCGCGCCGCAAAAGCCAGACCTGAAACCGGATGTTCCTGACGGCTATCCCGCGCCGCTCGTCCCCAGCTCGATTCAGGGCACGCACCAAGTCAATACCCTGTTTGCGAATGCGCGGACTTTTATTGATTGGCATTTTATCAATGCCGGCAATGGCGTCGCGCCAGGCGGATTTTACGTTGACGTCTACATTGATAATGAACGTATTGTTCATTATGGACAGCCCGATTTTAACGCCGGATGGCGAGGCGGTTTTGACGATTGGGCAGTCAGCGTGATGACGCCCGGCCTACATACCTTAAAGATTGTGACCGACCCGGAAAATGTTGTCCAAGAATCGGATGAGAACAATAACGTCTGGGAACAACAATTCACGTGGGTCAATATCAATGGCTGGAGGGGCGAGTATTTCAAAAATCCGACTCTTGACTCGAATCCATGGCTCACGCGCGACGACGCCAACATTGACTTTGATTGGTCAGGCGGTTCACCCGACCCCGCGCTGCCCGCCGATGATTTCTCGGCGCGTTGGACTCGCACGACGGCGTTCGAGTGCGGACGGTATCGCTTTAACGTTCGTGTGGATGACGGCGTACGGCTCTGGGTGAATAATCAACAGCTGTTGAATGAATGGCGCACTCAAGTTGCCGATTTTCATCCCGAAATAGATTTACCCGCGGGCAATTTACCAATTCAAGTTGAATATTATGAGAGTGGCGGCGGCGCGGCAATTCAAGTCAATTGGCAAAAACTCTCGAGCTGCGTTACGCCGCCGGCAGCGCCGACACTGAATAATCCCGCCAATAGTTCCACCAAACCATACAACCATGACCTGACATTCCAGTGGAATTCTGTCGCAGGCGCAACCGAATATCTGCTCGAGTGGTGGGGCGGTCCATATTCGACGACGCAACAGTGCGCTTGGTCGAGCAATACCTCTTGTCACATTGGAACTATTGCGGCAGGCAACACTTATTCGTGGCGCGTCAAAGCGCGGAACAGCGCGGGTGAAAGCGATTGGAGTGACACATGGACCTTTACAATCCAGCCACAGCCACAACCACCCGCGCCGCCGCACGATCCGAATCCAGCTAACGGCGCCACCTTGAGTTATCGGACCACGCTTGACGTTTCCGTGCAGGGTGACGGCGACGAGTTCCGCATACACGTTTGGGGCGCCAACTATGACCGCTGGCGCGATTGGGAAGCCAGTCGCTCGCTGCATCTCGATGGACTCACGAGCCAGACCTATAACTTGCAGGCGCAAGCGCGAAACAGCGCAGGCACAAGTAATTGGAGTGATGTGTGGACCTTTACGATTCAGCCACAGCCACAACCTCCCGGCGCCTTTGACAAAACGAGTCCCGTCAACGGCGCGGTCAACCAGCCGACCAATCCAACCTTGAGTTGGCACAGCAGCGGCGGCGCGGCAAGTTACGAATACTGTTATGATACGTTGGATAACAATGCTTGTGATGGCGGTTGGAACAATGTTGGAAATACGACGAGCGCGAATCTCGGCGGATTAAACAACGGCGCAACTTATTACTGGCAAGTTCGCGCAAAAAATAATAATGGCGTCACCGATGCCAATACCGGAGCATGGTGGAGATTCACCACGCAATCGAGTTTTGTGAATCTTGTACAAAATCCGGGTTTCGAGCTCGATGCCGACAACAATAACATTCCCGACAATTGGGGCGCGAACTCCAAGTTCACCCGGGCAAACAAGCCGCATTACGAAGGACAGTACGCTGGCGCGCTCGGCGCGACAGACAATCGAAAAGTAACCATCGCGCAACAGATTCCGAATCTATCGCCAGGGCAAAGCTATAGCGCTTCCTGCCGGGTGAAAATTCGAAAGACAACAGATACATTCACATTCAAGGTCCAAGTCCGTTGGCTCGATTCCCTCAATAAAGCTATCCGAACCGACACGATTGGAAAAACATTCACAGGGAAAACAGCCGGTTGGGAACAGGTCTTGCGAGAGGTCGTGGCGCCCACCGGCGCAACCGCCGCTCGATTCCAATTTACGGCTACGAGTTTGAATGCCAAACTCAACCTAGACGACTGCGCCTTTACGCAAAAGTAAAGCGAACGACCAGCGTAATCAAAAAGAGCCGCTGACAAATTTGTCAACGGCTCTTTTTTTCAACGGATGCGGCGGCGCGCCGCGCTATTGCTCCAAACGCACGCCCAAAAAGCCCGCAAAATTTTCTTCGAGTTTGAAAAACACTTCGGGCGTGAGTTGATAAAAATACGCGTTCAATACCTGAAACTTGTCAAACACCAACATTAAACCGACGATTATCAAAATCACGCCGCTGATGATTTCGATGGTATGTAGATATTTGTTGAATCCTTTCAAACGCAGCACCATCGAATCGAACGCGAACGCCGTCAAGAGAAACGGCACGCCCAAGCCCGCCGAATACATCAACAAGAGCGCGGTGCCTTCCAACGCCGTCGTCGTTTGCGTCGCCGCGCCGAGAATGAGCGACAACATGGGTCCGACGCACGGCGTCCAACCCGCCGCGAACGCCATGCCCGTCAAGAATGAACGCGGATACCCCAACTCGGCAGAACGATATTGGACGCGCGCTTCTTGGTGCAAAAAGGGCAGTTTGATAATGCCGAGCATATTGACGCCAAAAAGAATCAAGATGACGCCCGAGATATGCGCGAGCAGCAATTTGTCAATGAATTGCGTCAACGCAAACAGCGCGGACCAGATGGCGACAAAGATTGTAGTAAAACCCAAGACGAACGCGAGCGCGTGCATCATCACTTGGCCGCGCGGCACCGCGACGCCTTGCGGCGTTACCGCCGCGCCGCTCAAGTAACCGATATAAATCGGCACGAGCGGCAGCACGCACGGCGAGAGAAAGGAGAGCAGCCCCGCGCCGAATGCCAAAAAGAAAAGCGGTACATTCATACGCTATTTATACGCAAGCCCGCCCAACCTGTCACCTGACATTTGTCCCCAATCAGAGCGCGGCTAGACCTTTACGCGCCGCGTCAATCGTCAGCCGCGTCGTCGTCGGTTGGCGTCCGCTTCAAGGCGTTTATTTCGCGCTGCAATTCACGATTCCGCCGCGACAACGAATACATGTATAAAAACAGCAGCAGCCAAATAACGCCGAACGCGAAAAACAGGTACGATAAATTGCGGACTTCGATGAGAATCTGCTTGACCAAATCTTCCATTACTTTTTATTCTCCGTATTGTTCGCGCAATTCCGCCACTTGCGCTTGCAGACTGCCCAAGTGCGTGCGTTGAACCAACAACCAAATATACAAACACATCACCGCCACAATGCACACGAAAAGCGTCGTCAACATTTCAGGCGTGATATTGAATGTAAATTCTCCGCCGGCATTGGTCCCAAATAAAACGGGATGCAAACCGCGCCACAAACGCGGCGCAATCATAATGAACGGCACGTCAATGACGCCGACGAACGTGAACACCGCCGCAATGCGCGCAATCGTCGGGTCGTTGGCGGACGACAGCCGCAGCATCATGTACGCCACATAGACGAGCCACAAAATCAAAAACGAGGTCAAGCGCGCTTCCCACGTCCACCATGTCCCCCATACCGGGCGCGCCCAAATCATGCCCGTCGCCAGCGAAATCGCGCCAAACAAAACGCCGAGCTCCATACACGCGTACGACACGCGGTCGTATTTCAAATTGCCCGAACGCAAAAACAGCGCCGCCGCAATCGCCGCGATAAGAATCGAAGTCAACGACGCCGCATTCGAACCCATGTGAAAATAAAAGATGCGTTGAATCGAACCCATCGTCGCTTCGGTCGGCGCATACACAAACGCAAAATAGAGGCCGACCATCACCGCAATCAACGTGACGATGCCCCAAACATCCGACCAGTTTCGTTTCGTGTTCATAAGTCCCCTCGGGTTTCGCAAACTCCGTATCGCAGAGCGAAAATAGAAAATAGAAATTAGAAATTCAAAATTAAAAGTTCAAAAATCAGAATTAAGTCTCCAATCTCCAATCCCTCACTCTTCCACCACAAACTCAAACACCAAATACGCGACCACCAAGAAAATCACATCGTATGCCAACAGCAGATTGAACCATCCTTGATAATCCGAAAACGGCAAATTTTGCAGCGCGCCCTGCGTAAGTTTTACCGAAGCGACGAGCAGCGGCACGAGAACGGGAAACAGCAGCACCGGCAGCATCACATCGCGCATCCGCGTAGACGCCGCAATCGCCGACAACAATGTGCCAACCGCCGCGAACCCCAGCGTCCCCATCAAGATATAACCCACCAACGGAAACCATTCGATTGGCACATTAAATAAAATTACAAATAACGGCAGCGTCACGATTTCCATCGCCAGTATAAAAACCAAGTTCGCAAACGCTTTGCCCAGAAAAATTGCGCCGCGATCCACCGGCGCCAATAACATGCCGTCCAACGAACCGCGGTCGCGTTCCGCCGCGAACGAACGGCCCAAACCGATGATGCCGCTAAAACTGAACGCCACCCACAAAACGCCGGGGCCAAACACGCGGATATCCACGCCCTGCAAATCAAATGCAAAATTAAAAATGACCAAGACCAACAGCGCAAATACCAACATCGCGCTCAAGGTTTCTTTGGTGCGCCATTCCACCTGCAATTCTTTGGCGATGATGGCATACAGTTGGCGAAAAAAAATCATGGCTACAATTCGCGTCCGACAACGCCGCGCGGCGTCGAGGATTCGTAAGTTCAACTTTTCAAATTGTCATGGCGAACGCGACGGTTTTTGCCGCACAAAGCAATCTCCTACGCGCGGGTTCAGAAAGTTGTAAATTTACGGATCAAGCCCGACCGGGGCGTTTGGGCGCTTGGTCCGCGCGCGCCAATTCGGCGGTGTACACTTGGGCGAAACCGGACGCATCGCGCCACGCGGCGCGCACGTCGTCGTAAATAATTTTGCCATTCCGCATAATCAGCGCGCGGTCCGCCGCCGCGAGACTGCGTTCAAATTCATGCGACGAAAACAAAACCGCCGCGCCCGCCTGGCGCGCCTGTTCAAAAATGCCAGTCAAAATATGCGAAGAACTCTGGTCGAGACCCGTCCACGGTTCATCGAACAAATAGACTTTCGGACGATGCAATACCGCGCGCGCCAGCGCCACGCGCTGTTGATACCCGCGCGACAAGGTTCGCACCGCGTCGCCCAAACGTTTTTCGATGCCAACCTGTTTCGCCACGTCGCCAATGCGCGCATCCGCCTGTTCCAGCGCATACAAGCGCGCGTAATAGCGCAAATTTTCAGCGACGCTCAATTCATCATACAACAAGGTTTGATGTCCCACATAGCCGATGCTCGCGCGCGCCTGCATCGCGCCTTGCGGAATCTCGACGCCGTTCACCGCCGCGCGCCCGCGCGTCGGACGCGACAGCGTGGCAAGAATTCGCAGCAGCGTAGATTTGCCCGCGCCATTGGGTCCCGCCAACGCCACAATCTGGCCCGCTTCAATCGTCAGCGTCGTACTCTTTAACGCCTGTTTATAGCCAAACGTTTTTTCGAGTTTGAGCGTTTCAATCATAACGTCAAATAACCATTGTCGCTTGCAGCGGCTTGGGCGTCGGCGCTCGACACGGTCAATTGTCCTTTGAGCGCTTCGGCTTTTAACGCCGCGCGCTGCGCTTGATACTCGCTTTCGTCCAATTCATTGCGCGCGTACGCGTCGTCCAAACGCGCCAGCGCGCGCACCAATGTCGCGTGGTCAGGCGTGACATTGGTTTTATTTTTCACGGCATAGCGCCGATACACCGGATACGCCAGCAGCGCCAAACCGCCCAAACCGCCCACGACAAAAATGAGCGTTTGCAGATTTTGCGTATTGTCCGCGCCGGGCAAGTTCGAAATGTTGGCGGTAAAAGTCGTACCCGCTTTTTGCCCCGGCGCCGCAAACACCAGATACTGCTGTCCATTCTGCGAAGTGAATGGATTGCCGGGCGTCAGATTCGTTCCCGTCGCCGTGACGGCGCCCAATTTGCTGACGAGCAGATTGATGCCGCCCACATCATTTTGCAGCGGCATTGCAAGCGTAAAATCGGGCGGAGTGTACGGAATAGTAATGCCGTACAAAATTTCAGCGGCGTTCGGCAAAACCGGAAACAAGATGCTCCCGTCGGCGAGACGTTCCGCGCGCCCTTCGTCGCGCACATCGTCAAACTGCACCTTGTCATATTTAGCGGGCAGCGGTAGCGAAATCAAAAAAACGCGGTCGGTCGGATTGCTCACCTGGACAAGTTGCAAGCCGTTAAAAACTTTGGGTTGAACTTCGAGAATCAAATGCACGCGCGCCAAAGAAAAATCCACCGGTATCGTTTGCGTCTCGTACACCGTCACGGTAAGCGGCAGCGTCGCGCCGACGGGCGCGGGCGTAATTTCGGAATAGTATTTGATGTCTTTGTATTCGACGCGCGCAAAGTATGCGTTCGCGTTCGTAATGACATCGGTCAGAAAAAATTTTCCGCGCGCGTCGGTATTGACGATGCGCTCGACCGGCCCCTGGGGCCCAATCTGAAAAATCGTGACCGGCAAATTGGCGACGCTATCCGGCGGCGCGTCGTGCGTGCCATTCAGCAGTTGCCCCTGAATCTGAAACGGCGCAGCCGCCTGCGCTTGCACGCGCGCAACGCCCAACCAGCCGATGGCGATACACATAACAAGCGCCGCGCTAAAAAACGCGGCGCTATGACGATTCCACTTCATGCGCTTTTGCTACCCGTTTGCTCACACCGCGCGTCCGCACTTGGCGCAAAACTTGTCGCCCGCGTCAAGAGCTTTGCCGCAGTGACGACAAAAACCGCCCGCCGCTTTGTCCTTTGTACGCGCGGCGTGGCGGTCTGTCGTTTTGCGCTGCGCGCGCACCTCTTGCTCCAAACGCGCGCCCGCGTCCGTCGCCGCGCCTTTGCCCTGTACCACATCCAATGCTTGCAAGACTTGACTCGCCTGCGCCATGTACTTGGCGCGCCGCGCGGCGTAATCCGCTTCATCCAATTTGCCCAACTGCCGGTCCGCTTCTAAATCGCGCAGCGTCGCATACAAACCATCGCGCTGCGCGAGCAAATCGTCCAACGTGGAAACGTTCAACGTCGCCGACTGCGGCCGCGCGCGATACAACGGATACGCCAGCGCCGCTAGAGTAATGGCGAGAACGACCAGCGCGATAACAAAATCCATACGCGTCTATTCCGCCGGTCGCACGTAACCGCCCACCGGCACGCTGCGCGCGCGTTCGCGCGCGCGTTTTTCCTGCGGGTCGGGGAACATTGTAATCACCGTCGCAATGAGAAACAGAAAACCGCCAAGCCACACCAACGTCACGAGCGGATTCACAAAGACGCGAAAACTCACGTCCTGAAAATTATCGTTCCAGCCCTGAACGATGATATAGAGGTCGCGGCGGAAAAACGGCGCATCGTGCCAAATGGCAGGTTCCGTCACTTGCTGCTGTTGGCGGTCAAAAAACGAAATCGCGGGATAGAGCGTGGTCACGCGCTGCCCATTTTCGTACACGCCCAACGTCGCCGTCGTGACGACCGCTTCGCCGCGTTTGACTTGGGGTTGGAGGCCCTCAAATTTGAGCGTATAGCCGTGCGTCTCCCACGTTTCGCCGCGCGCCATAGCATGCACTTGGTCCGACGCAAAGACGCGCGAACCAATCACGCCGAGCGCCAAAATCAAAATCGAGAGATGAATCAAATAGCCGCCGTAACGGCGATGATTGCGACTGACCAATTGAGCGGCGGCGCGCGCAAAATTTTCTTTGGTGTTTTTCTGGCGCGCCCGCGCGGCGAGATAAATATCGCTGCACGTTGTGACAAACGCAAACGCCAACAGAGCTACGGCAATCAAAGGCGTCGCGTCGCGCCAGCCCAAAACAAACGCCAGCGCCGTCAGCGCCAACGCGACGCCGATGGGCGCTATGACTTTGCGTTTTAATTTGGCGAGCGTCGCGCCGCCCCAACCGATGAGCGGGATGACGCCCATCAATAAAACGATGCCGCCCAAAATCGCGCCGACGACCAAATTGTAATACGGCGCGCCGACGGTCAGCGTCGTGCCGGTGAGCAGTTCGCTCAAGATGGGCCAAATCACGCCAATCAAAATCGCAATCGCCGCGCCGAGAAACAAAACATTGTTGATGAGAAAAAAGATCTCGCGCGACCAGAACGAATCGAATTCGGATTCGCTCTGCAATTTGTCGAGGCGGAAGAATAATAACGCCGTCGCCGAAAGCGTAATCAGCGCGACGAAACCGAGAAACAACGGCCCGATGTCCGATTCCGCAAACGCATGAACCGATTGAATGATGCCGCTGCGCGTGAGGAACGTGCCAAAGAGCGTGAGCGCGAACGCGATGATAATGAGCCCCATGTTCCACACTTTGAGCGCCCCTTTGCGTTCCTGCACCATCACGGAATGTAAAAACGCGGTGCCGACGAGCCACGGCATCAATGCGGAATTTTCCACCGGGTCCCAACCCCAATAACCGCCCCAACCCAGAACGTCGTACGCCCACCGGCCGCCGACCATCAAACCCAAACCCAAAAACATCCACGGGATGAGCGTCCAGCGCCGCGTCGCCAAGAGCCACGCGTTATTCAATTGTCCCGACAGCAGTGCCGCCATCGCAAACGCGAACGGGATGGTGAAACCGACAAAGCCGAGATAGAGCAACGGCGGATGCATCGCCATCAACGGATGCTGCAAAATCGGATTCAAGCCCGCGCCATCCGCCGGAATCATTTCCATTTTAGCAAACGGGGACGCGACGAACGTGAGCATAAACGCGAAAAAGGTCTGCACCAGCATAATGACGGCTGCGACATACGGCATCAAGACGCGGTCGCTGCGCCAACGCCAGAGCATCACGACCAAGGCGTACAGCGCTAAAATCCACGACCAAAACATCAGCGAGCCGTTTTGACCGCTCCACAACGCCGTAATGGTGTACGGAAAAAGGGGCAAGTCGCGCGACGAGTGGTTGGCGACGAGCGAGATGGAAAAATCGCGCGTGACCAAAGCGTACAACAGCGCCAGCATTGCCGTCGTCATCAAACCCGCGAACAGAAAAACGCCGTTGCGCGCGCTGTCCGCCAATTCGGGGATATTGCGCCGCGCGCCGATAAAGCCCGCGACGGTAGAATAAAGCGCCACAATCAGCGCGACGGCGATGGCAATCGAACCGAGAGTTGTGAACATATCAATAATTTGGATTGCCCTGCATCTTGCTTGTATCAAACTCTTCGATTTTGGATTCGTCGTATTTGCTCGGACATTTGGCGAGCAGGTTGGTCGCGGTGAACGTGCCGTCGGCGTTCAATTTGCCTTCGGCGACGACCTCGACCGCGCGGTCAAAAGTGTCCGGCACGACGCCCTTGTACGAAACGGGCAATTGATTGACGCCATCCGTTAATACGAATGCGATTTGGTTGGACTTTATATCTTTTTGTACGGAATTGGCTTGGAGTTGACCCGTGACGCGCACACCCTGCCCGACCGCGCTATTGCCTTTGGCGTGCAATTCGGTCAAGGTCATTGCCCATTGACTGGTTTGCGACAAACCGAAAAAGATGAGATACGCGATGACGCCAAAAATCGCAATGGCGCCAATGAGATATTTCACCTGATATTTTGGTTTGGCGCGTGGTTTATCTTGGGAATGAGTCGAAGTTGCCATAGGTCTTGGTCGAGAAACCCGGTTTTGCGCGCGGCAAAATCGAGTTTCAGCAAAATCATATTCGGAGCGCAAACATTCTAGCGCCCTCACATAACGCTGTCAATTGAAATTTTCGCAAGACCTCAAGTGTTTTCACCGCATCGCGCGACGCGATAGCTATACTTGCCGCAAAACATTTGGGGTCTTGGGCTCGCAACAAGGACACGAAACGAATGGTTCGAGCGATTAGAAATCGCGGCAACAAGGACACGAAACGCCCCTGCGGGCGTTGGGTATTGTGAATGGTTCGGGCAACCGAATTCGCGATAACAAGGACACGAAACGAATGGTTCGAGCGATTAGAAATCGCGGCAACAAGGACACGAAACGCCCCTGCGGGCGTTGGGTATTGGACGCAGCATGTTGAGCGCGTTCGCTAATGCTGAGGCGCGATTTTTACGCTTCTACGCGCGTTTTGCGTTTTGCGGCGGCGCGCGGTTTCGCGGCGCGCGACCGCACGACGCCGGGCGCGAGCGCTTGAGGTTTGCGCGGCGAACGCTGTTCCGCCAACGCGCGCAGCGCTTGGAATTCATCCATAAACGCGCGCGTGATTTCTTCCGGGTCGGGAATCAGCCGCGCGTCCGTATTGATGCCGACATAAACCTCGCCCGCGTAACTAATGATGCTGACGCCGAGGCCGAGTTTGGCGGGCGTGGGCACCCAAAACATGAGCGTGCGAATTCGATTGCCCGCGAGATACAACGGTTCGCGCGGGCCCGGCACATTCGTCATGACGGCCGTCGCCTTCATACCAAAAATCGAATTGATGACGCGTTCCACCGCGACCGGCGTCGCGCCAATCGCGCCCAAAATGCCGTACGCCACCAACGCTTCGGGCGAACGTTTAATATCGTCCATGCGGTCTTTGAGAACCGCCATTCGCAGCAGCGGGTCCTGGATGCCGACGGGCAAAGACAAAAAGACAAGTCCAAAGCGATTGCCCAACGAATCCAAATCCAAATCGCCGGGCGCGCGTAAATTCACCGGCACAATCGCGCGCAAATTCATGTCTTGGGTATCCACCGCGCGCGCTTCCAAATAACGCCGCAGCGCGCCCGTCACCGCGCTAATCAAAAGATCGTTGATGGTGCCGCCGAGCGCGCGCGCCACAAATTTTACGTCGGCGAACGGCAGCGGCTGCGTCCACGCGACGCGTTTCATCACGCCGCATTTGCCTTTGAAAAGCGAATGCGTGTCGGGACCGGTGAACAGCAATTTGCCCAACGCCATCGAACCGCTCGCGCCCAGCAGCGCCGTGTCGCGCAATTTTTCGCGGCTCGTCGCCGTTTGCATGGCGAGCTTGCCGCCCGTGCGCGCGAGTTTCATCACATTCGAAAACATGCCGCGCCGTTTGCGCGCGCCATTGCCGTTCTCGACGCGCGCGAGCGCGGATTCCTCACTCGGCGCGGGCGCATTGTCCGCGAGCGAAAGCAACACCTGAACCAACGCGAGACCGTCCGCCATCGAATGATGCAGGCGACAAATGAGCGCGCAGCCGCCCTCAAAATTTTCGACAAGATGATATTGCCACAACGGTTTGGAAAAATCGAGCGGCATGGACATTAAATCGCCGACGAGTTCGTGCAGCGCCTGTTGGTCATGCGGCGCGGGCAGCGCGATGCGATGCAAATGCGCGTCGAGGTCAAATTGCGGATCGTCCTCCCATTGGGGAATGCCGACGCCGAACAAGGGTTCGCGCACGCGTTGGCGAAAACGACGCACGCGCAAGAGACGCGCGCGAATCAATTCCTTAAGGTCGTTAAAATTCAACGGGTCGTCGAATATGATGACGCCCGCAATCACCGCCATATTGGTCGGCTCGTCCATGTGCAGCCACGCCGCATCCACCAACGAAAAGCGCTGTGTCATTGCGCGCCTCCATTCTTTAAAGCCGCGACGCGCAGTCCGAAACGGTTATCGGGGCGCGGCAGCGGCATATTGCGAACACGCAAAACGTAATCGGACGGCGCGAGCGTTAGCTCGACCGTGCGTAATAACATGGCGGTCGTGAACATGATAATGAGTTCCGCCATGCCCGCGCCGAGACAAGTATGCGCGCCGAGACCATACGGCACAAAGACGCCCGCCTTGCGCTGTTCCTGACGCGGCGCGTCATAACGGTCAATATCGAATTGATACGGTTCGGGAAAAAATTCCGGCAGATAATGCGTCACGCCCGACGCCACAAACACTTCTTGATTATTGGGAATGGCGTAACCGTCGAATTCAAATTCCGCGACGGACATGCGGGGTACGGCAAACGCGACGGGATACAGGCGCAGCGTCTCTAATGCCGCGCCGTGCAGCGCGCGCATCGCTTTTAATTCCGCGAACGTTGGATATTCCGCCGCGGGTACGCGCTGCGCTTCGGACTGGACGCGCGCCAAGATGTCGGGATTTTTCAAGAGCGAGTACAACAGAAAACTCAACGTGTTCGCCGCCGTATCAATGCCCGCAATCATGGGCCCCACCGTCGCGGCAATGAGCGCGGCTTCGGACAAGGGCTTGCCGTCAATTGTCGTCGCGTGCAAAAGGTCGTCAATCAAATCGGGCGCGCGCCCCGCGACAGGTTCGTCGCGATGCCGCCGCAAAATTTCGCGCGCCATATCCAGCACGCGTCTTTTCGCGCGCACGTAACGCGGATTTTTCAACATGATGCGGGGCCACGTTTTCAACACTGCCGCGTTCATGATGGTATTCAGAAACACCGACAGCGCGTCAAAATACGGTTCCGCGTCAAAATTGGCGATGGCTTGACTGAGTTGACGCGAGACGAGACGCTGCAACATGCGCGTCGCCGGAATCGTTTCGCCGACGCGCCACGCGTGCGCGGTGTTTTGAATCAACGCGCCCATTTCAGGCAGATAGCGCATGTACGCTTCGCGCGCATAGCCGTCGCGCATCTCGCCGCGCAAATGCCGATGCGGCGCGCCGTCCATTGCCACGAGAAAAATTTCCGTTTCGAGCTCGCGCGCAAAATCGCCAAACAACTCGTGACTGTGCAAAACGCCGTCACCTTTTTGCGTCATGAATAAATTGGCTTGGCGGCCCGCCAACACGTACAAATCACGATTCGCCGCGCGCACGCGATAGACGCTGCCGAGTTCGTGATACCCGCGCACAAAAAACGCCAATGGCCCGCGCATCAATTCTAACGCGCTGCCGAGCGCGGGCAACCCCGGCATCTGCGGCGGTTTCGTATATTTTCTAGTTTCGACCTCTTGTAATCCATTCATACGTTCGTTCCCTCAAGCGTCTAGCAGCGCGCTGTCGCGCCGCCGGAATCCAATCTATTATAGCCCAAGTTCTTGGCGTGCGGATTTTATTTTGGTCACACACAGGTCAAAAGTGGACGGGAGCAGCGCGTCAAAATTTCAAGACGGATTTTCCAGCCGCAGACTCACATTCCGCAAGACGCCCAAATCCACGCCCTGGATCACGAGCCATTTGTTTGGCTGCCAACCGTTAAAGACGATGCTGAATCCGGTTTCGTCAATTGTCGTCAGACGCAAATCTTCTTTGAGCCCCATCGCCGTCAGCGCGGTGCGATAAAATTCCACAATCTGCGAAACGCTCAAGGCCGTTTTGAAATTGATTTGTCCTTCGTACGTGCCGCCGCGATAAAATTCCCGCACGTCGCTGGGCAGCGGAAAAGCGGTGTCGTATTTTCCCGCTTGGCGCGTCGGCGCTGGTTCGCTGTCCGTTGGCAGCGGCGTTGCCGTCGCGGTCGGCGTGGGCGTCGGCGTTTCGGTCGGCGGAAACGGCGTCGGCGTGCGCGTGGGCGGAATCGGTTTGCGGTCTGCCGTCCACGGCGCGGATTTTTCAAATGCGCCGCAATCATCCCACACGCCTTTGTACGTCAACGTTCCTTCCGCGCGTTTGGCGGAAGAAAAAACGCCGTTAAAAGTCAACACCCTGCCGTCATCCCCCAACATGGTCGCGTGAATTTTATCGCCCTCGATAAAACTTTCGTCCGCCGTACCGCTCAACGCGCTGATGATGGTGCAACCGCCAAAACGCAAGGTGTAATCGAAACCGATTTCGGTAACCTCGTTGTTTTCGACAATGAACTGAAACGAACCCAAAAGCGCGCCGTCGTTGGCGCTGCCATCCCACCAACCGGTGTAATCAATCGGCGCGCTGGTCGGCGTAGGCGTAAGTGTCGGCGCGGCGGTGGGCGTCGCAGGCGGCAATGTAGGAAATGGCGTTGGCGTTGGCGTCGGCGTGGGCGCCAGCGCGCAGCCGGCGACAAAAAGAATGAGCGAACCCAAGAGGAGCAAACTGCGGCAGAGCTGTAACATTGGAATTTTCCTTTGCATGATGAAATTGGTTCAAGCGCGAACCGCGCGCCTAAAAAATCTGCGGCGCAAATTTAGAGATTTACGCCGCAGACTCGAAACCGTTACATCGCTTGGGAAAATTCTAACGCCGCCGCATGACCGCGCGGTGACGAAAGCACGCAACGAGATGGTCGTTCACCATACCGGTCGCCTGCATGTACGCGTACACAATCGTCGGTCCGACAAAACGAAAACCGCGTTTGATTAAATCTTTGCTAAGCGTTTCACTCAACGGCGTTTTCGCGGGAATTTCTTGTAACGTCGTCCATTCGTTGCGAATCGGTTTGCCATTCACAAAGCCCCAAATGTATTTGTCGAAACTGCCAAATTCGTCTTGCACCTTGAGGAAGGCGCGCGCGTTATCAATCGTCGCCAAAATTTTTTGCCGATTGCGAATGATGCCCGCGTCTTGCATCAACGCTTCGATTTTGCGTTCGTCGTAACGCGCGACGTGATTGACGTTAAAATTGTCGAACGCCTTGCGAAAATTTTCGCGTTTTTTCAAAATCGTGAGCCAGCTCAAGCCCGCTTGCATTCCTTCGAGAATGAGAAACTCGAATAATTTTTGTTCATCGTG